>Ga0315314_1001794_pt1 | contig 18496 bp, 20 predicted proteins | sample TDP9_MG_FD_203631 | JGI IMG/M metagenome (GOLD analysis project Ga0315314, IMG submission 203631) | Freshwater sediment microbial communities from Lake Towuti, South Sulawesi, Indonesia - TDP9 | ecosystem: Environmental > Aquatic > Freshwater > Lake > Sediment | place: Indonesia: South Sulawesi...
GTGGTAGACTTCGGATTGTCGCAGACTGCGGCATGGGGTACCTCCTTTTTGCGTTGAGTTTGTCCACACTCACCATTATAAGGGGTACCCCTTTCTGTTGGCTGACACAAAGAATGGTACATTACCGCTCGCGAGAAGGTGGTGCCGATCCTCTATCGGCCGTTTGATGTGCGTTTTACCTATTACACCGGCAGGTCCCGGGGCTTCCACTGCAGGCCCCGCCCCGAGGTCATGCGCCATATGCTGGCGGGGGAGAACGTAGCGCTGATTTTACCGAAGCAGCACAAGGACGAATTCGGGCCTTTGGCCGCTAACACGATTGGGGCACACAAGAGCGTCGCGGCCTATGACATCAACTATTACTTCCCCCTCTACCTCTACTCTAACATGGACCGGCGCGACCTGCTCTCCCGGCATGAGCCGACCGAGCGGCGGCCCAACCTGAACCTGAAGGTGGTGATGGCGCTTGCGGCGGCCTATGGCCGCGAACCTTCGCCGGAGGAGATCTTCCACTATATCTACGCCGTGCTCTACGCCTCGACGTACCGTAAGAAGTACTGGCAGTTCTTGCGCATAGACTTCCCTCGGATTCCCTTCACTACCGACCGCGAGGTTTTCGGGACGATGGCGGCCCAAGGTGCGCGGCTGGTTGCGTTGCACCTGCTGAAATCGCCCGACCTCGACCCACCGGGGGCACGGTTTGAAGGTGAGGGCGACGGTCGCGTGGCGAAGTCCAAAAGCCAGGGGTTCCGCTATGACGCCCAGGCGCAGCGAGTTTACATCAACAAAACCCAATACTTCGCCCCCGTGCCCGCAGCGGTTTGGGAATGTCGGATTGGCGGCTATCAGGTGTGCGAGAAGTGGCTCAAGGATCGCAGGGAGCGCCGGCTGGACCTGGATGAGATCCGCACTTACTGCCGTATCGTCACCGCGCTTCAGCGTACTATTTCCATCCAAGCGGAAATCGATGCGATCTACCCGACTGCAGAGCAGACGACGATCTCCATGGGAGATGAGATCCAACCTGAACGGCCAACGAGCCGCTCCAGGCGAACCTGCAAGTCAAGCGCCTGATCTGGTACGTAGCCTGCTCAAAAAGCGATGATGCTAACATGAAAAGAGCAATCCTCCCTTCCATCTTGCTTGCCGTCCTCTGGTACGCCTTATCCTCCGCGGCTAACGATCTACAGATCTACGACCGGGACTGGAACCTGAAAGCTCATGTTAAGGATGGCCGGATCTATGATCAAAACTGGCAGCCCCAGGGACAGGTCCAAGGGGATCGGGTCTATGATGATGACTGGCGGCTGAGGTACCGGATCGAGGGGCAGCGGATCTACGATCAACAAGGGCAGCCCGAGGGATACATCCAGGACGGGAGCATCTATGATCGCGAGTGGAAGGTAAGAGGCCGAATCAAGAAAAATAAATGAGTGCTTCTTCGAAAGGAAGCGATCGGGCTGGAGGTGGCTTTGAATTGGCTGGAGAGGCTATCTCCCTTTATCAGCAGTGAAGAATATAGTACGGTGAGGCGGTTGTTGGAGGAGAGGAGATGAAGGCAAAATCCATCAGGCTTCCAGATGATATTGATCGGGCCATAAACTATGTGAGTCAAAAGGAGAAACTCGAAAAGACGCAATCTCTCAGAAAATTGGCCAGAATCGGATTTGAAGCCTATGTGGCAAAGTCTTATGAAAAGGGAAACCTAACGCTCCGGCAGGCTTCCGAGCTACCGAGCCTCCCCCTCTCCGAGACGATTGATCTCCTACAAGAAATGGGGGTGAAGGGGAACATTCGCATGCAGGATGTGATGGAGAGTCTGAAGGCCATTCGATCTTAAAGGACGAGGGTCAAGACCCTTCGCCCGCATTCAAGGAGACTCTCGAACCGGAGCCGGGAGTGAGCGGCCCTTCATGCGGAGTTAGGGGTGGCGGAGATCGCAACTCCTTGATTCTTGGTGGCCCCAGCGGGAATCGAACCGGGTGTCGGCCTTGATGATCAGCAGTACAGGCGACTCCCCTCCCTTACCAGCTACTCCATTTGGCAGGGAGGTCTTTCTCTCTTCAGCTGGGAGAGCTTTTGGGGAGTCAAAGCGCTCTTGAGCTTCCAGTCGTCACGAGCGTAGCGGTCCTTCCTCTTGATCAGGAGCCACTCCTTTCCCGTTCCCCCATGGCTCATCCTCGCTAAGGAGAAGGCCCCTTTCAAGATCCTTCCCTGGAGCTCAAAGGAGAGGCTTCCCCTCTTCCACTGCTCCTCTGGGTCCTTTTCGTCGAGGAGCTGATATTCCCCTTCATCCCAGATCGCCACCGCGCCCGCCCCATAATCGCCCTCCGGGATGATCCCCTCCCAGCTTCCATAATCCAGGGAGTGATCAGAGACCTCGATGGCCAGACGCCTCTCTTTCGGATTGAGGGATGGGCCCTTGGGGATCGCCCAAGATTTCAGGACGCCCCCAATCTGGAGCCGGAAATCGAAGTGATGATGGCTGGCAAGATGCTCGTGCACCACGAATCGCATGATCTTGACCGAAGAAGGCCCTCCTCCACTCAGGGGATAGCTCAGAGATGAAGCTCCACCACATCCCCGTCCTGCACCAGGTAGTCTCGCTCTACCCTCTGTCCGTCGAATTTCCCCTGACCCCAGATGCGCGCATACTTCAGATGGTGACGGAAATCCTTATGGATCGAGGAGGCCACCTCCAGGATCGTGCTTCCCCTCTCCAGCACCACCGGCTCCTCGAAGGATGGCTCCTTGCCCGGAGTCTTGGTATAGATGCGGACGATCTCCAAGAGTTGGAAGGTCTTGGCAGGAACTTCCCCCAAGCCCTCTCCGGTGCGGGCGGATACGGCAAGGAAGGGGATCCTCGCCCCATAAAGCTCGACCAGGGCTTTCCCATTCTCCCGTGCCCCCTCGCCCTCTGCCTTGTTGCCGATGAGCAAGGCGCGCTTGCGCCAAAATCCCTGCCCATCCGGCTCCCTCTGAGAGGGCCAGTCTCCCGGCAGGATGCGGGCCTTCTCCAGCTCAGCGAAAAGCATGTCCGCTTGCTCTAACAGATCGTCGGCCAAAAGATCGAGGACCAACATCAAGAGATCGGCATTTCGAATGATCGAATAGACCCATCCTTCGGTCTGCTCCGGGGCAATGGGGGGGAGGTCAACCAGTTGGATCTTGATGTTCTCAAAGGCCATCATCCCCGGCAAAGGCCTCCGTGTGGAAAAAGGATAATCGGCCACCTCCGGAAGGGCGTGGGTCAAGGCGGCCAGGAGGGAGGATTTCCCGAAATTGGGAGGCCCCACCAGAGCTACCTGACCCGCCCCCTGTCGGTCCACCGAGAAGAGGTAGGCGCGCTGGGGACCTCCTTTCTTCTGCATCTCCCCCCGCAGTTTGGAGAGCCGCCGCTTGATATCCGCCTGGAGCTTCTCCGTCCCCTTGTGCTTGGGGATGACCGCCAACATCACTTCCAGGGCCTGCATCTTCTCCGGCCCGGTTTTGGCAAGGCGGAACCTCTTCTCCGCCTCCAGATACTCGGGGGTCAAATTAGCCGGCATTCTCCTCCACCGACCTCCAAACGAAGATATCTGCAGCCACCTCCGCCTCCAGTGCCAGTTGGGTTTCGTCGTACTGGATGACGAAGGAGGGTGATTTCTGATGCACCCGGACCCGAACCCCCGGGCAGAGGCCGAAGGCGACCAGCTTGTGTAACCGGGTATGTTTCTTGGTGTTAATGTAGGCGATGGAGGCTACATCCCCAGAGTTGAGGCGGCTCAGGGGAACCACTACCCTTTCCACCAGATGGCGGGCCTCTTTGCAGCATCTCCCTTCCGGGATGGGAGAGCCATGAGGACACTCTTTGGGGTGGCCGAGGAGGGTGCAGATGCTTTCCGTCACCTCGGGAGCCACGGCATGCTCGAATTCGCAGGCATTGCCCTCCGTCTCTTCGGCCTTCATCCCCAGCACATCGTTGAGCAACCTCTCCGCCAGGCGATGTCTTCTCAGGATCTGCTGGGCCTCCTCCCTTCCCTGGGGAGTGAGATGAATCCCATCCTCCTTGAGAAGGATCAGCTCTCTCCTCTTCAATTCGGCCAGCAAGGATTCATCCAGGTGGAATTGGGCATCCTTTTGCACCTGCTCGGCACTGCGATCCCCCTTCTCCTCCGCGGTCCAGATCGCCTCCAGAATTTCTTCCATTTTTCTTTCCAACATAGCGCATCCTCTCTTCCCGCTGAAAACACCTCTCAGGGGCTCATGAACGATCCATTGCATGCATTCTTATTTATTATAGTCGCGATCGGGGTCTGCCGCAAGCGGCGCAGGGCGAACTTTCTCTGGCTTCTCAAAAGGTAACCCCCAGCAGGCTGAAGAGATAATTGAGAGTCCCTCCCACCGCGACGCACGAGAGCAGGATGACCATAGTGATGTAGAGGGTCGCTCTGGGTCCCTGGTGCTTGAGCACCACCAGGAGGGTGGAGACACAGGGGATGAACAAAGTGGTCAGGATCAAGCTGATCACGATTTGTACCTGATTGAGTCGGCCCAGATCCGCCATGTTCTTGAGGATCGGCACGGCCATCTCCTTGCGAAGGAAGCCTATCATGAAGGCCTCCGTTGCCTCGGGCGGAAGCCCAAAAAGACCAGTCACTACTGGCCTTGATAGCCTCTCCAGAGAGTGAAGCAGCCCGATTCCGTCGCAGAGGAAGAGAAGAAAGGTCCCCAGGAGAAAGAGAGGAATTGCCTCCTTCAGGAACCAGACCAGCCGAAAATAGGTCTTCAAGGAGAGATCCTTGAGGCGAGGGATGCGCAGGGGGAAGACCTCCATGAGGAAGTCGGAGCCTACCCCCGGCACCGCCCGATTGGCAAGCGCCCCCATCCCCAGCTCGATTGCGAAGATGACGGAGAAAATGAACAGGTAGGCGGAGACGGGGATGGCGGAGGAGAGCGCAAAGATCACCGAGAGCTGAGCCGAACAGGGAATCCCCAGCCCGAGCAGGAAGGTGGCGACCAGCCGTTCCTTCTTGCTGTCGAGGAAGCGAGAGGCCAGGATGGCCATGGTCACACAGGAAAAACCCAAAAACATGGTCAGAACCGCTTTCCCATGGAGCCCCACCCATTTGAAGATCCGGTGGGAAAGGACGCCCAAGCGGCTGATGTATCCGGAATCCTCAAGAAAGGCAAGGGCAAAGAAAAAAGTCCCCAGGATAGGCAGGATGAGGCCCAAGGCAGAGGAGAGGCCCATCGAGATCAGCCCAAACGGGCCCAACAGCATCTCCTCCAGGAAGGAGGAGTGAAGGGGACCAATGAGACGGGCGAAAAAGGGGATGACGCCTTGGCCGAAGAAGAGGTCTCTCAAGAGCCACCCCAAGGTTCCTGCCCCAAGCCTTCCCACAAAGAGGTAGAGAAGGGAGAGGATCAGGACAAAGGTCAGCAATCCAGTCGCCGGCGTGCGAAGCCAGCTATCGATCCTCTCGGCGAAGGGAACCCTCCGGGAGGCGCTCGTCCGGACCAGCTGATCCGCAAGGTCGCCTGCCCTCCTCAGGCGGGCCTCTGCCATCACCACCGACAAGGGGAGCCTGAATTGCGCCTGTAATTGCCTTCTCCGCCCCTCGAAAAGCCCGAACAGATCCATTCCCCATGGCAACGGGGGGTACTTCCCTGCCCCCGGGTCTCCGGCCAGGAAGAGAAGGGATTGAAACCGGGGCAGGGCCTGTTCCTTCAATTTCCCCGCCAACTCCTCCAGGCTCTGCTGAATGGGGGCTGGATAGATGGAAAACAGGGAGGGAGGCCTGGCGTCCGCCAGAGAACTCCGCAGGGCGGAAATCCCTTCCCCCTCGGAGGCAGATGTCAAGCAGGTCGGCACGCCCACAAGGTCAGGGAGGGAACGGGAATTGATGGAAATCCCTCGCTGTCTGGCTTCATCGCTCATGTTGATCGCGATCACCATGGGAAGCTCCAATTCCATCGCCTCCAAAAAGAGCATGAGTCCTCGCCTCAGGTTTTTCGCATCGGCTACCAATAGGATGATGGAGGGGCCCTCTTCCACCAGGGTCCGCCTGGTTAGACTCGCCTCTTCCGTATCCAAGGTGAGGCTCTGGACTCCGGGAGGATCGAGCAGCTCAAACACCTCCCCTCCCAGGCTCATGAGCGACCTTCTCACCTCTACGATCTCTCCCTCGGGATGAAAAGAATAGCGGTTTCCCTCACTCAGCTCCGACCATAGTGCGGTCTTGCCAACCTGAGGATTGCCCAGCAGGAGGATCTTGCCTCGCTTAGCTTTCTCGCTCTCTGATTCCCTCTCAATCACTGCAAACCCCCGCTTCCGCCCTCGCCAGGTGATAGAAGCCACCTCGCCTCAAAAGGAAACACCCCTTCGCAGGCTCTGCCCGCAAAGAGGTGTTGGCTCGAAAGAAAGGCCCCTACGGAATGACGAATTTAATGAAGGGATTGGCGAAGAAGAGGATCAGGGCGATGAGCAGGACATAAATGGCTAACGATTCGATCATGGCCAATCCGATGATCATCGCGGTCTGGATTCGCCCTGCGGCACTGGGCTGCCGGGCAATTCCATCCAGAGCGGCGACAATGGCTTTACCCTGAGCGAAGGCAGCCGCGGCCGAACCGATGGCCATGGCGAAGCCAGCAGTCAGCACGGTGATGAGAAAAAAGGAGGGAGCTCCTTTCTTCTCTGCAGGCAATGGAGCGTCCGCGGCAGTAATCGTCTGGGCAGCCACCACGCTCAGCAGGATGAAGAGGAGAGTGACGCCCAGCCATTTGCATCTCATGGGTATTACTCCTTTCTCTCGGGGGAAGGTACTGTTCCTTCTCGATAATCAGCTTCCTGGGCCCCTGCGATATAAATGGTGGAAAGCATCACGAAGATGAAGGTCTGGACAACACTGGTGAAGAGTGCCAGAAACATCATGGGAAGCGGTATGAGAAGCGGCACCAGGGAAAGGAGGATCAGGAGTACCGTATCCTCCCCGAATATGTTTCCGAAGAGTCGAATCGAGAGCGAAACGGGCCGTGCCAGGTGCCCAATCACCTCCACAGGCACCATGATGGGAGCTAACCACCAGATGGGCCCGGTGAAGTGCTTCAAATACTGTCGGAAACCCTGCTCTTTAATCCCGATGAGATGAGTAGAGAAAAAAACCACCAGGGCACAAGCGACCGTGGTATTGAGGTTATTGGTGGGGGAATGAAAACCTGGGATCAATCCTAAGAGATTGCTGAGCAAGATGAAGAGGACTAAGGTTCCGATCAAGGGCAAGTACCTTTTCCCCTTCGGTCCCATCATCGCCTCCAAGAAGCCCTGCAGTGTTTCCACCAGAAACTCCAGGATGTTCTGGCCGAGACCTGGTATGCCCTTCAGTCTCCTGGTCAGGAGAAAGGCCGGGACGATCAAGACGATCATTACTACCCAGGTCATCGCAACATGCTCAAATTGAGGGGGTATATGGACCCCAACGGCATGGGCGATGAAATCAATCCAGGAAAATGTCTCCAGATGCTCCACTCAGTCCCTTTCCCTGATTCGACGGGTTTCCCGAAAAAGATTGACAAATCCAGCTGCAATGCCGAAGAGGAGAAAAAGGAGGGTCAGCCAAGGGGAAGTCTTCAGCCATTGATCCAACTGATACCCGATGGCCAACCCGATCGCCGTTGCAGCGACCATTGTGATCCCCAGGCTGGCGAGAGTTCCGATTTGCCTCCACGGACTCAAATTCGGCCGCTTCATACTTGTTTCCAGGCCCGCGATCCCTCCTGATACTTTCCCTCCTGACGCACTTGATGGAAACTGAGCGTCTTCAGGACCGCTGCCAGGTCGACATGCTGTACTTTGACCTCCGGCGGAAGGGAGAGTTGAGCGGGGGCGAGATTCAGGATGGAGCTGACCCCGGAGGCCACGAGCTTTTCGGCCGCCTCCTGGGCAGCGGAAGCGGGGGTTGCGATGATCCCAATCCGGATGCCCTCTCTGCGGAGGAGATAGGGCATCTTTTTCGGATCCTTGATCTCGACGCCTGCCACGGACTTTCCCACTTTCATCGGATGATTGTCGAATACCATGCAGATCTTGAATCCCTTCTGGGAGAAGCCCTTATACTTGAGCAGGGCGGACCCGAGGTTTCCTGCCCCCACCAGGGCCACCTTCCACTCCTGATTTAGGCCCAGGATCTCTTTCAAGTGGCCTTCCAAAGAGGGAACATGGTACCCCACCCCCCGTACCCCGAACTGGCCAAAGTAGGCAAGGTCCTTTCGGAGCTGTGCTGAATTCAACCCGAATCTCTGCGCTACCTCTCGGGAGGAGATGGTCGAAACCCCCTCCGATTCCAGCTCCTCCAGACACCGAAGATAGATAGAAAGGCGAGTCACCGTCTTATCGGGGATCTTGGCAGAAGTCTGATGGGACATCCCGCAGGCCCTCCCTGGTCCTGTCCGCCGCGCAGAGGAACAAAACCACAAAGTCTTTACCCTGTCAAGAACAAACGGGAGCTTGACCGCTCTTTCGCCGCCTTCATGGCCTACTCTTCCTGTGAAACAGCACCCAGTTCCCTTGCACGGCCAGGATTTCAAAGCCGGATCGATCCCTGAGGCTCTCGTTCATGAGCAGCCGGGAATTCCCTGTGTAGTCTCGGTGATGGTGGGGGTTCTCCCGGTGTGGGCCCCTGGGGTCGATCAGGATGTAGTCCACATCCAGATAGTTGATCTCTTGCCCATGATACTCCTTCCGGCTGAATTCATGTAGCTCCTCACGAAGAGAGAGGGCCGGCAACAGGCAGGGGTCAGTCGTCACCGAGGCCCCCTCAGGTATCTGGCGAATGAGGGCCCAGGCCTCATGATCCGAAGGGCTCTTCGGGTAGAGATATCTGGGCCTTGTCAAGAAGGGATCGAAGGCAAAAAAGAGGAGCAGGATAAGGCCCGTGGCCAGGATCATGGTTGCCGGAGGGAGGGCACAACTCTTCCACGGTCTCCATCCCTGGACCCTCCTCAGACCGTAGCTCAAGGAGATGAACAGGATGGCAACCAAAGGGAAATAGTAGTGGGTATAGATACGCGTCGCGAGGGGCCCGAAAGCCAGATACGGGATCGCCAGGATGAAGGCCTCCCACGAGAGGAACAGGGGGATCAGGGCCAGTCCCAGAAAGGAGAAGATTTTCTGGTAAGACCCCCAGGAGAAGAGATCCAGGCGGGAGAGGAGCTTATGGTCGCGGATGTGCTTATAGGGCGCTCCCGATGCCCAGGGCACATAGACATAGATGGAGAAAAATAGGGTGGCGAGCCCAATCAGCAAAGGCGTGAGAATCCACCTTGGATCTCTCCTCCTGATCCAGGCAAGGGGAGCGAACATGATGATCAGGGGTGCAATCTGTTCTGTGGCCATTGAGGCCAGCAGGGCAAAGATTGCAAATCCCCATAGCCTTCTGGCCTGCCAGAAATAGAGGGAAAAGAGGATGAAGGGTGCCGTAAGGACGATCGGCTTCAGGTCGGTGAGGTTCAAATTATGGAGCCCTGGATAGACGAGATAGCAGAAGCCCATCAAAAGGCCCCAAGATCTCGAGCCCAAGAGATCCTGAGCCAAAAGATAGACCGCCAGGGCCCCCGAAGCGAGGATGAGGCTATAGAGAAAGAGGAGCGGGAAGATGTGGTTGCCAAACCAATAGATGGGAGCAAAGAGGGCGAGAAGGGGATAGAAGTGATTGAGCCCACCGATATAGAGGACAGTCTGCTGGAGGAATTGGCCGTGAGCCGTATTCCAGATGGCCTGGTTATGGGCCGCCATGTCCTGTGGGGTGGCACTGTCGAAGCTCTCAAATTTGCTGAGGGATATCCAGGAGAAAAGGAAGCTATAGGCGAGCATCGCCCCGATCAGGACGATGAGAAGACGATCGAATCCCTTCCCCTTGGCTCCACCATCCATGAAAAGATCCTTCACTCGCTCTTTCCTCCTTCAGGCCTTGCAGGAGTATCTACTTGGCCTTCTCTCGGCGTTCTCTATCTCGGCGAACAGATCCTGGTAGTCAGAAACGGTTTTCTGAATCGGAAAACGGCTCAAGGCGTATTCCCTGGACCTCTTCCCCATCTCCTCCGAGAGTCCCCGATCTTCCAAGAGCTGTCCTATGCCTTCTCGCAGGGACTTCTCATCATTGGGCCTCACCAAGATACCCAGGTCCGAGGTGGGAATGATCTCCCGAAGGGGGGCCAGATCACTGGCCACTACCGCCTTTCCCGCAGCCATCGCCTCAATGACGGCGGTCCCCATCCCCTCCCAGAGGGAGGGAAGGGCGAACACCTCCATGATTCGCAGGAGTGGGTAGATATCCCTTCGCAACCCCACAAAGAAGACACGGTCGCCGATCCCCAGTTCCTGTGCCCTTCGCTCCAGACTGGGGCGCAACGGGCCATCCCCCACCAGGAGAAGAGTTGGATCCATCCTCTTTCTCAGATCCGCAATGGCCTCCAGCAGCAAGGCCTGGCCCTTTTGGGGGGTCATCCTTCCTATGGTTCCCACCACCCGGGAGTGGGGAGGCAGGCCCAGGCTGGCCTTCACCTGGTCCGCCTTCACCTCTCCTGCAAAGTCCGCCGGATCGATTCCATTATAGATCACTTTGACCTGTTCCGCAGGGATGGAGTCGTAGCGAACAATGTCCGATTTCACGCATTCCGAGACGGCTACGATTCGATCCGCAAATCGGGAGAGGAACCGGTTCAGCTTCTGCCGATGCCACTTTCTCCGGCGATAGATATTATGAAAAGAGCAAACGACCAGAGCCCTTGGCGCCACAGGCACGGCCAGCCTTCCATAGAGGCTCGCCTCATATTGATGAGCCCGGAGGATATGCACCCCTCTTCTGCGCAGCAGGTGGGCGATCTGGAGGACGAGGCTGGGATCGAACCCATGCACCTCCCTTCGTCCCAGGGCAATGACCTCAATCCCTGCCGCTTCCATCTCCCGCCCCATCTCCCCCTTCTCGCGGATGCAACAGACCACAGGGTGTAGCAGACTTCGGTCGTAGTGGCGAGCTACGAGCAGCAGCTGATTTTCCACGCCTCCCACTCCGAGGCGAGAGATGAGGTGGAGGACGGTTGGGGGCATTTATATGTCGCGAGCCATGGGCTGAACTCCGCCGCGGGGGAACCTGGTGAGGGCTTCCGCTTCCCATCCCGCAATGAGCCGTTGGGCCTCTATGGGACTGGAGGAGAGGTAAGAGCAAATGAAGGACCTTCGGTCCGCCTCGGAAAAGAAGGAACGCAGGGTGGCCAGGAGGCGGACCATATCCCTTTTGATCCCCCTGGTAGAGGTCAAGGCCCTCGCCCTCGCCCAATTCCGAAACCGCGAGGCCTTCAGATCTGTGAATCGGAAGATCCAGGACTCCCCATCCTCCCTCACCAAAATATTGCTTCCTTTCAAGTCAAGATGGAGCATCCCCAGATCATGCATGCTCCGCACCGCACGGGCCAGCTCCTGGAGAAACCTCTCGCCCTGATGGGAAACCCAGGTTGTCTCCCCGATCTTCCCTCGCAGATAACGGCTCAGCGTCATGAAGTCGGACTCGTATCGGGTAACTAACAGCGATTTTGATCGCCCCAGGCCTCTCCTTTCCTCCATATAGGCCAGGGGCTCGGGCGTGGGAACCCCCCTCTCTCTGGCAAGAAGGCTCGCCGACCATTGCCGCCTCAGCCGGCCGCGATGGAGCAGGCCCTTGAACATCCCCGGCCATTCCTGCCATCCCTGGAGGAATTCCTCTTTCACATGGAGCTCCTCCCGGATCTTGATGGCCCTGCTCTTCCTCATCTTGACCATCATACCCGCAGGCCGGCCAATCTCCCCCAAGAGTTCCTGCAACGAGATGGAGGAGGGCCAGGGGTCCTTCCTGAACCCCCAAAAGGACGAGATCTGCATCTCTTGATAATCGCTGGCCAAGATGGTTTCTCCCCTACCGTAGAGGACCTTACTTCTTCTGACAAAGGACCATCCACTTCTCGGAAAAGAGCCGAGAAGGACGATAGATGCGGTGGATTTGAAGATCCGATCGATGCAGGAGCCCCAGCAGCTCCTCTTTCGCCATCCGTTTCTTGGTTTTTCCCCCTCTTTGGCCTGCCCTCCTAAACTTCCGTAACCAACCCTTCAGACCTCCCTCCATCATACAGTCAAAGAGGACCCACCTCTTGCTCACCCGGGATAACTCGCATACTGCCACCTGGCGGAGATTTGGCGGCAAATGGAGCAGAAAGCGGGCGGTGAAGGTCAAATCGAAGCAGGAGTCCTGGAAGGGCAGCTCCTCCGCCGAGCACTGAACGAAGGCCACCCTCCCTGAAGGATGATTCCCGGCGGCCACCGCCATCATCTCCCGGGAGATATCCGCGGAGACCACCCGCCCTGCCCTCTTGCCAAGAAGCGGGGTGAACCGGCCGGTGCCAGAAGGGAGGTCCAACAGCCAGCCCACCCTCCCCACCTCTCTCAAGGCCCGGGAGAGGAGACGATGATCCCTCCAGAGCTTGATCCTGCCCAGCAATCCCGAAAATCGACTGAGCTCATAGGATTGTGCAATCCCCGCGTCCCGGTATTTTCTCCTCGCCTTATACTCGCAATCCTGGCGGTCACCTTTCATTCTTCTCCTCTCAACGACATCCCCATCCCAGCGAGAAGCCAGAATATACCATAAGACCAGGGATGATAGAAGGAAGTACCCACCGCTCCCAGCACGAGAAAGGAAAGAAGGGCGGCGGAGGTCCCCAAGAAGGGAAGGGGAGGGCTCCTCTTGCCCTTCCACAAAGAGTGGATCAGGACCGCCAGGATAGAGAGAAACGCGGCCATCCCCACCACTCCTTGACTCGCCAGCAGCTCCAGGTAGATGCTGTGGGGATGATAAATCGGGAAGACAACCCCCTTGCCTCCCTTTCGTAATTTCTCGTAGAGCAATGGGGAAAGATAAGGCCGCTGCAATGCCTCATTTCTCTGATACCTATCAAAGAAATCCAGTCCCTTGCCCAGGAGGGGGCGAGAGAGGAACATGCGATAGCTAATCTGCCAGGCAAGTATCCGCTGGTATCTCTGCTCGGAAAGGAAATTTGCGGCAGAAAAGAGCCGATCCCTGGCGCTGCTGATGGGCAGGACCGCTAAAGCGAGGGCCACGAATCCAATCCCTATGAGGTATGGGATCTTGCGGGAAGAGGAGAGGAAGAGGAAAAGGAGCACCAGGGCAAGGGCGATCCATACACTCCGCGTCTGGGTGGCGAAGGAGCTGACGAGAAAAGTTAGTATGGCTAAGCCGACCCCGGCCCTTTTCCACCACCCGATCCTCTCCCCCCACAGCGAGAGGGAGAAGGCCAGCAGGGGAAAAGGGTACGCGAAGAAGGTGGGGGAGGCAAAGTGGGCGGTCACCCTTCCTCTCCAGAGTTCGGATCCCCGGATCCAGTCGTGGCCCTGAACCAGCTGGGCTAATCCGTCGACCCCGATCAGGAGGATCACCCAGGTACTCACCCAAAATAGCCTCCGATATCGCTCCTCATCTCTAAAGTATTCCCAAGAACCCAAGAAGATTACCAGGATTTTGGACACCTGGGAATAGAGTTGCGTGAGGCTGTGAGACCTCTCCTCCGCGAAGAGGGCGGAAAGCAGCATGGAAATTAAGAAGAAAAGGAGGGGAAGTCGAAGCCGACTCGAAGGGAAAAAGGGGGAACATCCGAATCGGCGTACCATCCAGGAGAGGGCAAGCAGGATCAGCGCCACATCGGCCGCCTTACGGGAAAAGAAGAGGAGCGCAACAAAGGCCAAGAAGGAGGTTTCCAAAGTCAAGCCGGCCACTGCCTGAGCCCGCTCCGATTTCAGAACTGCAAGAGGCTTACTCCCCAGTTTCATGGGACGCCCTCGGTCATCTTTCGAGCCAATAGCTCCTGAAAAAGTCCTTCATAGGCCTCCGTCACCTTGCTGAGGGAGAAATATTGGAACGCCCGTTCCTTCGCTGCGGCCACTCTGCTTTGCCTGAAGGCTCCGTCCCTCCAACTCTCCAGGATGGCCCTTGCCAGGGCGTTCACATCCTGGGGAGGGACCAGCAGCCCGTATCGCTCATCGGGAATGATCTCCCGCACGGAAGGCAAATCGGAGGCGACGACCGGAACCTCCCCCGCCATGGCCTCCACCAACGAGGTTCCAAAGCCCTCCCACAGGGATGGAAATGCGAAGAGGTCCATGGCTTGCAGAAGCTGGGGTACATCGCGGCGAGCCCCCAGGAAGGCCACCTTCTCTCCGCATCTCCCCTCTCTTGCCTTTCTTTCCAGGTCGGCTCGCGCCGGTCCGTCTCCGACCACCATCACCCCATAATCCCGGAGGCCCCCACTCTCCAGGAGGGGGAGGGTCTCGAGGAGATAAGCGAACCCCTTTTGTGGCTTCATTCTGCCTACTGCACCGATGATCCATCTTTCCCCAGCAATGCCCAGTCCTCTCCTGACCTCTTCCTTGGCTGGAAGGGACGAAAAGTCGTTCAGATCGACTCCATTATGGATGACCTTGACCCGACGTCGAGATACCCCCACTTCCCCGATCAGGTTCTCAGCGACGGCCTGGGACACCGCAATCACCTGATCGCTCCAGAGGGAGAGGAGGCGGATCATGGCTCTCCTTCTCGGTTTCCCAATGGCCTGGGGAAGGTGAAAGGAAGGGACGATGACGGGCACCCTCGCCATCCTCCCCGCAAGGACTCCATAGAGGGCCGAATGATACTTATGGGGCCTGAGGATGGCGACTGGCTCTGCCTTCAGGAGCTGGTAGAGCTTTCCAAGGCATCTGGCAGGGGAACCGGAGGCCTTTTCCCCCAACACCTTCACCTCGATTCCCAATCTCTCCAATTCCTCCCCGATCTCTCCCTTGTGACTCAGGCAGCAGACCAGAGGGGAGAACTTGCTTCGATCATAGGAAGAGACCACCTTGGCCAATTGATTCTGGACCCCTCCCACACCCAACGAGCTGATCAGATGGAGGATCCGGTAGGTCCGATTCACTCTCTTCCCTCCTCCAGCAGTCGGATGCCCAACTCCTCTCGCAGGAGGGAAAACATCTCTAAGAAGCGATGCCGGTAGGTATACTGGGCCAGCACCCTTTGCTTTCCTTGCTGGGCAATCTTCCTTCTTGCTTCCTCGCGAGGGATAAAAAAGCGAATCTTATCCACCATTTCCTCCTCTCCGGAGAAGGTCTCAATCTCCTCTCCTGGCTCCAGAACCTCCTCAATCCCTTCCACATACTCGCAAAGGTAGAACGCCCCGCATCCTACCGCCATGTAGAGCCGCTGGCTCATAGAATTGCGTATGTGCGGGGCTCGATCGAAAGCGAGGAAGATGCGGGAGAGGGAGGTCACTTTGGCATACTCGCTCCCGTATACAAATCTCCCCCCATAGGCCCGTCCCAGAGGGGAGAGGAGGAAGGGGAGGTTCCGCAGCTTGCGAGCGGGGGACGGGCCCCACCATTTCAGGTCAAATCCTTCCCGCAGGATGCGGACAAGGCTTCTTCTCCGACCGATATAGTCGGGATGCGCGCTGAGATTCCCCACCGAGGCCACACTCGAACCGTAAAAGGCCCGATCTCGGGCGGAGATCTCTCCCGGCTCGAAGAAAGAGGGGGCAAACCCCTGGGAAAGCCAGGCCACCTTGCTTACTCCCGCCTTCCGAAACCCTTCCACCAGGCCCTGGGCCATAGTAAAGAAGAAATCCACCTTCCGGGCGAGGCGGAGCACAGATTCATCGAGGATCGGATCGGGATGCCACTGCACGGTAGGGACGGACCGGGATCTGGCCACATCCAGCCAATGCTCCCGGACCCCGGTCCCCTTGGTGAGTAGCAAAAGAGCCGGGGCAGAGCTCTTCAAGAGGGAGGAGAATTCCTGCTCGGGATCGACTGAGGTCTCCGGATCGAAGCCCTCCACGGAAAGACCTAACTCCCGCAGGCCTTGGGCGTAGTAATATCCATTATTCCAGGGATTACGAAACCGCGTAAGCAGAAGGATTCTCTTCATGACCTCATGAGGACCGACGATGCCGTTTGCGAGGACGGCTGGATCGCTGTCGGATCTTTTCGATCATCTCCTTAGGATCCTTCGCACCCAATTGTCTTTGGTAGATGGAGAAGAACCGAAGGCGATCGCGAATCGACAAGGACGGAAGGCGGGCGCTGTTTAACCCTGAAAGGTCCTTGATGCGTAACGCATCGGGTACCCTCTTCATCGGCCGGCAGCGGGCGTTGTCCAGGAAACAGAAGGTCAAGAGGCCGAGATCGCTCTCCAGGTCAACCAGGATATTGGTGGGGTTCAGGTCTCCATGATAGACTCCCCTCCGATGAAGCTCGGCAATAGTAATCGCCAACATCTTCAGAAAGGGACCCTTTCCCCAGCCCTTCTCCGACAGCCGATCCTGGAGGCCGTCTTTCAACAACTGTTTCAAGCGAGGCCCGGAAACGGCCCGCGTGACAAGGAAATCTACGGGAGGGGCCAGAAGGGAGGTGCTTCTGCCTAAGGCGATGAGGGGAGGCGTGTTAAATCCCAGGCGACGGAGCAGATCTCCTCCCCGCCAGGATCTTTCCCCCTTCGTTCCCCGCACCAGGGACTTGATCCGATCCATCCATCCCAGGTTCCGAAAATACTTGAGATAGAGTTCACCCTTGGCCCCCTTGATCTTGAAAACGCGACTTCCCTTGCTGGTAGGAATCGGTTCCACAACAGGATTCCCCTGAATCCTCTCCGGTTGACAAAAGAGGATCTCCAAGAGATCCTCCCTCTCCCATTCTTTGTGAATGAGCAGCCTCACCCTCTTCCCCTGCCGCAAGGCATAGGGAGGGGAACCTTCTCCTTCCATCGGGAGGAAACCCCTCATCTCCTCTACGGGCACCCCTTCAGCTGGGCAAACAGGGAGAGGATCTCTTTCGTATTCCGCTCCAGGGAGAAGCTTTGCGCCACCCTCCGTGAGTCCTCATTGACCTTCGACCAGTCTTTCTCCTCATGGAGGGTCCAGATCGCCTCAGCCAGCACCAAGGGATCTGGGGTGGAAATGACCATTCCATTCCTACCTTGCTCAATGATCTCTGAAGCTCCTGCGTAGCGAGTGGTGATCACCGGGAGCCCGCAGGCAAGCGCCTCCAGGCAGGAAAAACCAAAGGGATCATAGTGGCTGGGCAAGACGAACAGGTCTGCCCCTGCGTAGGCCTCCTCCATCCGTTCCATGACACCCAGGAACATGACCTTTTTCTTTACTCCCAACCTCTGGGACGCCCGTGCAAAGGGACCAGGGGAATCCCTTCCCACCACTGCCAACTTGATCTTGTCCCCCTTGCCCTGGAGGAGGCCCATCGCTTGGATGAGGGGCATCAAACCCTTGCGCCGGAAGTCATTGCCCACAAAGAGTACCACCATCTCATCCGGCTCGACTTCCATCCTCCTCCGCATCGGGTCTCGATATCTTTCCCTTGCGCAGGGATGAAAACACTCCAAATCCACGCCATTATAGATGGTGACGACCTGCTCCTCGGGAATGGGATAGTAGGCCAGCAGCTGGCGGCGGGAGGCCTCAGAGATGGTGATCACTCTTTGAAGACGGCCGGGCGAGAAGATGCGTCTCTCCATCCACAACAGGTATTGACTCTTGGGTCCCCACCGCTTCCAGGCTCTGCCAAGTCTGGTGCGGTATCTGCGCTCCAGCGCTTCTCGATGGATTCCCTCTCCCACACGATAGACATCGAAAGAGAAGAGGGGGGTGAGGGCGAACACGATGTCGAGCGGGGGCAGCTCCTTCAGAAGGCGATGAGCATTCAAGGGAAAGCTGATCAGTTTGGCCAGGGAGGGCCATCGGAAGGCGGGAACCCGGTGCCGAGAAAACCCCTCACTTCCTTCTGGACCCCAACGGTTGGCCAAGACATGGACTTCCTGGCCTCTCTCGGCCGCCTGGTTCACGAACTGATAGGCAAAGCGCTCCACTCCTCCTCTTCCCGAGTCAAAATCCTTGACCACTACTGCAATCCTCATGGCCGGCCATCCTCTCCCGGCCTCTTCCCCCGGGAGTCTAACAATTCCTGGTAGAGGGCGAGATATCGCTCCGCGATCTTGCTGAAGTCGAAGGATTTCGCTCGAGCTGCTGCCCTCTCGGCCATGACTTCCCTCTCCACTGGCTTCTCCAACATCCTCCTCAATCCCTTGGCCAGAGAATCAGGATCATCGGGGCTAACGAGGAGGCCGTCCTCTCCATGGCTGATCACGTCCCTTGCCCCTCCCACATCGGTGGCCACCACCGGCCTTCCAGCAGCCATCGCCTCCAGGATCACATTGCCAAACCCTTCGATCCCGCCGCGCGAAGGGAAAACGAGGAAGAGGCAGTTCTGCAAAAGCCTGACCTTCTCATCTCCCTGGACCATACCCGGAAAGACTACCCTGCCCTCCAGCCTCAGCTGCGTGACCAAGCTCTTTAATTCCCCTTCCTTCTTGCCGCCCCCCGCGATCACCAGTTTGACCTCGGGAAAATCCTC
>Ga0315314_1001795_pt1 | contig 18491 bp, 16 predicted proteins | sample TDP9_MG_FD_203631 | JGI IMG/M metagenome (GOLD analysis project Ga0315314, IMG submission 203631) | Freshwater sediment microbial communities from Lake Towuti, South Sulawesi, Indonesia - TDP9 | ecosystem: Environmental > Aquatic > Freshwater > Lake > Sediment | place: Indonesia: South Sulawesi...
CAGACGCAGAAGCGAATGGAACATTTATGGAAGAAGATGGAGAAACTGAGCTTGAACAAAGAGAGGTTGCAGCTGGCTTGGATTAACGCTTCTGAAGGCGAAAAATTGGCGTCGAAAATCAAGGAAATGCAAAACATTGTGGCCAATGTTAGCCCAGAAGAAATTGAGAAGTCGAAAAAGATGACGGAAAGGGGTTAGAAAGGTGGTTCTGATGCCTGTTAAGACGTGGCGCAAACCCTTAGACTCAGACAAAATCAAGCCGCCTAAAGGAGAGGTCCACATCATCGCGAATCGTTGCAAGGGCTGCGGCTATTGCATCGAATTCTGCCCAAGAGACGTTTTAGACACCTCTGAAGAACTCAACGAGAGAGGAATACATCCACCCAAAGTGATAGACGAAAGCAGATGCACGCTCTGCGGCTTCTGCACTGCCATATGCCCAGACTTCGCCATATACACTAAAGAAAAAGACTGCAAGGACGGATGCTAAATGTTGACAACCACAGAGAAAAGTAAACGGGCTCTCTCAGGTCAACACTTCATGAACGGCGACATCGCCTGCGCCGAAGGCGCCATTGCGGCTGGTTGCCGATTTTTCGCTGGATACCCAATAACGCCCGCTACAGAAATTGCGGAGCGCATGGCTAGACGCATGCCTGAAGTTGGTGGAATCTGCATTCAAATGGAAGACGAGATTGCTTCGATGGCGGCTGTCATCGGTGCTTCTTATGCTGGAGTTAAGGCTATGACCTCCACCTCGGGTCCAGGCTTCAGTCTCATGCAAGAAAACATCGGTTTAGCGATTATGACCGAAACTCCATGCGTAATAGTGAACATTATGCGAGGCGGCCCCAGCACGGGTCAACCAACCATGCCGGGTCAACAAGACGTCATGCAAGCGAGGTGGGGCACTCACGGCGACTTTGAAATAATTGCGTTGGCGCCCTCTTCGGTTCAAGAAATGTTTGATTTAACGGTAGAGGCGTTCAATCTTTCGGAAATCTATCGGGTTCCAGTTTTTGTTCTTGCAGACGAAATCGTGGGACACATGTGGGAACGCGTAACCATCCCAGAGGCGGAGTCGATACGTGTCGCAAACCGAAAGAAGCCGACAGCGCCGCCAACACCAGATTATGCACCATTCCAGCCAGACCGCGATTTGGTTCCACACATGGCTGTTTTTGGTCAAGGCTACCGTTTTCATGCAACAGGCCTGACCCACGATGAGCTTGGGCATCCCAGAACTGAAAGCGCTGAGGTTCAGACTCGACTGGTTCAGAGGCTCTGCAACAAAATACGCAGGAACAAAGAAAAAATAATTCGGGTGGAAAACATCATGCTTGAAGACGCCGAGGTCGCTGTGGTAGCCTACGGAATCGCAGCGCGCTCTGCCTTGAGCGCTGTGAGAAAGGCTAGAGCAATGGGAATCAAAGCCGGCCTTCTGAGGCTGGTCACCCTGTGGCCCTTCCCAGATGAACAGATTGCAAAAGTTGTGGATCATGTCAAAGCGTTTGTGGTTCCCGAAATGAACTGCGGTCAGGTGGTCCGTGAAGTTGAGAGGGCGGCAAAGAGAACGCCAGTTGTCTTCTTGTCTAAACTCGGTGAGGACCCACACCGCCCAAGTGAGATTTTGGACGCTATTGGAGGGTTGTTCAAAAAATGATTGAGGAAGAAACGGTGCATCCCTACGAAAGGTTTCTGAGAAGTGGAAGGATACCACACATCTGGTGCGAGGGATGTGGAAACGGAATAATACTCAACTGTTTCGCCCAAGCCCTCGACGAATTAAACATAGACCTCGACAAGGTAGTCGTGGTATCTGGAATAGGTTGCATTGGGCGGGTTTCTGGCTATACAAACACCGACTCCTTTCACACCACGCATGGCAGACCCATCGCCTTTGCCACAGGAGTGAAATTGGCTAACCATGAACTGAAGGTTGTGGTTATCAGCGGCGACGGCGACCTCTTCGCCATAGGAGGCAACCACTTTATTCACGCTGCCCGCAGAAACATGGACCTCAAGGTCATATGCGCCAACAACTTCATCTATGGAATGACCGGTGGACAGTATGGTCCCACTACGCCGTTGGACGCCTGGACCACTACGACTCCTTACGGAAACATTGAGCACGCCTTTAACCTAGTTCATTTGGCTGCTGCATGTGGCGCCGTTTATGTTGCCCGATGGACAGCTCTGCACGTTAGGAGGTTAACAGAGTCCATTAAGAAAGCGTTGCAAAAGGAAGGCTTCTCCTTTATTGAGGTCATATCGCAGTGCCCAGAAATTTATGGACGCTACAACAAGATGGAGACGCCGCTAAAGATGATACAATGGTTTAAGCAGGCGTCTCAGGTGCAGCATTTCTCAGACCCAGCAAAGGCAGAAATCACCCCAAACAAAATAGTCGTAGGCGAGTTTGTTGATATTGAAAAGCCAAGTTATGGACGCCTGCTCAGAGAAATGACGGCAAAAGCAAAGGAGAAATAAACGCACATGAGGTTAGAAGTTAGACTGGCAGGCTTCGGCGGACAGGGCATAATCAGAGCTGGCCTAATGCTCGCTATGGCATCGAGCATCTACGCGGGCAAAAACGCCGTTCAGACTCAGTCGTATGGTCCAGAATCACGTGGCGGCTCATGCAAGTCTGAGGTTGTGATCTCCGATGAAGAAATCGATTATCCAAAGGTAGACGATCCCGATGTTCTCGTGGTTATGTCGCAGGAAGCCTTCAACACATACGCCGACACAGTCAAACCTAGCGGAACCCTATTGCTCGACTCAGACATGGTGCCCCGACACGAATTCAAAGGTAACGCACGCGTTTTCATGGTTCCTTCAACAAAAATGGCTGAGGAACTGGGGAAAACAATAGTGGCCAACGTTGTCATGCTTGGCGCCTTAGTAGCATTAACGAACTTGACTACTGCTGAAGCTTTCAAAAATTCTCTGTTAAGCAATATTCCAAAAGGAACAGAGAAACTTAACCTCGCAGCTTTTGAAAAGGGTTACGAATATGGCAAAAAGCTTTTGGAACAAACACGCAAAGAATAACATCGGTTAGTCGATTCAACCGAAAGGTGGTTCAAAAATGCTTGTGGGTATTATGTCAGACACTCACGACTGCTTGCCACTTGTTGACAAAGCCGTGAAAAAACTCGAGGAAGAAAAGGTTGAATTGGTTCTGCACGCCGGCGACTATATCTCGCCGTTTGTGATACCGCATTTCAAACCCTTCAAAGGAAAGTTTATTGGCGTCTTCGGCAACAACGACGGCGACCACGAATTCTTGAAGAGGCGCTTCGCAGAGTTCGGTCTCGAGATTCGTGGAGAATTCGCCGAGGTGAAAATTGACGGTTTACGAATTGCGTTGCTGCACGGTGGAGAGCCTGGAGGCCCGCCAGGCGCCTCAGAACTTCTCAAGTCTCTCATCGAGTCCGAGTGTTGCGACGTGATTGTGCACGGGCATGTTCATCAGGCTAAGGCTTACAGGAAGGGCAAGACACTGATAATAAATCCCGGCGAAGTCTGCGGATACCTGACTGGAAAATCCACAATCGCTTTGCTGAACACCAAAACGTTAGATGTAAAGATAATTCCACTAGAATAAGAGAAGACGAGCACCCTTCGTTTAATTAAATTTTTGTCCTGCTGACAACCCGCTGAGCTTCTTCTATGTCAGAAACGTAGGCGATGTCTCTCCAAAAACCCTTCAGCTGGTAAGCCGTAAGATGCCAGCCCTCATTAACCAACATCTGAATTGTGTCAGTTATTTCATATTCTTTTCGCGGGCTTAGCGGTGTTTTCTCAATCCACTCAAAAATCACTTTTGGAAAGAGGTATATGCCTGCGTTGATAAAGCCAGGAGTTTTCTCGGTTGCTTTTTCCTTAACTGAAATCAATTTTCCATCTTTGATTTCGAGTCTTCCATATCTGCTTGAGTCTCCAACGGGGTAAACCGCTATGGCTGGCGGCTTTAATCGGATGAAGTCTGTAAGCGGATCGGTGAAAAACATGTCTCCGTTCAATCCTAAGAAAAAAGGCTCGTCGATGAAGTCTTTTGCACATAGAAAAGCGTGTGCGGTTCCCAGTTGCTCCCTCTGCCTGTAGTAGGTTACTGTGTCGCCTAAAACTTCCTTCACCATTTCGCCTTTGTATCCAATCACCAAGGCGACTTGGTTGATTCCGAGTCTCCGCAGTTTGTCAAGATTGTGTTCTATCAGAGTTTTTTCCCCGATTTTGACCAGCACTTTGGGTTTCTCAACCGTGACTGTTGCTAGTCTTTTGCCGAGACCCGCTGCGAGAACTACGGCTTTCATTTGAGTTTTTCAGCCTCTTCCTTGAGCATCTTCTTCGCTAAGTCTAAAAGTTGTGCCAACTTTTGCTTTGTTTTTCCTTCGGCGAAAATTCGTATCAGCGGTTCGGTGTTGGAGGGTCGCAACAGAACCCATCCTTTCTCGTCATGGGCTTTCACACCGTCGATGTCGAGAATTTGGAATCCTTTCTCTTGGAATTTGGCTTTTAAACGTTCTATAATTTTGAATTTGTGTTGGTCGGAGAAGGGCACGTTCGTGGTACTTGAATAATACTTGGGAATGCGGTCGATCATCTGTGAAAGATGTGTGTCGCCTCCAGATAGGATTTCAGCCATCTTCAAGCTGGCAAACGTTCCATCGTCCAAGCCGTAGATGTCTGGGAAATAGAAGTGTCCGCTTCTCTCGCCGCCAAAAACCGCTTTTTCCCTCAGCACTCTGTCCATCATGAAGGGTCTGCCGACCCGTTCAACCACGGGAACGCCACCCTTTGCCTTAATTGCTTCCTCAACGGCTGAGGAACAGCTGATATCGTAGACCACTTTTCTCTTCCATTTCGTGATGAAGGCTTGAGCAAAGATTATTGATGCAAAGTCGCCCGTGAGAATCCTTCCGTTATCGTCTACAAAAACGGCTCTGTCGCCGTCCCCGTCGTACCCCACGCCAAAGTCTGCCTTTGTCTTCTCAACTGTGCTTACTAATTGCTGCAGTGATGCCTCATTTGGTTCGGGAGAACGGGAAGGAAAAGTGCCATCTAATTTTTCATTCAGAACCTCAACCCTGCAGCCCATTTGCCTAAAAAGCATTGGTGCCACGATTCCAGGCACACTGTTTCCAGTGTCTAAAACAACCTTCAGTTTTCTCATGATCCTGATTTTGTCCAAAACAAATCTGGCGTATTCGTCCACGATGCCCTCATAAGTCTCAACTTTTCCTTTCTTTGCCACCTCACTGAACGTTGCACGAGCGATTATGTTCCTTATTTCTTCCATGCCAGATCCTTGACCAACGATAACGCCTTTTTCTCGGCAGAGTTTTAACCCGTTCCATTCAGGAGGGTTATGTGAGGCTGTTACCATGACGCCGCCGTCCTTGTCTTTGTGGGCGATGCCAAAATAGAGTATAGGGGTTGTGACTATTCCCAAATCGTCGACTTGACACCCAGTGGAAACTAAACCCTTAGCCACTGCGTTTTTCAGTTGTTCGCTTCCCACTCTGACATCTCTGCCGACGGCTAACTTTTTACCCGCACCGATAAAGGTGCCGAAGCCCTTTCCGATTTTTTCCGCAAAATCGTCAGTCAAGTCTTTTCCATAAATGCCACGTATGTCATAGGCTCGGAACATGTGAGCCCACGTGGATGGCTCCTTTGAAACTGTGCGTTTTGGCATACTTCTTCTTCCAAGGCGTTTGTTGTGTTCGCAGATGATTCATCTATGTTGACATAAGGGCAGAATTTAGACTTAACGGCGTATTTTGAAGCAGATAGAGACATGTTCTCTCATCGGTTCGTCGAGTTTCAGAACTGCAACCTTCAGATTTGCCTGCTCTAACATTTCAGAAAATTCTCCCTCTGTGAACGCCTTCCTTAAACCTGTAACCACAATAGCAGCACTTGATTTGCTAACGCGCTTGATTTCGTTCAGAGTTTCCTTTGGACTTGGCATGTTCTGTAGCAGAGTGAGTGCGAAAACGGCGTCAAAAGACTTGTTGAAGAAAGGCATGTTGTCGGCGTCTGATAGAATTAAGGCTACGTTTTTGTAGTTTTTTGCTTTTTTCTCTGCTTCTTTCAGAGTGCCTCTTGAAATGTCCAAGCCCACTATGAATTTGGCTTTTTCCACAATATGCGCAAAGAGCAAGCCTGTCCCGCAGCCTGCATCTAAGATTATGCTGTCTTCGTGTAGGGTTAGGTTATTCATCGCCCGTCTGATTTTTGCTTCTTGTTCTTCGCAGTATTGGGAGTCGTAGACTTTGGCTGATTGGTTATAGTGGCGCATAACACTGCGCTTCTTGTTCCAATTCGACATTGCCATTTCAGAAGCCTTATTTGAAGTAAATGTCTTCTAAAGGTGTCGGGAGAAAACGTGCCGACAACCAGGCGCGAACCTGTCACTGCCTTGCTCAACGCAAGCGTGGAAAAAGCAGTTTTACTGGTTAGGGATGCGTTTTCCAAGCGACAAGGCATACTCATAATTGGGAGCTGTTGGGTTGACTATAGGGGGCGCGCCAGCTCCAAACTGGAATCAGGCGAGCGCATTGCCATCTTTAAAGAGGACGGTTCGGTTCTAGTTCATCGACCGGCTGGGTATGAGCCTGTGAATTGGCAGCCGCCTGGCTGCATCTTTCATGTTGGCGCTGTTGGCGACAACTTGCAAATTAAGGCTGTGAGGCGAAAGCCACCTGAATCGGTTAAGATTTCTTTCGACCACATCTATCTGCTTTCTGTTCTGAATTTGGTTGATTCGGGAGAGTTTGCCTTGCACGCCAGCGAAGAGGACATGCAAAAGGCGGTGTTGTTGATGCCCTCTCTGGTCGAGGATGAGTTAAAGCCCATTTCCTATGAGAAGAAAGTGGAGCCCGGATTTGTGGACGTTTACTGTGAAGACAAGGCTGGAAGATTTGTGGTAATTGAGATTAAACGAAAAACGGCGGGCAGAGAAGCTGCTCTGCAGTTAGCTAGGTATGTGGAAGCTGTTCGGGACATTGTTAACAAAGATGTAAGAGGAGTCCTAGCTGCACCCAACCTTGGTAAGGGCGTTCAACGGTTGCTCACAACTCTGAGACTGGAGTTTAAGGCTTTAGACCCAAAAAAATGCGCAGAAGTCTTAAGTAAACCAGAGACTAGGCGGCTGGCAGAGTTTTTTTGAGAAAAAATAAATCTAAGTGTATACGTTTATATTACTAATTAGTATACTATAAAAATTAGTGATTTGCGTGAAAACAGTCACCTTACCCCTACGTCTTCCAAAAAAACTACTAGAAGAAATCGATTACTTGGTGAAGGCTGGCCTTTATGAAAGTCGAAGCGAGGCTATGAGAGATGCTGTTCGCCGATTAATTGAATCTAGGAGGCTTTTGCTTGAACCATATAGGTATTATAGGCTTCGTGTAGAAGAGGCAGTAGCCTCATCCAAGGCACCTCGACTTAGTCCAGACAATGTGATTGAAGAGTTGAGGAAAATACGAGAAGAATTGTGGCGCAGGGAGAAAGAATACTTTGCGCCCTAAGAAACCACGGGTCTATTTAGACTCAAACGTTTTCATTTTTGGAAAAGAAAGGCAAGAGTCCAATTCACGCACCATTCTCGATTTGGCCGAGGAAGGGAAAATTGTTCCAGTTGTATCTTATTTGACGCTGGAGGAATTAAGAGAATACTTCTCACGTAGGTATGACAGAGAAACTGCGATAAACGAAACCTATTATCTGATAAGTTTGCCAGTCCTTGAAATAGTTCCACGAGACAAGGTAATGACAATGATGAGTAAGTATAGGGGAGTGATTCCCGACAAGGATTTGCCTCACCTGGTGTCTGCAATCTTAGCTAGTGTTGACTATCTAGTAACATACAACCGACATTTCATAAAATCAAACGCAAAAGAGCACGTAAAAGTACTCAAACAATCAGCCTTTGTAAAATTATTCGGCATAAAACCCCAACCTACAGACTATTAAGATGGGCGGCTGAAAAATGGAATTAAGACTGTTCTAATAACTCCACAATCATTTTGGTTTTTCGCTCTTCTCAAAGTACTGCGTTACCCTTTTCTGAAATAGCGCGTCCTGCAAAAGTTTGCTTCTCCTTATCCATTCTTGTAAGGGGATTTGGAACTGGCTCGCAATTCTTCGGAGCGCCTCTTCTAACGTGTTGAATTTTAGCGGCGGTTGGCGCATGGCGTTGCGGACGTTTTCCCTAACCTGCCAAACTCCAACTGGCATGATGTAGCCGGGGTGAGCCTCACGCAAAACAATCACCGTTGCTTGTCTCCTCTCTTTGGCGAGTTGTTCGCAGACCGCTAAGCGCGCAGCATAGTAACATCCGCCAATCTCCGCGTATGTAGTTCTGCCATCATAACCTTCACTGGCTGCGAGATGCCAAACACTTTTGCCTGAAGGGTTCCAAATGGTCCCCGGATACCAAGCTTCCATGGCCTCGTAGCTCCAAGCCTGGGGAAGCATCAAAACCTCAAAAATGTTGTCCAAATAGCGTGACTCATAAACGCGGTACTCGTTGATTTCGGGAAACGTCTTGATTTCTTCCATCAAACCCTTTGAGAGAATGCTGTCAACCGCTGTGATGCTCCAGCGAGTGGGCACTAACCGCCTGTTCTGTTCGAGCCCGAAGGCGCCAACACTAAACGCACGCTGAATCTTTGTGACCAGCACGCCCTTATCATATAGGCTGTAGACGGCATCAGTCGCCTTCAAGTCGGTGTCGCAGTAAGCCTTCTCAATCTGATGGTCCCAACGCGTTGTGCCAACCCGCAGGTCTCGTATGGGTGCAGACGGCCCAAACGGTTGAACCTCGTCGTCTAAGACCAGATTGCGGCGTGGCGGCTTCGTCAGAGCTAACTCAACGTCAACGGGATTAACAGACAAGGCGAGTTCTCGAGTCTGGTCCATGATTTTACCCGCCTCCTCAAATCGGCGCACGTGCGCCCTATGCTTGCCCCGAATCAGCAAGGAACGGAATCCAACGATTTCATCTATGGATTTGCCGAACCACAACTCGGGTAAGTCATAAAGACTCGTGTCCTCGTGCACAGGTGGGACCATTGGACCCGCGTACACATAGGGATAACCGATTCTGCCCACAAACACGCTGGGTGGAGAGGCGCCGTCTATATCCAAGCCTCTGATAAGCGGCATAGTTTTCAGATAGAAGTTAGCTCTAACCAGCAATGGGCAACGAGTCTTTCCGCATAGAAACTTGCCGCCCTTGCAGGCAACGCACAAGCCTTTTCCCCAAGCCACACCCGAAGCCTTAGCCACAAGATAATCTGCATTATAATTCAAGTCAGCTGCGAGACCAGCGCTGTCAAGGAGTTGCAGTATCCAGAGATTATCCTTACTACTTGGTTTCGCTGCAGTTGCCTTTCTGGCGGGCTCTATCAGCCTACGCATACTGTCTCAACAATAAAAATGAGTCACAAAGCGCTTAAAACAGTTGAGTACTGAGACATTAAATCATCGGAAAAGGGCGAATGCAGCGATTAACGGAGCAAACACTGTAGCTACAAGAGTCATAACCGTAATCATGGTGTTGAGGGAGGGACCCGCAGTATCCTTAAATGGATCGCCGACTGTGTCGCCTATGACGGCAGCCTTATGAGCATCTGAGCCTTTACCACCGAACCTTCCAGCTTCGATGTATTTTTTAGCGTTGTCCCACATGCCGCCTGAATTAGCCATTAACAAGGCGAAAATAATTCCAGTGATTATACTGCCGGCAAGGAAGCCTGCGAGGGCTGTGGGACCTAGAAAGAAGCCTACTGCCAATGGAGTTATTATTGCTAAGACGCCTGGGAGAATGAGCTCCTTCAATGCCCCTTTGGTCGCTATGTCAACGCATCTAGCATAATCTGGTTTAGACTTTCCCTCCATTATGCCCGGGTTCTCTTTAAATTGTCTTCTTATCTCCTCAACCATTCTGTAACCGTTTTTTCCAACAGCCAAAATCAACAATGCCGAGAACAATGGAGGCATTATCGCACCAATAAAGACGCCACCTACAACTTTGATGTCCACAAGGCTAAGCGCCGCAAGTCCTTCAAGTGTGTTCACATCAATGCCGACTACCATTGTGAAGGCGTGAAATAGTGCAATAACTTGTAAGGCAGCGGCGCCTATGGCGAAACCTTTCGTTATGGCCTTTGCAGTGTTGCCCGCTGCATCTAACCTATCCGCCATTTCTATTACTTCTTCGCCTAAGCCCGACTGCTCAGCAATGCCCTTCGCATTATCCACTATAGGTCCATAGGCGTCAGCGGAGATTATCATTCCCAACGTGGCTAACATCCCGACAGCAGCAATAGCAATGCCGTAGAAGGGATCAACACCAAACATTGCAGCGATGTTCCACGAAGCCAGCATAGCAACAACAATGCCAAGAACTGGAGGAACAATGCTCATTATGCCATACGAAAAACCTGACAAAATACTTATGGCTGCTCCAGTTTGGGCGGCTTCGGCGGTCTTCAAAACGGGGGTTCTATCTATGGATGTGAAAAAGTCGGTTGTTATTCCTATAACCATTCCAGCTAATAAACCAGCAACCGCTGAAAAGAATATGCCGAGCCCACGATCGCCTATTTGTAAGGAACTAATCATTAGAAACGTTAAAACTGCAAATATGACACAGGTTGCAAATGTTCCTCGGTTGAGCGCGGCTCCAGGATTGCCTCTTCTTCCAACTCTTACAAAAAGCAATCCTAATACAGACGCAAATATTCCAGATGCTTTAATCAATAGTGGAAGAATGATGTATGTGGTGTCCCATGAGGGTGGTTTCCAATATACTTCGGCGCCAATTATCATTGCAGCTACAGTGCCTGCGATATAGGAGTCAATTAGGTCAGCGCCCATTCCAGCCACGTCGCCAACATTATCGCCCACGTTATCAGCAATGACAGCGGGGTTCCGAGGGTCATCCTCAGGAATGCCTAGCTCAACCTTTCCTACGAGGTCAGCACCGATATCTGCAGTTTTTGTGTAGATGCCTCCGCCTGCTTTTGCAAAAAGTGCTAGTGCGCTTGCGCCGAAACTAAAGCCTAAAACAGTGTCTAATGCAACCTTTGGATTCTGATAAATGTTGTTAAAAACATAATACAAGACGCTTGCTCCAAATAGAGCCAAGCCCACTATGGACAATCCCATCACGGCTCCACCAAAGAACGCCACTGAAAAAGCTTGATTCAAGCCTTTTTGGGCAGCGTTTGAAGTTCTCACATTTGCTCTTACTGCAGCGTTCATTCCGAAGTATGCGGCTATGGTGGTGCAGAAAGAGCCTAAAACATAGGCTAGAGCCATATAGTAGCTAAAAAAGATTGCAATTGCTATTGCCATAATTGCGACGAACACTGCCAAGGTCATGTTTTGCCTTTTAAGATAAGCGTTGGCTCCTATCTTTATTGCCTCTGAAATTTCCTTCATCTTGGGGGAGCCAGGGTCTTGTTTGCTGACATAATAATAGAGGTAAAATGCGACGGCGATTGAAACCAAGCCAGCGATTGGTGCGATGATTAGCCACTCCATCTTCTAGGTCTCCTATTACGCATAATACCTTCTTTTGAAGAATTAATTCCCCTATATAAACAGAACTGTTCTCAAAAATCTTAAATACACAACGCCTGTTTTAATGAGCCTTCAAAACAAGGCGGGAGATTAGAATATGAGTGAGAGAACCGCAAATCCTGCCCCACTTGGGTTGATGGGTTTCGGAATGACCACCGTTCTGCTCAACCTAGCAAATGCTGAATTGTTGGACGTTTCGAACGCCGCCATGATTTTTTCAATGGGAATATTTTACGGTGGTGTGGCACAGATTTTAGCTGGGATGTGGGAGATGAAGAAAGGCAACACCTTTGGTGCAACCGCCTTCAGCTCTTTTGGCTTGTTCTGGATTTCTTTAGTTGGTCTTAGGCTGTTCTCAACTTTGGGTTGGGTTGCCTCACCTTCGCCCAAAGTTATGGCAGCTTATCTAGCAATGTGGGGACTCTTCACGGCTCTATTAACAATAGCCACGTTTAAGCACAATGTTGCACTGCGGTTTGTCTTCATCACCTTGACCATACTTTTCTTCTTGCTGGCCATTGCCGACATTTCGGGCAGCAGCGCAATGAAGATCATAGCTGGTTATGAAGGCATTATCTGTGGGTTCAGCGCAATCTACTTAGCTACTGCCCAGGTGGTGAATGAAACCTACGCCAAAAGTATACTTCCCACCTAAGAAGCCAAATCTAAATCCCTGAAAGTTCGATTCAAAGACCGTTTCAATTCTTTTTCTATTTATTCACGTAAGGTTTATTTATATTGGATTGTAGTACTAGCCACTTCCCCAAGGTGAAAACGCGTTGGAACGGTCGGCTCTTCCCTTTGAACAGAGGCTTTCTCCAACGACCAAGAAGTATTTGGAGTTTTATGAGGAATCAATCAGAGACCCTGAAAAGTTTTGGGACACTGAGGCGAGGAAACTTGAATGGTTTAGGATGTGGGATAAGGTTTTAGAGTGGGATGCGCCTTTCGCCCGCTGGTTTGTGGGTGGTCTTCTCAACGCTTCATACATTTGTCTGGATAGGCATGTCAAGACTTGGCGGAGAAGTAAAGTGGCCATATATTGGGAGGACGAGTTTGGCAACGCCAAGACTTGGAGTTATTCTCAACTCTATTCTGAGGTGAACCGTTTCGCATCGGTGTTGCAGAAGTTTAGGGTTGAGAAAGGGTCACGAGTGGCAGTTTATTTGCCCCTCATCCCCGAGTTGCCAATAACTATGCTTGCAGCCGCACGATTGGGCGCAATCCACACTGTTGTGTTCTCAGGCTTCAGCGCCCAAGCCTTAGCAGACCGCATCGACGACACCCAAGCCAAGGTCCTAGTGACGGCTGATGGAACTTTCCGGCGAGGCAACCTAATACCTCTAAAGAAAACCGCTGACGCAGCCTCAGAGAGAAGCCCGTCCATAGAGAACGTGGTCGTTGTGAAACGGGCTAACATTGACGTCCCGATGAAAGAGGGAAGAGACTTCTGGTATCATGAACTGCTCAAAAATGGCCGTGAGTATGTTGAGCCTCTTCCAGTAGAGGCAAACGATCCTCTTTACATTCTTTACACATCGGGAACAACGGGTAAGCCAAAGGGAATAGTGCACAACACTGGCGGATACATGGTTTTCAACAACTCCGCTTACAAATGGGCATTTGATATACGAGATGAATCCGTGTATTGGTGCACAGCCGACATTGGCTGGGTAACAGGACACAGCTCCATAGTTTACGCACCACTATGCCACGCAGCCACCATGGTTCTCTACGAAGGCGCACCCGACTATCCAAAACCCGACAAATGGTGGGAAATAGTAGAGAAATACGGCGTAACGATTTTCTACACATCACCTACGGCCATAAGAATGCTCATGAAGTATGGAGAAGAATGGCCAAAGAAACACAACCTCTCCAGCCTTGAAATTCTCGGCTCTGTGGGCGAGCCCATAAACCCAGAGGCTTGGTTGTGGTACTACAAGAACATAGGACGAGAGCGATGCCCCATAGTGGACACTTGGTGGCAGACCGAAACAGGCGGATTTATGATTTCACCCGCCCCTGGCATAGTGCTGGTTCCGCTGAAGCCGGGCTCCGCTACATTTCCATTACCTGGCATCCAACCTGAAGTTGTCGACGAAAATGGTAAACCTGTTCCTCCGGGCGTTAAGGGTTATCTGGTGATAAAGAAGCCGTGGCCAGGCATGTTCATGACCCTGTATCGAGACCCAAAGAGGTACAAAGAGGTCTATTGGTCGAGGTTTCCAGGATTCTACTTGACAGGAGACTATGCAATAAGAGATGAGGAAGGCTACTTCTGGCTGTTGGGCCGAGCAGACGAGGTGCTTAAGATTGCGGGTCATAGAATAGGCACAATGGAAGTGGAAAGCGCAGTAATCGAGCACCCAGCCGTGAGCGAGGCAGCGGTGGTTGGAAAGCCTCATGATGTAAAGGGTGAAAGCGTGGTGATTTTCGTGATACTGAGGCAGGGCTATAAGCCGTCAGAAGAGTTGAAGAAGGAATTGAAGGAACACGTTCGCGAAACCATTGGGCCTGTGGCTACACCCGACGAGATATACTTTGTAAAAAGCCTCCCCAAAACGCGAAGCGGGAAGATAATGAGACGAGTGTTGAAGGCGGTTTCAATGGGCATGCCAATAGGAGACGTTTCCACCCTGGAGGATGAAGGGTCTGTAGACGAGGTCAAGAGAGCCTACGAAGAACTGAAGAAACTCTTGGAAAAGGGTGCAAGCACCCAGGCACAGAGCTTTGGTACACTATAGATAATCTGTGATTAGGAAAATCTTGCTGCAAACGAATTATTCCCGTATTAATTCTTCATCTCAAAAGAAGAAAACATTTAAAGGAATGTTTTCTTTTTAGCATAAAGGTTTACGTTAACATCGGGCGATTCAATGAGTTCAGCATGGCACACACTGGAAAAGGAATCGGTTCTTGAGACTCTAAAGACAAGTATAAACGGTTTAAGCACCGAAGACGCCAAACGCCGACTTAGTGAATACGGATACAACGAGTTAGTGGAAAAGAAGAAAAAGACCGCGTTGCAGATGTTCCTCGATGAGTTCAAAGACGTCTTCATCATATTGCTACTATTCGCTACATTAGCTTCTGTCTTGATTGGGTACTACGATTTATTGAGAGGCGAGGCAGAGGGCTTCCTCGACGCGTTCACAGACTCCATCACGATTGGAATAATAGTTGTTCTTGTGGCAGTCGCAGGCTTCGTTCAGGAATATCGAGCAGAGAAGGCGGTTGAAGCCTTGAAAAAGTTGGCTGCGCCCAAGGCTCGCTTGATACGTGACGGAAAAGAAGTGATAATTCCAGCTCGAGAAGTTGTGCCTGGCGATCTATTGCTGCTTGAGTCTGGAGACACTGTTCCTGCTGATTCGCGAATTTTGGAGGCTGTTGAATTAAAAGCAGATGAGGCAGTGTTGACGGGTGAATCCACTCCTGTTAGGAAGACTTTAGAGGTTGTCAAACCTGAGGCGCCCGTCGCTGAGAGAAAAAACATGCTTTTCATGGCAACCCACACGATTTACGGTAGGGGAAAGGCGGTTGTAACATCGACAGGCATGCGCACGGAGTTTGGCAAAATCGCAGAGCTGGTACAAACAGCCGAGGAGGAGGAAACCCCTCTCCAAAAGAAGTTGGACAGATTTGCCAAAAAAATCGCGTACGTTGTAACGATTCTTGCAGCAATTATCTTTGTGCTTGAGATTTTTGCTGAAGGACTGAAAATTAAGGCGCTTATCGACTCGTTTTTGATTTCAATTTCTTTGGCTATATCGGTTGTACCTGAAGGGTTACCAGCCATAGTGACTATTACTCTTGCTCTTGGCGCACGTGAGTTTGCTAAACGCCACGCAATAATCAGAAGACTTTCCTCAGCCGAAAGCCTTGGGGCCACAACGGTCATATGTTCAGACAAAACGGGAACCCTAACTAAAGGTGAAATGACGGTTCGCCTAGTCTACAACAACAGCAAAAGCGTCGAGGTCACAGGAGTTGGCTACGAACCAAAAGGAAATTTCCAAGCCAGCAGTGACACAATTAATCCAAAGGACGACGAAGACCTTTCTCTTCTCCTAACGATAGGCAGCTTATGCAGCAACGCCATATTGGAAAACAACAATGGAGCTTGGAGCATCATGGGCGACCCGACGGAAGGAGCCTTAATTGTCGCAGCAGCCAAAGCAGGATTAGAACATGCACAACTGGAAAAGCAATATCCACGAATCGATGAACTCCCCTTCACCTCTGAAAGAAAACGCATGACCACGATTCACTCCACTCCAACCAGAGAACAAATCGCCTTTCTAAAGGGCGCTCCAGAAATCGTTCTAGAACTCTCTACCCATGTTTTAGAAAATGGTAAAGAAAAGAAACTCACCGACGCCAAAAGAAGAGAAATTCTGGATGCCAACGAAAAGCTTGCAGCTGACGCTCTACGTGTTCTTGGGATGGCCTACAGAAAACTGCCAAGTGATCTAAAAGAATTTCATGAGGAAACTATTGAAAGTGGCTTGGTCTTCGTGGGCTTGGAAGGCATGATTGACCCGCCGCGGGAAGAGGCAGCTGAAGCCAACAAAAAATGTGAGCAATCGGGAATAAAGACCATTATGATCACTGGAGACCATAAACTCACTGCTACAGCTGTGGCTAAAGAAATTGGAATGTTGAAAGAAGGCAGTTTGGTTCTCACAGGCAGAGAATTAGACAGTATGAGTAATGAGCAGTTCCAAGAAAAGGTTGAAGACGTCGCTGTTTACGCCCGTGTGTCGCCTGAACATAAACTTCGCATAGTTGATGCGTGGAAGAAGAAGGGACACGTCGTAGCCATGACTGGAGACGGAGTGAACGACGCTCCAGCTGTAAAAAGTGCTGATGTGGGCGTATCCATGGGCATATCGGGCACAGACGTGACCAGAGAAGCTTCAGACATGGTTTTAACCGACGACAACTTCGCTACTATAGTTAGAGCGGTGGAAGAGGGCAGAGTCATCTATGACAATGTCCGCAAATACGCTCGATTCCTCATATCCTGCAACTTCGACGAGGTCCTCGTCATCGGTACATTCGCCATATTAGCAGGACTTGCTGGAGCTGGTGGAGAAGTGTTTTATCCAGTGCCCTTGATTCCAGCCATGTTGCTTTGGATAAACTTGGTCACAGACGGCGCACCAGCAGTGTCGCTGGCAACGGACCCTCCAGATGAGGATGTAATGAAGCGCAAACCTCGCAAGCCTGGGGAAGGCATACTGCACGGGATGGGAGCGTTTATAATTGCCTCTTTCATACTGCAATCGACTGGAACAATTTTTGTCTTTGTTGCAGAATATTACCTGTTTCCAGCGCATCCTTGGGGTTGGCCCAACGGACCCTTTTTTGAAGAAAACAGAATCCTAAGCTTGAACGAGGCGAGAACCACAGCCTTTGTCCAGGCAGCCATGTTTGAGTTGTTCGTTGTCTGGAACTGTCGTTCAGAGAAACGCAGCGTCTGGCGAATGGGACGCAACGCTTTCAAAAACAAGTTCTTTGTCATCGCCGAAATTGTGTCTATAGGAACCACGCTTGCCATACCCTACATACCGATTACTCAAACTATGTTTCACCTAGTTCCGCTGACGTTAACCGATTTAGCTTATGTCGTCGGCGTCTCCAGCTGGGACCTGTTCATATTTCCAGAAGTCTTCATGGGACGAAAAATATGGCGTTGGGGTTAATCTGGCAAAATTAAGACTGATAGATTGAAACTAACCAGCTTTTATTATGTTGAAGTTTGCCGCTCTTCGAAGTCTATTCATCACCGCGAGCCCCAAGCCTCGAGGCGCTATTCCTTCAGCGATTATTATGTCGACTTTCTCCTTGTCAAACTCTCTGAGAAGCTTGAAGAGGTTCTTGGCGATGGTTGCTATGTCGTTTCGGCTTCCCAGAGACTTGACAACTTTTGCTCTATAGTTTGATTGGCTTTCGTCTGTGGTCAATATGCCAACTTTTTTTCCTTCAATCATGTAAAACGTGGCGAGTTCCTGAACCCTCTTTACAACCTTGACCATTTCACCCTCAACTAATATCATTTCGGCATCAGGAGCATAATGCCTGTGCTTCATCCCAGGCGAACGAGCTCTTGTGACACGTATTTTTCTGTTTGCCTTCGCGATGGGATGCAGTTGAACCTCGCCCAAAACACTCTTTAATTTTTCATACGGGGTTCCTCCAGGTCTCAAAACCTGAGGCGTCTGCGCCGTCATGTCGACGACTGTGGATTCCACTCCGATTTTTGTGGGTCCAGCATCTAACACGACGTCAATTCTTCCTGCCAAATCATTTAATACGTGCTGAGCTTCTGTTGGACTGGGCTTGCCCGCAAGGTTTGCGCTCGGAGCCGCAATCGGAGTGTTCGATTCACTGATAAGGGCAAGTGCAACCTTGTTGCTGGGCATTCTGATGGCTATTGTGTCTAAGCCAACAACGGTTATGTCTGGTACGAGGCTGGAACGCTTCAAGATGAGGGTTAAGGGTCCTGGCCAGAATTGAGCCATCAGCTTTTCAGCACCGCTGGGAACCTTTGTTGCAAATTTGTAAACGTCTTCTTTGTTAGCAATATGGACTATTATTGGGTTGTCTGCGGGACGCTTTTTGGCGGCAAATATTTTTGCAACTGCCTTTGGATTTAAAGCGTCGGCGCCAAGTCCATAAACCGTTTCGGTTGGAAAAGCGACAAGACCGCTATTCTTAATCACTTTTGCCGCAATTCGGATTTTTTTGATTTCGGGTTTTTGAGAATCGATTTTGAGCCAAAGCGTGCCCTTCACTTTCCTTCCTGAGCTGTTTGACTCAGCAACGGTGAGGCTTGGATTAGGCATGCTTTTCTCTTGTTTCTCCGTGAAAACGTTTCGCTA
>Ga0315314_1001796_pt1 | contig 18483 bp, 17 predicted proteins | sample TDP9_MG_FD_203631 | JGI IMG/M metagenome (GOLD analysis project Ga0315314, IMG submission 203631) | Freshwater sediment microbial communities from Lake Towuti, South Sulawesi, Indonesia - TDP9 | ecosystem: Environmental > Aquatic > Freshwater > Lake > Sediment | place: Indonesia: South Sulawesi...
ACATAGGCGAAGGTCTTCGAACGCGTCATGGCGGCCCGCAAGCCGGTCGAGCTGGCAACGGCGATGGAGAGGCGGCTGCCTCTGACGCCTCCGGCAACAATGCGAAGCGCGTCGTGTGCTCCGAGCCCTTCGCGCAGCCGCCGCGCACCCTGGACTAGCAGGTCGAAGGATGGTCCACCGTCTCGCCGCTGGCCCTGGAGAGTCATTCGGCGCTGGCCGTTCCGGACGGAGGGAAAGCCGGCCCACCGGGGGCCCACTGCGGGCAGGGAGGCCGCGCTCCGGAGCGCCTGTTCGGCGGCAGTGCGAACGGCAACGGGGTCCAGCGAGCTCGAGAAGCCGACCCCAAGGCTGCGCTTGACCTGAGCTCGGACGATCAATCGCAGGTCATCGCGCTCCTCTCCAGCGGCGAGCTGGCCGCGTTCGAGGAGGATTTCCCTGGTCTCCGACAGCTGCCCAAAGCCCTCGGCAGTCTGTGCGCCCATTCGCTCGGCGATGCGGACGGCGCGCTCCACTCCGGCGAGGAGCTGTTGCACCATCAGCGCCGCGCCCCCACGACGATCCCTCCGGAATCCACCCGGAGGTGCGGGCCGCCATCGGAGGTGTATGCCTCCTGACCCTTTCCGCAGACCCCGCTCTCCATCCCGAAGTCCCGCCCTACGAGCGCGATGCGCTTGAGGGCTTCAGTCGCAAGGCCGCTGATCGCCAGGCCAGCGACCGGTCTACCCACCTCGCCTCCGCGGATCTCGTAGCCCTCTTGCACTCCCACATGGAAGGCGGAGTTCATCTCCATCTGTCCGCCCTTGAAGTCGACGCAGTAGTAGCCATCGCGGATGCCGGAGAAGAGCTCGGCGAGCTCTGCGCTCCCGGACGTGAAGATCGTATTGCGCATCCTGATGAGGGGTCGTACGTGGAACGATTCCGCGCGCGCAGAGCCCGTCGGCGGAACCCCGAGCGCGGCGGCGTACTCGCGGTCTGCCATCAGACCAGCGAGCTGCCCCCGGTGGATGAGCCGCACGGGCCGGGCGCGGACCCCCTCGTCATCGTAGCGGAGGTTGCCGAACCCGCCAGAGGTGTGGTTTGTGTCGACGAGCGTGAGCTCCTCGGGAGCCACCTGCTGGCCCTGCAAGCCTGCAAAGGCCCCGTGCTCGGCGAGGTCCGCCTCGCAGAGATGGCCGAGGGCCTCGTGGCCGAAGAGTCCGGTGAGGATCGGGGACAGGACGCAGGGAGGGCTCCCACCCCGCGGCCTCACTCCATCCAGCTGGCAGGCGAGCTTGCGAGCGAGCCTTCGTGCGACCTCCTGCGGCCGCTGGCGATCTTCGAGATGCTCCCAGCCGTGCTCCACCGAGCCGAACTCGTCCTTGACCGCTCCGATCCGGGCGCCCGCGCGGCCCTGCGCCGTCGTGTACTGGTAGACGGCGAGAAGCTCAGTGCGGAGGTCGGTGCCCTCGCTGGTCAGAAGCCGCTTCTGCCCGCCGAGGTCCTCATAGGCCACTGTGGAGGCCTTCGTGCGCGGCTCGAAGACCAAGAGCTCTCGGTGGAGGGTCGCTAGGAGCCGGGCCTTGTCCTCGAGAGGCACCTCCCGGGGATCGCGACGAGGACGTTTGCGCAGGGTTGCCTGGACGGCCGGAACTTCCGCGAGCGCAGCTGGGCGGGAGAGGTGCGCGGAGAGGCCTCGCGCCATCTTCAAGGCACGTTCGACGCGCCCTACGAGCCCCTTCATCCCCGGCCCGCTCGCAAACCCCCAGGCCCCTCTGAAGAGCACTCGGACCGCCACGCCGGCCTGGCGGCGCGTCGCCACCCCGCTGAGCTCACCGTCGCGGATCTCGATCGAGGTCCGCAGGAGCTCTTCAGCCCGCAGCTCGACGTAGGATGCTCCCCGAGCAAGGGCTCGGTCGATGCCACGAGAGGCCTCCTCATCGAAACCGATGCTCTCGCCTCGGCGCCCCCGAGGCTCCAGTGGAGAGAAAGGCTTTCCTACGCCCTGTTGAGGGAAGTACGAACCATCCCAACTCTGCTGCCTGAGCAGGTCCAGTAGAAAGGCAAAGGCGGATGGCTGTGATACGTTTCATAGGTTCCATTCAGCTAGCCCAGTTTCCCAGCTTCAGCGGGCATCGAACGGTCCAGCTTGGAAGCGACGCGTTCGCATGCCCGGCATATTGGAGGGTCTGGGGGAGGAACGAACGATCCTGCACAAACCGTACGAAGCACGGTCTAGGCGTGCGATCTCCTGGTTCTAAGTCTGAGAACGATGAGAATCCCGATCACGACCAACGCAAGCACCGCGGCAGGGAATGCAACAAAGTCGAACCCCAAGCTCGTAAAGGCGATGAATCCAAGAATGACGGCGAGCGTGGCGAGCCGTTCTATCGCTCCCTGTCTCGGTCTTTGAGGGCTCCCGGTTCTTCTAGAGTGCACGACTCCGCGTGGCACATCGAGATAGCCCAATGAATTGTACGCAAAGACCCAAACTCCTGCACTGAGAAGGGCGCTACCAAACCACGAGACAAGGACAAGGCCGCTGAGGAATCCAGCGGCTACTAGGATCCCGCCGAGAAGGAGTACTAGCAAGCTCACCTTGACAGCATGTGCGTATCCGATCCTCGCCTTCAAAGGACTAGTGCGCTTGAGGGTCTCGTGAGAGCGGCTCAAGAAGACAATGAGAGCAACGCCTCCTGCCAGTGCGAGCGAAGCCATCACAATGTACGCGATCCCAGAGTCTATCATGACGCTATGCTCTATAGACGCCAACGTTATTGAGATAGGCCGTCAAATAGGAGTGGGCATAGACTTGCGCAAGTCCCAGCGAAGCTGCAATCTGGTCTGTGAATAGCTCGGCCTTGAATATGTAGTAGCCGCTTGAGAGGCGAGCTGTCCAGCTGCAGCTCATGAAAGCATTCGTCCACTTCTGGTATTTGTGTAGCGGGAGGTTGTTTCCCGTATAGATGATGCACTCCTTTGAGCTGACCGGTGAGAAGGAGGTTGTCAGGATCTTCCCCGTAAAGCTGATTTTCGACTGCCCAGTGGAACATCCGAGCCACGTGCAGGTTGTCGCGGATGTCCAAGCCTCTCCGGTCAGCAAGAGATTGAACATGAAGTTGTAGTTTCTCCTCTCGGGCAAATAGAAGCTGGACGAAGGACCGTAGAACCATGCGAAGGACTCGGCCTCGGCTCGTCCGTAGACAAGGCTCGCCGCAGCGTACGCATAGTTGTACAGGTATCCCCCGGACCAAGAGACGTCATAAGCGGCGAGGGCGGTGACCGCCCCCTCCTTGTAGGTGTAGGCATAACCGCCGGAGAGCCCGCCGGCGTATTTGTAGGGGGGCGTAAAGAAGTAGAGAAGCTGCAATGCGCTGGGCTGGACTGCGCTGTCCCCGTTCGCGGCCGAACTAGCAGAATTACCTGCCTGCGGCGACCTCGCCGTTCCTTGCGCCTTGGCTACAAGACGCGTTGTCACCAGCCATGCGCCTCCATCTCGTTGTATGGCTGTGCTAGCCTCCTCCAGTACTAGGTCCGTGCTCCGGAACATCAGAAGGGATTCCGTTCCGTCCTCTCCCGCGTGGGCGAACAGAATCCTGCCGTCGAACTCCCCTAAGAGGGAGAAAGTGTGAAACCCGAAAGTTGCCGACGGAGAAAGTAGGTCGAGAGGAGTAGCCCAAAATCAGCCGTAGTAGCCTTCATAGCTCACGTGTGCTCTGTTCGCAGCTGCAAAGGTATCGGTCACGTGAACCGTGTCAAAGCCGCTTCCGGCCATGACGGTTTCGATTGTCAGCGAGTCCAGCGCGACCTCAATGACTGAGACGGACATCGTGAACCGCGCCTCGCTGCTCCCTTGTACTTGAACTTCGTATTCGTACAAGGACCCCAGCTGTGGGGATTGCCATTCCGCGATGAGGCTAGATTCCTCTCCGACGACCGTGCCGGAGACGAACACTGAGCTGCTTACTGGGAGAAGAAGTGCGGCCAGAGCGGCCCAGCTCAGGAATCTCGCGTGAACTGAACGTGGAGAATTGACCCTCCTCGACATATTCGATCACCCGAACCGCAATCAAGTTCAGCAGTCATAAACCTTACGAAGGGGCTCTTGAAATCCCTGCGAATTGGCTGTGCAGAAAGATACAACATCATCGTCGTTGTAGGTCAGTTCAAGTCGCGGCGACCCCATGGTCTGCTGGATGATGGGCATAGGAGGGGCAACGCCCTGCGACAGGACGTTTCGTAGGATCCCGAAGAAGGCAGCAGCGGGCCTCCGCTCGGGAGGAATCCCGGGAAGGGGCTGACGGGGTGGTAGAGTGAGGGCTCTTCCAGGACAGACTGCTCACTCCTGTTGGCCCTTGGGACCGGAAGGACCTTGCGAGCAGCTCCTGTCAACCGCTCTGGGCGGCATGCTTATATCCGCTCCTCGGGGGTGGCTGCGGTCTGGATGAAGCTCTGCATCATCGGCTGCGGCTCCATCGGCTCCTATCTCGCCAAGACGGTCGAGAACTTCCCCGATGTCGAGCTCGTCTACATCACCGACAAGAGCGAGGAGTGTGTGGCCCGTCTGGAGAAGCAGCTCCGCAAGGCACGATATGTCCACGACATCGTCCCGATCCTCAAGGAGGTCGCGCTCGTCGTCGAGGCCGCAAGCCAGGATGCCGCGTTCTACTACACGCCGATCGTCTTGGGCGCGGGGGCGAGCATCCTCATCATGAGCGTCGGGGCGCTCCGGAACGATGAGTTCCGCGAGAGCTGCTACCGCCTCGCCAAGCGCAAGCAGGCGAAGATCTTCGTCCCGTCCGGCGCCCTCGCAGGGATCGACGCTCTCGACGCTGCGCACCAGGATGGGATCGCCGAGGTCGTCCTGACCTCCACGAAGCCCCCCTCCGCCTACATCGGAGTGCGGTGGTTGGAGGAACGGAGGATCGATCCCATGGCCCTGGCGAGCTCCACGGTGCTCTTCGACGGCTCAGCCCGCGAGGCGACTGAGCACTTCCCCCAGAACGTCAATGTCGCTGCCACTGTCGCCCTGGTCGGGATCGGGTTTGACCGCACGCGAGTGAGGGTCGTGTGCGATCCCCAGGCGACCGTGAACCGCCATCACCTCTTCGTCCGGGGCCCGTTCGGGGAGTTCGAGACCGAGACGCGGAACGTCCCTTCGCCCTTCAATCCGAAGACGAGCCTGCTGGCCGCCCTCTCGGCCCTCGCGGCGATCCAGAAGGTCACCCGGGAGGTCTGGGTCGGCGTCTGAGATCGCTCGCGGCCAGGTTTATTAGCCACTGCCTGCTTCTGCGCCCGAGGCCCCTCACCATGAACCGCCGCGCCCAGCGGATCTTCAGCAGGCTCAGGACCGATGTGGACCTCATCCTCATCGCCAACGACGTCGAGCCGATGCTCGACCTCACCTTCTCCTACGTCACGGGTGCGACCAGCGGCGTCTACGAAGGATGCGTCGCACTCGTCGGACCGAGGCGGGTTGAGATTCTCAGCTCCCTGCTGGAAGCCGACAGCGCCTGCAAGACCGGCCTGCCGGTGACCACCTATCGGGATAGCGCCGACTGGCAACGGATCTTGCGGCGCAAGCTCAAAGGGGCGCGGAGGATCGGCATCAATCCTCCGGAGCTCAGCCATCGCAACTACCGGAGGCTCCGCCGCGTCGCCTCCCCAGGGGCCCGGTTCGTCGATGTCTCGGAGGCCATCCGGGCGGCCCGGCTCATCAAGGACGACGAGGAACTCGCGCGGATCCGCAAGGCGGCGCGAATCGCCTCCGAGGTTGCGGATGCCATCCCCGACTTTGTCCAGCTCGGAATGGCCGAGAGCCAGGCCGCCGCAGAGCTCGCCTATCGGATGCAGAAGCGTGGGGCAACCGGGCCTTCCTTTGCAGCGATCGTCGGGTTCGGCCCGAACTCCGCAGAGCCGCACTACAGCACTGGCGAGACGGTTCTCAAGCGGCGCCAGTTCGCGCTGTTCGACTTCGGAGCGGCCTATCGCCGGTACGCCTCCGACATCACCCGGACGTTCGTGACGCCAGGCTTCACGCGGCGCCACCGGGAGATCTACGAGCTCGTCCTGGAGGCGCAGCAGGCTGCGCTGGACGCAGCGGCAGCAGGCGTGAACGGGACCGCGGTGGACCGCGCGGCGCGGCGCATCATCGACCGCTCGAAGTACCGGGGGAAGTTCATCCATCGTACAGGTCACAGCCTCGGCCTGGCCGTCCATGACCCTGGCTCCATCTCTCACGACCGCCCACTCGTCCTGGAGGAGGGGATGGTCTTCACGATCGAACCAGGGATCTACATCCCAGGCTTTGGCGGCGTGAGGATTGAGGACGACATCCGCATCCGCCGCGACGGCTGCGAGCTCCTCACCACGGCCGATCGGGAGCTGACTGTGCTCCACGGTCCCTAGAGCACGTCGGGGCCGGCTGCCCGCGGAGCTGGCGCCTTGGCAGCCTCGGCGGCCTCGCGGTCGAGGTTCCGGGTCCACGCCCAGAGGACCACTACGGCGGGGACCGCAGAGGCGAGCCCGAGGATGAGCAGGCTCCCCCGCAGCCCGACCGCATCGGCGAGGAAACCCGCAATGGGTTCGACGCCGAGGATGCCGATCACCAGCGTGAGGTTCGCAAGGGCGAGGATGGTGGCCCGCTGGCCTGCGCCGACTCTCCGGTTCACATACCCATAGATGATCGGGCTCTGCAGGCCGAGGATCCCATACATGATGAACTGGGTGATGATCGCCGATGGGTGGTCGAGCAGGAAGATCACGAGGTAGACGAGGAAGGCGGCGGCGAAGAGCGCGGCGAGCGAGCGGCGCTCGCCCAACCGCCGCTCGAACGTCTCGGCGTTGCGCGCGGCAAACCCGCTGAAGATCAGGAAGGCCGCAAAGACTGCTCCCAGGAGGACGTACCGGAGTTCCGGTGCATCGGCGACGAATGGGGCGATGAGCTCTTCGACGTAGATCTGCCGGAACACCGCCATGACGTAGACGCCCACCTCCAGGACGAGCTCGAAGGCGATGAGGAGGAACAGGGCGCGGCGGACGAGCACGAGCCTCACCCCTTCCCGCAGCTGGGCAACATAGTGCTCAGCCACGTGCCGGCCCACGCGCGGCTCGCGGAACCGCAGGCCCGTGAGCGCCCCCATGCCGCCGATCCCGCCCGCCACGATGAGCGTCCATTGGATCCCGAAGTGCGAGGCGACGTAGCCGCCGACAAGGCTCGCCGCGGCGTTCCCCATCAGCGTGATTGTGGCGGCACGCCCCATGATGCCCGTGAACGCGTCCTCCCGGCCCAGCTCGAGGAGCAGGTCGTACAGGAAGGGCGTATCAGCGCTCGTGATCAGGGTCGCCCCGACCGACCAGATGACGTTGGCGATGAGGAAGGCGACAAAGGACGTGCTCAGGCCGAAGGCGATGAGGCCCGCGGCGTAGACGAACTCGCCGGCGAGGAGCATCCACTTGCGGCCGAAGCGATCGGAGAGAAGCCCTGCGGGAATCTGGAGCACAATCATCGTGACCCAGAAACCCACGTCGACGAGCGTGATCTCGAAGTAGGAGAACTCGTTCTCCCGGAGCCAGAGCACCCAGAACGGGATCCACATCGAGAAGGATGTGACCGCGCGGAAGATGTAGAAGTCCCGGATGCGCGGATGGAACGGGGCTGGCACTCTCTGGTGAACTGGCCCGTTTTACTTAAGCTTGTGCGGGAGGCCGCTAGAGCAGCGTGTGGCTGAGGAGCGCGAAGCCTTCGAGCAGCTTCACATCGAGGAGCACGCGAACGATCCAGTTCGCGACGAAGATGAACACGGTGACGAGCAGGCCGATGAACAACGAGGCGAGCCACTCATCGGTGACGATGAGCTCGCCGATGAGGAGGACCTTCACGAGCAGGACGACTAAGATGAAGACGAAGACGAGGACGAGGTCGCGCGTGCCTGCGGGGAGGACGTCGCGCAGGCCCCCGCTGAGCAGCGGGACGGCAACAACGACGACAAGGGCGATAACGAAGATCCGCACCCAGCCCCTCGAACCCATCACCCAATCATGGGAGACCAGGCCCGCGCTGAGGTAGACCACTACCATCGTGAAGATGAGCAGCCCCACCAGAACCACGACGTCCGTGAGCTCCGTCGGCAGCAGGGCGGCCATTGGCGAGATTCGGAGAGTGGCCGCGGCCTAAGAACCTTCCCACCTAGCCGGTCCTGCGCCTCCGGTGAGAAGCTATTTCTAGCCCGAGCGAGGTCGGCGATGCTGGCCATGGCCCTCTTCTATGCGGACCGATTCTTGGACCATGTTCAGTATCCCGGCCACCCGGAGGCGCCAGACCGGCTTCGCGCCATTCAGTCGGCCCTGGAGCAGGCTGGACTTTGGAAGGACCTCCGGCCGTTCTCGCCCGCAGATCCTGCGGCCCTGGTGCGCGTCCATCTGGAGAGCTATCTCGAGAGCCTCTGGGCCCTCGGAGATGGATTCCTCACAGGCGACACGGCACTCCACCAGGAGACCTATGAGATCGCTCGGCTTGCCGCGGGCGCAGGCCTTGCCGCTGCGCACGCGGCCTGGGATGAGCGGCGACCAGCGGTCGCGCTCACCCGTCCACCAGGTCACCACGCGGGGCCGGACTACGGCATGGGCTTCTGCTACCTCAACAACATCGCGATCGCCGCAGCCAGCCTCAGGGATCGGACGCGGCGCCTTGCCATCGTCGATATCGACGTCCATCATGGCAACGGGACGAACGACATCTTCCACGCGGACCCTACGGTGCTCTACCTCTCCACCCATCAGGCAGGCCTCTTTCCTGGCACGGGTCCCGCTGAGGATGTGGGCGAGGGTGAAGGAACTGGCTTTTCCGTCAACGTCCCGTTGCGCTCCCGATGCGGCGATGCCACCTTCTCCGCCGCCTTCGCCCGGCTCATCGAGCCGATCCTGAGGGAGTTCCGCCCCGAAGCGATTCTCGTGAGCCTGGGCGTCGATAATCACTACCGTGACCCGCTCGCGTCGCTGACGCTCTCCTCCCCCGGCTGCGCAGGGGCCGCGCTGCAGCTCCACAAGCTATCACAGGAGCTCTGCGGAGGTCGGATCGCCTACTTCCTAGAAGGCGGCTACAACCCCCAGGCGCTGGGGGAGGTCTTCGCGGGCCTCCTTGCCGGCCTGGAAGGAAGAACGGTCGACTACGAGTTCACCGATGTCCTGGACGCCCCACCTGGCCACGGCCGTGCTGATGTGGAGGAGGCGGTAGCGGTCCAGAAGGCCTACTGGAGGCTCGCCTAGCGTCTCACGGGCACTCCGCGGCCCCGGCGGCGGGTCAGCTCCCGCCCCTTCTCCTTCCTGAGGCTCCCCTCCAGGTGGTCGAGCAAGCCATCGAGGGCTTTGAAGAGGTCCCAGTCGAAGGCCCGGCTGTAGTGCATGCCGTCGATCGTCGCCAACCGGGCCCTCAGGCTGTACTTCTGCCGAGGGCCTTCGTGGTGGTAGGAGACGACATGGAGCGTGAAGACGCGCGGGGTCATGCCGAGCTTGGTGAGTCGTTTCATGCTCTTCTCGATCTGGCCGTAGAGGGTGTCGTAGACCGATGGGTCCTCTTCGGCGAGCCCGGTGATCTGGACATAGACCCCCTCCCGCTCCTTCTGAGAGAGGATGGTCTCGACAAGGTCCGCCTGAGTCACGACCCCGACGAGCCGGCGGTCCTCCTCGATGAAGACGGTGGAGATGTCGTGGCGGTCCATGAGGGAGACGATCTGGCTCAAGGGCACATCCGGGCCTGTGGAGATCGGGGGGCGGTTCATGACGCTCTCCACCCGGACCTCCACCGGGCTGCGCTCTCCAACGAATTCGCCCCGGGACTCCTTCTGCCTTGGCCTCCAGAGCACACCGGCGATGTCCTTGAGGCCGACCACGCCGACGAGCGCGCCGTGTTCGTCGATGACGGGGAGGTTCTGCTCGGCGAGCCCCTTCAGGATTGTCTGCGCCCGCCGGATGCTCTCGCCTTCGGTGACAGCGTGCGGATGGAGGCTCATGACCTCTCGGGCGGCCCTGCGGGCGAGCTCGGGCACTTGGGGAATGATGTGGACGAGGTCGGTCCGGCTCACGATCCCGACCAGCCGTCCGCCGCTCACCACCGGCGCGGCCCTCAGGCCCGCCGCCATCAGGGTCTCGGCCGCCTGCGTGACCGGGTCGTTGGGGCCGAGCCTCGGGGGGCTGACCATCACGTGCTCCACTTTCGTCGAGGGAGCCACGCTCGTCCGGGCCAGGAGGGCAGCGTGGCTCACCAGCCCCACTGGGCGGTCTCCTCGGTCGACGACGGGCACCTGGTGGAGCCCGAGTGTCTTCATCTTCCCCAGGACCTCCGCGACGGACTCGTCGCGGGTCGCTGTGACGACCTTGCGGACCATCACGTCCTTCACGAGAATCTGGCCGAGCTCCTCAGGGTTCAGAAGGAGCCTCCCCCCCGGGCGGAGACCGTTGGGGCTGAGATGCGCGCGGCCCCGGCAAGCATCCTTTCAAGGCCCATCGGCCGGTGCCCACATAGAGCTTTCTGTCGGCTCTGGAGTTCTGTCACAGCTCGGGTGACCCGAGGCTGTGGCTCCTCTCCGCTCGGCTCATCTCGTGCGCCCCTGGGCTTCCCCAGTAGGAGTAGAGGAGACTCATCGCATCATGGCGGAGGGCACCGGGCTGGAACCGTACAGCCCTTGCCAAGGTCTCGTTCGAGGCCAAGGCGGTCTTGAGGATGTTCAGGCCTGCGTTGTGCTGGCGGTCAAGGGACCAGCCGCAGTCGCAGACAAACATCCTGCCCGCCCTCTCTCTGCGTCCAGTGGACGCGCCACACTGAGGGCAGGTCTTGCTCGTCCCTTTCGGGTTGACTGTGATCACGGGAACTCCGGCAGCGAGGGCCTTGTAGGCAATCTGCCGGTGAAGCTCGCCCTGCGGCCACGAGGAGAGCCGGCGGTTGATCCTGCGGAATCTGCCTCCGCCTTGGGGCATCCTGAGATCCTCGAGGACGATCGCGGCCGTGTGTGCCTGTGCCGCCTCAACAAGCCCCTTGCTAACTAGATGGAGTCGCTGCTTCACACGGTTGCGCTCTCGGCGACCCTCATTCTCAAGGAGCCGCCGCTGCACGCGGCGGTCGTGGGCCTTCTTCGTGGCGAGCCGTCGTCTCCGACGGAAATGCGTCGCCTGGACAACTCTGACTTCGGGATACTCCACTGACACGAGAGAGGCCTCGTCGCCCTTCGCCATGAGGCCGTCCAACGAGGCCTCGTTCGTGTCCAGGGCGATGGCGGCCTTTGGTTCGTACGGGCGGGGCGCGGTCCTCCGGACCGCGATGATGACCCGGTCGGTGATGAGGGTGAGCGAGCTCAAGCTCCAAGTCGGGTCGGAGAGGAAGGACCGATGCCATCGGGATAGCGGAAGGTCGAGTTCGACACGTTCACCTGCTCGGATGGGGATGCGAAGCCGTCCTGTCGTCCGGTCCAGCCTGTACGATTGGTTCTCGGCCTTCAGGAGAAGACGGCGGAGATAGGGCACGCTCGCCCTCCTGCCCAGCCGGAGGCGTCTGCGGTATAGCTTCAAGCACCCCATCGCCACTTCCAACGCTGAGGGGATGTACTGCTTGTAGATGGCGTGCTCCGCCGAGAGCATGGAGTAGGCTGCACTTGAGAGGCGGTACCGGGAGCGGATGTCCTGGGCCAGCGCTATGCGTATGGATCTATTGACGATGAGGCGGAACTCCTTGAGGAGCCCGAGCAGGTTCTCAGGAAGGGGACCGACGGGGAAGGAGAGGCTGCGAACCACCTGCCCCGCCGTGGCACCCATCGCTGCCAGGGGAGGACGATGGGGGTTTTAGCCTTGACCTGGAGTCCTCCGAAAGTGGAAGGGAGTCATCCTCACCCGGCTTGTGACAGGGCTCAGATTCACGAATCCTTAATACCTCAAGATCGATAGTCTGGACCGGGGTGGCGCGATGGCGGCAGTCAGGGTGGCCATCAACGGCTACGGGACGATTGGCAAGCGCGTAGCGGACGCCATCCGGGCCCAGGATGACATGGCCATTGTGGGCGTCACGAAGACCAAGCCCGACTACGAGGCGCGGCTCGCTCTCAAGGAGAAGTTTCCCCTCTACGCGGCGAATGATGAGTTCGGGAAGAAGTTCGAGAAAGAGGGCATCAAGATCGAAGGGACCCTGCTGGACCTCCTCAAGAAGACCGACATCGTCATCGACTGCACGCCGGAGGGAGTCGGGGAGGAGTTCAAGCCGATCTACGAGAGCGCGGGCGTCAAGGCGATCTTCCAGGGGGGCGAGGAGCACGAGCTCACAGGCTTCTCCTTCAACTCCTTTGTGAACTACAACGACGCCTGGGGCCGCCAGTTCGCGCGTGTGGTCTCCTGCAACACGACTGGGCTGATCCGGACGCTCTATCCGGTCGATCGGGTCTTCGGGGTTGAGTCCGCCGTCGCCTCGCTGGTCCGACGGGCGGCCGATCCTGGCGAGAGCAAGAAGGGGCCCATCAACGCCATCGAGCCCGACCTCCACCTGCCGACGCACCACGGGCCCGATGTCCAGACGGTCTGGCCCTCACTGAAGATCCAGACGATGGCGGTGAAAGTCCCCACGACCATCATGCACCTCCACTGCGTCTCGGCTAAGCTCAAGCGCAAGGGAGTGACCGCCAAGGAGGTCCTGACGGTCTGGGATCAGGTGCCTCGGATCCGCTTCGTGAGCGGGCGGCACGGCGTGAAGACCTCCGCACAGGTCATGGAGGTCGCGCGGGACCTGGACCGAAAGCGGGGCGACTTCAATGAGATCATCGTCTGGGAGGACGGCACCCACGTGATGGACGGGATCCTCTACTACTACCAGGCGATCCATCAGGAGAGCGATGTCATCCCCGAGATCATCGACTGCATCCGGGCGATGATGAAGATCGAGCCGGACTCCCAGAAGTGCATCGCAAAGACCGACCGGGCGTTGGGCATCCACAAGTAGAGGGGGGCTGGTCATGCCCGAGTTTCGCACGCTCGACGACTTCGAGGTCGCAGGCAAGCGGGTGCTCGTCAGGATCGATGTGAACTCGCCCCTGGATCCCAAGACGCTTGAGATCGCGGATGACAGCCGCATCCGGCTCGTCATCCCGACGCTCCTTGAGCTTGTCCAGAAGCGCGCGCGGCTCGTCCTGCTCGCCCATCAGGGACGGCCGGGTGATTGGGACTACCGAGAGCTTGAGCCCCACGCGAAGCTGCTCGGGCGCCACCTGGGCCATGCGGTCCGCTACATCGACGATCTCTTCGGGGAGAAGGCGAAGAAGGCGATCGAGGCCGTGGGGGATGGCGAGGTGCTCCTCCTCAAGAACGTCCGGTCCTGGAAACCGGAGCAGGACAAGAAGAGCCCGGAGGAGCATGCGAAGTCGGAGCTCGTCACCGAGCTTGCGCCGCTGTTCGACCTCTACGTGAACGACGCCTTCGCCGCCGCCCACCGCTCGCAGGCATCGCTCGTGGGGTTCTCCCAGAGGCTCCCGGCGGCGGCGGGACGGCTGATGGAAAAGGAGCTCAGCACCCTTGAGAAGGTCTTCGCATCCCCCGCGCATCCATCGGCCTGCTTCCTCGGCGGCACGAAGTTCTCCGATGCGATCGTCACGATCGGGCGGCTCCTCGCCACCAATGCGGCGGACTTCTTCGCGATCAGCGGTCTTGGGAGCCTTGCCTTCCTGAAGGCGCGAGGGGTCCCGATCGGCGCCGCTAACGAGGCAGCGATCTCCAAGGAGGCCACCGACGAGCTCCTCGCCTCAGCGGGCAAGCTGCTCGCCGACCACCCAGGGACCATCTACCTGCCGGTGGACTTCGCGGTCGAGCGCGAAGGCAAACGCGAAGAAGTCCCCGCGAGCAAGCTTCCCGCAGACCTGCCGGCAAAGGACATCGGCCCCAAGACCCTCGCGGTCTTCCGAGAGCTCATCAACCATGCGAAGACGCTCTTCCTCTCCGGCCCCCCGGGCGTCTTCGAAGAGCCGCTCTTTGCCACGGGGACTCAGGAGCTCTTCGGCTCCATCGCGGCCTCCAAAGGCTTCACGGTTGCTGGCGGAGGCCACACGATCGCTGCGCTTGACCAGCTCGGCCTGGCGGGCAGGCTCAGCTACGTGAGCACTGGCGGTGGAGCGATGGAGGCCTTCATGCTCGGCAAGAGCCTCCCGGTGGTGGACGCCCTGGTGGCGGCGGCTCGCCGCACGCCCCCAGCTGCTCCCTCGGTGGCCTAGCCGTACGGATAGGATTTGAGCGGGCCGCCGCCGAGGATTGTCCCGCCGATCGAGCGAGCCCGGATGATGCTGCGCAGCTTGACGCCGTCGACCTCGTTCGAGCTGCTCTTGTTCACGATGACGACGGCGAGCACGGGAGTCCCCTTGGCCGCCTTCACATCGGCGATCGCGCCGCGGACGGTCGCGCCCGTGCTCAGGACATCGTCGATGATCACGACGTTCTTCCCTTCGACCGAGGCGTAGTTCGAGGAGAACGCCCCCTCCCGCTCGCCTTCCTCATGCGGCCGATAGACGGCGAGCTCGGCCTCCAGGATGTCGGCGACCATCGTCGCGAAGGGGATCCCGTTGATCGCTACGCCCAAGACGACATCGACGCTCTTCTTGGCCTTCTCGACCTCCTCCACGACCACGTCTGCTAGGATCTCCGCCATCGCACCGATCCGCGAGCCGAAGATCCCCAAGGACCGCCAGCCGATCTTCACATCTGACGGCGGAAGACCCTCGGCCCCATACTCGAGCAGGTGGGAGACGGTGTCCGTCGCCAGGTGCAGCTCCTGAGCGATCTCGCGAGGCTTGAGTCCCTTCTTCTTGAGGGCTTGGGCCTTGGCCGCAAGCTCCTTGATGTCGACCGTGAGGACCACCGGTCCGTGCGACCGGGATGAGGGCATATCAACGTTTCTGCCGAGAGGCCTGACCTCGCTCCGCAGCCAGCAGGAGATGGAGAATGGACTCGTTGAGGGGCACCGAAACACCGAGGGCACGAGCCTGCCGAACCACCTCGCCTGTGATGGCCTCGATCTCCGTCCGCCGGCCGCGTTCGAGGTCTTGAAGCATGCTCGAGCGGTTCTGCGCGGTCGCGGCCGCGACGCGGCGTGTCCGTTCCACCCAATCGCCAGAGGGAAGGCGGATGCCGCTCGCCTCAGCGACCCGCCAGGCCTCCGCGCTCAGCCCTTCCATCAGCGTGCGCAGACTCGGGTTCTCGAGCAGGTAGCCGTTGGGCCGATGGACGAGCGCTGTGAGCGGATTGATGGCCGCGTTGATGATCACCTTGCCCCACAGCTCTCCCAGCAGGTTGTCAGTCGGCTCCGCCTCAAGCCCGCAGGACCGAAGCAACTCGACAATCTCGCGCACAGCGTCAGGAGAGCCGCTGAGCGTGCCCACGACGAGCATGCCAGCGCCCGCATGACGCACCTGGCCTGGCGCCTCCCACGTCACGCCGAAGCTCGCCACACCTCCGAAGGCCCGTGGGCCGATCCACGCATCGAGGGCCTCGACATTGCCCAGGCCGTTTTGGACGGAGAGGACCTTGGTGTGCGGCAGGGTCCAGCTTCGGCAGACCTCGATCGCCTCAGCGGTATCGTAGCTCTTCACCGTGAGCAGGAGCAGGTCGGGTGGGGAGACGCCCTCAAGGTCCACTGAAGCGGCGAGGTGGACCGTGCGTTCCGTCAAGCCCCTCACGATGAGGCCGCGGGAGCAGATCGCATCGACGTTCTCTCGCCGCCCGATGAGGGTGACGTCGTGCTGAGTAGCCAAGGCGCTGCCGAGATACATCCCGACACCGCCAGCGCCGAAGACGACGACTCTCACCGAGCCGCCTCCGCCCGCGCGCGCCGTGCTTCCGCATCCGCTCTCAGGATCGGTTCAGGGAGCCTTCCGCGTGTCGCCTCACGCACGGCTGTGAGCATCGCCGTTCGTCCGACCCGATGGCCAATCGAAGCATAGAACCTCGGCCGAGCACTTCCTGGAGTCCCGCCGAACGCGTAGCCACGCACCTCCCCGCCCACCCGCACGGGCCACTCGCCAGAGCGCAGCGGTCTTCGGTTCACTGTGCCGCAGAGGAGCCTCTTGGCGATCCCGATGGTCGGGAGCCCGCAGACGACGCCGACGTGTGAGGCAACACCAAAGCCTTCGGGGTGGAGAGTGCCGTTGCCGTCAACGAACAGGATGGTCTCCTCTGGGGGAGGAGTGAGAAGCGCTTCAGCGAGAGGCAGCTCGCGGTAGGCGAGATAGCCAGGGATGTACGGGAAATCCACTCTGCGGCGAGCGGTCCGGGCGTGCTCGACCTCAAGGGTCCGCCGATTCAGAACGACCAGCGCACCGAAGCCGACATCGCCGTCATAGCTCGCATCGAAGCCTCCGAACCAGCGAACCTCGGCCTCAGGGCCCCTGAGCAGGAGACGGCGCTTGAGCTTCGCGCGCTCGCGTCTCAGCGCTGCAAGTGGAGGAGAACTGAGCCCGGGCTGATGCCAGGCTCCTTCGGGGACTTGGACGCGGCCGCCGCGAACGCTCAGGCCTTCGCCCTTGAGACGTTCCGCCGCAAGTGCCCTGAGCGATGCCGCTCGCCAAGGCAGGCGCCCTTCGGCAGTGAGGATGCGGTGCCATGGGAGGTGAGAAACACTCAGAGCGACCTCGCTGCCCCACCTCCCCACAAAGCGGGCCGCGGAGGCATCGCCCAGGGCCTGCGCCAGCCGCCCCGATGTCGTCACCTGTCCACGGCCGACCTCCTCGAGGAGTCGGGAGAGGGCGGGACGGATGGGATCCATCGGTGCTCAACTGGGAGTGGAGCCAGCAAGGACGCAGGCCTGCCTCAAGCTTTCCTTCGGAGAAGAGAGCGCACCGGGGCCGGCCGATACGTCTCCGCAATCCGGGCTGTTGGAAACCCGACGTGTGATGACGCGGCTCTTCCCTCATCATTATATATTAATAAATCTTTCAGAATATTCGTGGAGCCGCTGGAGACCGCACGACTGGCGGGCGGCATCGCCCTACTTCTGGTCGCCGCAGGATGGGATTGGAGACGGCGTGAGGTCCCCGATGGCCTCTGGATTGCCGGAGGCATTGTGGGGGTGCTCCTCTGGGTGTTCGATTTTTCGAACCGTGCCACGCAGCCCGGCGAGGTCCTCCTGATCGCCTGCGCCGCGCTCTTGATCGCGGACATCTTCTGGGATCGTCCGCCCCTCAGGCACCAGGGGAGACTCCACTGGCCCGGCATCGGGCTCTACGCCGCAGCGGCAGTGCTCTTCGCGGTGGGCGCACCGGAGGCGCTTCAGACCGAGACGGGACGGTGGGCCGTGCTCACGCCCATCCTGGTGGTGCTCTTCGAGCTCTTCTACTTCCTCGACCTGCTCAGGGGAGGCGCCGATGCCAAGGCCTTCATCATCCTCGCGCTCCTCATCCCCGCCTATCCCAGCCTCGATGGCGGCACGCTCACGTCTCTCCCCGCCGTGGCGGCCCAGCAGCTCTTCCCCTTCAGCCTGGTTGTCCTGTTCAACAGCGCGTTGCTCCTGCTCGTCCTCCCGCCACTCTACCTCGTCTTGAACCTGATCCGAGGCGACCGGAAGCTCCCCCAAGCCATCGTCGGCTATCGGCTCGGACTCGAGAAGATCCCCCAGCGACGCGTCTGGCTCCTGGAATACTACGAGGGAGGAGCCCATCGCTTCCGGGTGCAGCCGCGTCGGCGCGACGACCTTGCGACAGACCTTGCGGAGCTGCGCGCCCGTGGCGTGGACCGGCCCTGGGTCACGCCGAAGCTCCCCTTCTTGGTCGCGGCCGCGATCGGGCTGCCGCTCTCCGCCTGGGTCGGGAACGCCGTGGTCCTGCTCCTCTTCGGCCTCGGAGGCGCCTGAGCCCCTCGGGACACCGCCCGCGGAGCGGGCAGGGGACGCACTCGGGGGAAGGACGGCAGTAGCGTTTCCCTAGCGCCACGAAGAGCGCGTGGAACTCTTGCCAGAGCGCCACGTCTTCTGGCAACCGCCTCTCGAAGAACTGCTGGAGCGCCGGAGGAGCTGCCGCGGCTGGCATCCCGAGTCGCTCGCAGATCCGCATCGTGTAGGCGTCGATGACGAACCGGGGGAGGCCAGCTGCGTAGAGGAGGATGGAATCCGCAGTCTCAGGGCCGATGCCTTCCAGCGAGAGGAGCTCGCTGCGGAGCGCTTCCCGCGGCTGGGAGAGGAGCGCGGTGAGGGCGCCTCGATGTCGCTCCTCTAGATGCGTGCAGAATCCCTTCAGCCGCCGGGCTTTCTGGCGATAGAACCCGCTGGGTCTGATCAGTTGCTCAAGGTCGCGGACCGAGAACGCGTGGATGCCCTCGGGGCTGAGCCTCCTCGCCCCCTTCAGGGCCTCGATAGCCCTGGCGACATTTCCCCAGCTCGCCTGAGGGGCCAGGAGCGCCCCGACGATGACTTCGAACGGGCTGTCGGCAGGCCACCAGTCCTGGAAGCCGAAGTGGCGCTCCAGCGCCTCGTAGAGCGCCATCGGGTCCATCGGGCGA
>Ga0315314_1001797_pt1 | contig 18476 bp, 21 predicted proteins | sample TDP9_MG_FD_203631 | JGI IMG/M metagenome (GOLD analysis project Ga0315314, IMG submission 203631) | Freshwater sediment microbial communities from Lake Towuti, South Sulawesi, Indonesia - TDP9 | ecosystem: Environmental > Aquatic > Freshwater > Lake > Sediment | place: Indonesia: South Sulawesi...
CTGAGCCGTCCGAGTCGTACAGTAGGCAGGGTACGTGAGTTTGTGAAACGGTTTTAAGATCGGTGCAATAGGATAAATCGAGCTGTCGTGCAGCCGGGAGCCGGGATAGTGTGAGATGACCTGTCTCAGATCCCGAAGGCCGAGCGGATTAGTGCGCTGTCATGCAGTCCAAAGGCGCAGGCCTTGAGTCCACGTATGGAAAGCCTGTGGTCCTATTGGGCCGCGGGGGTTCGAATCCCCCTCCCGGCGCCAAATCACAACTTCCCTCCGCTTCCAGTAGGTTCACAAATGCATTCTTCCTGTCTCAAATGCACGATAGATAGCCTGGACAATATGCAGCGAGGATGCGCGGGACACCGGATACCCATGAACTTAATTCCTCGTTATCATGGCATAGGGCATACTTCGGAGAGAGGTTGCTAAGAATCTTGAACATAGTTCTGTTCGGACCGCCAGGCTCAGGAAAGGGAACGTATGCATCTCGACTGTTCAAGGAGCTGGGGATGCCTCACATCTCCACAGGAGACTTGGTCAGGCAGGAGATCCAGGACAGGACTGAGATCGGTAGGAAGATCGAAGGTTACACTAGACGTGGCGAACTCGTGCCTGATGACATTGTCATTGAACTTCTAAGAAAGAGAATCTCTCAGCCTGATTGCGCTGGAGGATTCATTCTGGACGGATTTCCTCGCACGATTCCGCAGGCAAAGGCCCTTGAGAGGATTGCTTCCGTAGGAGTCGTCATAAATCTGGACGTTCCGGACACGGTAATAGTCGAGAGACTCTCGGCGAGATTGACCTGCAAGAGTTGTGGTGCCATATTCAACGAACGATTCTTGAGGCCCAAGATTGAAGGGATCTGTGATAAGTGCGGTGGTCAACTGTATACTCGGGACGATGATAAGCCTGAGGTCATCCAAGAGCGTTTGAGGACATATAGGAAACAGACTCAGCCCCTGCTAGACTACTATGATGAAAGAAAGCTTGTCGAGACCGTTGTCAACAAGGAGGCGGATGTCCCGCCTGAGAAGATCGTGAACCAGATCATACGAATAGTCAAGGCAAAAGAATGACGACCCAGTTCGAAATCGCGAGCATTGTTCTGATCTTCATCGTTGAATAGCTGAGTGCACCGCTCTCTTATGGCGCCGCCCCCCTTGGTTGAAATGACTGAGGAAGATGTCTTCTTGAGGCTGCGTACCAACCGCTTCTGCTTTGAGCCATCTGAAGCCCTTCCTGACTCGGCCCCTCCTTAGGCTTAGGAACACATATGATCCTGAGCCTGTGCAGACCTGGGTCTGTGAGCCAGAGCTCAGTTGATATGAGGAGGGCCCCGAGCTGCATTGGGATCACAGTCAGAGCTACGGATTCGATCGCTCCCATGAACAATCCAAGCCTTCGTCCTTCGATCGCAAGAGACTCCAAAGGTGTCGCAAGGCAAGTGATTCCAAGGACGAGAGGAAGAGCCCCCGTTTATACGCGAAGCTCAGGATACCTGTAGACTAGGTACGAAGAGACGATCCAAGTGATCACGAAGCCAAGGATGACTGCGGGCATGCTTGCGAAGAGGTTGATAAGGCTAGCCACGATGAATGCCAAGGTGAATCCAATCGATATCTCAGCCCAGTGGGGCACTATTGCCCCAATCAGTGGCGTGTAGGTTTCTGACATGCCTTTCCCTTCTGTTCTTCTCGAATATGATAGGCTTAGAATTATGACTATGAGCATGAATGACGCAACATTGAGGATGACCACAAACCAGAAGAACTCATACTCACTCGACGCTTGCTGAGAAAGCATGAACGCACCCCACCAATAGTGCGCTTTCAGCGGACATAATGTTTTCGCAACGACTCTCCTTCGTAGAGGGGATACTGGGAGATGCTGTGCAGACACTTGAGCTCCGACGATTCTCTCTTCAGACGAGCTCCATGCCTCAGGGGCTCTTGGATCTTCTCATGACAGCCCATCCTCCGAAAGGATCCCCCCAGACTCCGGTTCTTCTGAAACCGACACTAGTGTAAAGACGTATGGCACTCCGGTTCCATGGTCGCACGTCCAGAATCGCATTCATGTCCGGGTATCTGGCTAGAGCTTGACGCATGAGAGTTCGTCCGATGCCCTTGCCTCGCCATCTCGTTCTTACCGCGATACATGCTATTCCCAGCAGGGGCTCGCTCCAATCTGAGTTTCTTAATTTCTGCAGGAGGTACATGAATAAGGAGAACCTTGTGGACGCGAGTAGCTTTGGCAACTTCAGCACTAGCCGGATCATTCTAGTGCCAGTCATGGGGCCGAGGCCAGGTGTGACTGTGACAAAGCCCACTACGTCGTGCTGTGACTCAGCGACTATAGTATCTTTGACTAGCAGACAGAAGGCTGCCTCAAAGAAGCGTCTCGGAAATCTCTTGAAGAAGAAGGATAATTCAGGTTGAAACGCTTCGTGATATATCTCTACGACACTGCTTAGGTCGCCGGGTTGGCAGGGTCGTAGCTTGACATCTTCTGACGTCATATGAGGAAGGCCAACGCTCACACTAGGATATGGATGCGGTATTTCTCACAGCGTACATCCAAGGAACTTGCTTCATGGCCACGGCCAGAATCCCCTGTTGAACACGGATCGACATCTTCTCATCGAGTTGCAGAGAAGGACTCCTACGGATTCTTTTCTAGGGCTTCAAGAATGCCTTTGGGCCCTTGTTTTGATTGAAGGAGTTTCCTGTAGCTTCTTTCCTTGATTCGTGTCGCTGAGATTTTCAGTTCTTCTTTCTGGGCGAAGTGGTCGTGAACTTTGCTTCTAGCGAGAGCGGCCATAACCTTTCCTTGGAATAGGCCGTCTAGGTTTCTTGCTTCGCATATCGGGCAGTCGCATTCGAGCTTCTTGCCGTGAACCTCTGACCATTCTTTCCGTTTCATCACGTTCCATCCTGTCCTGTCAAAGAGGTTGATTTTATCCTTGGTCAAGGGCACCGGTGGCGGAGGGACAATCCATTTGGAGAAGCTGTCTACGCCGAAGTAGGGCAGGATCATGCCCTGTGAGCAGGCCGCTGTTCTTCGCCCGAATAGGACTTTTGGAGGAACTTGGAAGACGTGAATCCACATGTCTGGCCTCTTCTTCTTCACCGCTTCAATGGCCCTTAAAGTGTGGTAGTGAAAGCCTCCTCTCATGTCGATTCCGAGGCCCCGTGGCTCCCGCTTCAGTACTGGAGCGAGATATTTCTCGAATTCTTCCCTGTTGTCGAGAGCAGAAAGGATGGGCATGAGAGGTCTGTCGAAGCCTCGTTCCTCGCTCCATCTCGAAGCAAATGAGTATAGGGATGCGTAGTCCTCGGGACTCACGCCAAGACTATGTTGAACAGTCACCGCATCAAGATCGCAGAAGAACTGGAGATCGAGCACGGTTTTCATGTCATCGGCCTTCTCGATCTTGCTTTCTCCTTTGAAGGCCAGGAAGAGGAGTTGAGCGGTATCCTCAAATGTAGATACTTCTCTGGGCAGCCTCCTCGCAAGATCTTTCAAGTACTTCTCATCCGTCAGAAGACGCTTCAGAGTATTCGGGGGCATCAGCTTGGCTGCAACGACAATCTTGCCAGGAGAGAACCTTTCTAGCTCAGTAAACCTAATCGCGTTGAGTTCACTGGACTGAGCGAATTTGGCTGGCAGTTCAGCTTTGGCACGACCTAGCTCCAGCGTTCCTGTAGAGGCGGAGGTAGTTTCGTCAAAGGCTTGATCCTTGACTTTCAGCTCGGCCATTTGAGACTACATCCATTGAATATGTTAGACGATTCTACTCAAATGCTTTCCTTAATACTGTCGATGAGGCTTTGTGCGAGTCCACCAATAAACATGACACACTGATGGGCAGAAGGCGCTACCGATACACGCCAAAGACTTATTTTTGCTGAGGATTCTCCTTCCGTTGGGAGTAAACTGCAATGAGTGCCGAAAGACAGCTTGTGATGATCCCCGGGCCGACGAATGTGGATCCTTCCGTTTTGAGGGCACTAGCCAAGCCTACAGCTTCCCACGTGAGCCCTTCATTTACTGCGACCTTCAGAAGCGCTCTTGAGAATCTGAAGAAAGTGATGAGAACATCAGGCGACGTCTTTGTCGTTGCGGGATCCGGAACTCTGGCTATGGAGATGGCAGTCTCAAACATTGTTGAGCCTAATGACAAGGTCCTAGTGGTCTCCAACGGCTATTTCGGCGATAGGTTTGTGGATGTTGTCTCAAGGTTCACTGACGGAGTTGAGAAGCTTTCCTTCGAGTGGGGCAAAGCAGCTGAGCCCGGCAAAATCAAGGAGAAGCTGGAAGCAGGAGGCCACAAAGCTGTGATAGTGGTTCACGTTGACACTTCTACCGGTGTAGCCAACGATGTCCGGGAGATTGCTGGAGTTGTCAAGGATCAAGGCGCACAATTCATTCTTGACACAGTCTGCTCTCTGGGAGGAATGGACATACGGGTCGATGAATGGGAAATAGACATATGCCTCTCCGGATCGCAGAAAGCCTTGGCTGTTCCCCCGGGACTTGCGATCCTCTCGGCGGGCAAAGAAGCTCTGGAAGCGCGTGCAGAGAGGAAGGCGAAGGTTCCATCGTACTACATGGATTTCGAGAATTGGCTTCCTGTGATGCGTGACCCCTCGAAGTATTTCGCGACTCCCCCGGTGAACATGATCTATGGCTTCGCCCAGAGCTTGGAGATGATCCTGAGCGAGGGCTTGGAGCAGAGGTTTGCTCGACACGCAGCGATCGCGAGAGCAATGAGGTCGGCCTTGGATAAGATCGGCCTCAGAATCGTGGCTGAGGAGAATAGAAGGGCGGACACCATGACCGCCGCTTACTATCCGTCGGGGATAGATGATGAAGCTTTCCGTAGCAGTATGGCGAGACGTGGCATAGTTGTGGCTGGCGGTTTAGGTCAGTTGAGAGGAAAGATCTTCAGAATGGGGCATATGGGCAACGTGTCGCCTAACGACCTTGTCGCGACGATCGGAGCAGTTGAGGCATCTTTATCGCAGCTTGGCTACTCGTTTGAGGTTGGTGCAGGAGCCGGAGCAGCACTAGAATCCCTAGGGAAATCGTATTCCGCAGGTTAGGTCAAAGATTCTCTGGAGAGCCCGTTAGGCTTTCTTGCTCGGCCTCTCCTTTGCCAGCTGCTTGGCTATCGACTTGAGAATCTCGATCCGAGTTGAAGAGCCCTTCTCTACGAGCAAGCATCCAGTTTTCTCCCACCATAGGCCCGGCCTTGAAGCTCCGGGCTTCGAGATGAATCCCAGAGAAAGCGACTTCGCCGCAGCCTCGATCTCGCCAAGCCTTGGTGAATCAACTGACAAGGATTTTGGGTTTCTTCTTCCTTGACGCCTGCTCTTGCTTCGATCTATGTTGGCTGCCCAGAGTACCATTTTTCCGGGTTGCTTCAATCCTGATCAACGATTCGTGCTACGGTTTCTGGGTGAGGATTGCGTTGATCGTGCCGTGTTGCCCAGGCCTCGAAACAACTGTAGCCTGCCCAAGAGGTGTCTCGATCACCGATCCTCTTGTTATGACGCCTCTTCGTTCATAGTCAGGGTTGGCGGGGTTTTTGATCACTCTTCGAATCTCAACCTTCTGAGTCTTCTTTGTGGTTGGATCGGTTACATTTGCAAACTTCCCAGCGAGCAGACCTAGCTTGGTTGAACCGCCTCTCCCCTTTCTCTTTTGCAATCTTGCCTCTCCTACAAGGGTCATTGTAGGTCCACTGCCCATCTCGTACGCTCTCTTACCTCTGAGGGCCTTCTTTCTGCCGCCAGTGGGCTTTCGCTTCATGAGATCTCCATGCCATTGAGGCAAGTGCAATACACCGATTTGTCCGAAGTCTGTACTTCTGCAGCTAATATACCTTCCGAGCATAGTGTACAATTGAGTGTAGAGTGATCAAGCCTTAGGCTGTTCTAGAACCCAATTTCACGCGCTATTTTGTGTCCTCGCTCATCAACGACTCAGTTATCTTGACTAGGTTCTCCAGAACCTTTGCCCATGAATCCATTCCCCAATACTTACGCAAATACTCCAACTTGTCGTAGAGACGGTCGGTCACTACCACCGTGATTCTTTTCATCTTAACCGCACCTGACTTCAGCGTCAAAACAGATGGTCCAGCATGGAGATATATCGGTGCTCTTTCGCCGCGACGACTTGAAAACCTGCTTAAGGTAGATTCTCCCCCTGTTATGAAACTCTTATTCTGGGAGTAACGAGATCACTGAGCATGGAGGACGGGATGTGACAGGCGAGTTTCTGAAGCTATCCCATGGCGCCGGAGGTACACTGATGGATGAAGTCATCAAGAAGATGGTGATTCCGGCATTCTCTCAGCGGAGAGCTCTTGATGGCGTTGGGATCGATGAACTTGACGACGGCTCCTCGCTCAAGTTGGATGGGCATGAGATCGTCACCTCGATGGATGGGCATACTGTAAGCCCCATCTTCTTTCCGGGAGGGGACATAGGGAGACTCTCAATCTCTGGGACCACGAATGACCTTGCCATGATGGGCGCCAAACCGATTGCCATCCTTGACTCCATAATGGTGGAGGAGGGCTTCAGCTTCGCTGATCTAGCTCGAATCACGAAGTCCATGGAGGAAGCGGCTGGAGAAGTAAACGTTGCGATCATCGGTGGGGATTTCAAGGTCATGCCGAAGAAGAGCCTCGACCAGATAGTAATTGCGACATGTGGAATCGGGCTTACAAAGAAGGGTGCCATCATCCTTGACAGCGGGACAAAGCCCGGAGATAAGGTAATCGTTACAGGCTCAATAGGTGATCATGGCATAGCCCTCTTAGCGGCCAGAGAACAGTTCCGGCTTGATATGGATCTCCAATCCGACGTTGCGCCTATCTGGGAAACGGTTCAGGCTGCGCTTGTGGAAGGAGGCGTGACAGCTATGAAGGACCCAACTAGAGGAGGCCTTGCTTCAGCCCTGAATGATATCGCCACAAAATCGGCTGCAAGCATATGGTTGGATCAGGATCAAGTGCCAGTGAAAGAAAGTGTCAGATCAGCATCCGAGATGCTCGGCCTTGATCCTTACGAGATCACATGTGAAGGGCGCGCAGTGATCTGTGTCTCGGAGAAAGTGGCAGAGGAGACATTGGATGCGATCCGTGGAACGAGATATGGCCGAGAAGCCACGATCTCCGGAGAGGTGAAAGCAGAACACCCTGGCTACGTCCTGCTCAAGACAAAAGTAGGAGGGACTAGAGTCGTTGAGAAACCGATTGGAGAACCGATACCGAGGGTATGCTAGCTCCGTACGATTCTTCAGCTAGGGCAGACAGAGCGGGAGACCCCTCATAGGGTAGCTTAGGTACAGAGACTACTTACAAGTGTCCTACGATTTGTGAGGCCCCCCTACCCTCCACGTTTCGGACCCTGATCTAAGCTGGAGAAGTGTTTTCTATGATCTAATACTGAAGGCGCAGATTGGGCCGCCTTGGCCGATCGCCTGCTCAAGCGTTACCTTCACAGGTTTTCCCGAAGCAGTTTCGAAGATCTCTTTAAGCCAGCCAGTAGAGCAGTTGCAGAAGGTCGGTGACTTCACAAGCCCCCCACTCCTTAGGGGACAGAAGCATTTCTTGTAGACGACGCGAACCATCTCGCCGTCCCTTTGCCAGCTAAACTTCCCTGAGGTGATCCGGCTCAGTTTGTCCAACAGCTCGTCGATTTTCTTGCCGCTGTCCTTGATGGCTTTCGCGTCCTTGGCAGCAGAGCTGAGACGGGCGCAAGCTCGGCCGCAGGATTCTAGTAACGTCTTCTTTGTCTTGTCGTCGGCCTGAGTTTCTAGGCAGAATACTGCCGCTTCGAGCCACGAGCGCATGTGTTCCCTCAGGTATTGCGCACGGTCAGTCATGCAGACATCCCCTGAGGCTAATTCTCCTCTCTTAGGCTGTTGATAGCATATATGAGATGTTCATCCGCTAAGGGGCCTGGCCCCTGTCAGAACCAGTTGACTCCTACTCACCAATGATCTGGACGACAAGCTCTCTCGATCGGCTTCGCGTGTCAAGTTCAACTAGCACTAGTTGCTGCCAGGTTCCAAGAGTGAGCTTCCCATCCTTGATCGGAACCGTCAGAGAAGGCCCTATCAGCGATGCCCTGACATGCGAGTGTCCATTCCCGTCGTGCCAGCGCCTTTCATGTTCGTAGGCAGCGTTTCTGGGGGCTATCTTCTCAAGCAGAGCCGGGAAATCTGTTAACAGGCCTGGCTCATGTTCTATTGTTGTGACTGATGCTGTGGAGCCGGGCACGAATATCGTGGCTATACCATTTCTGATCTGCCTATTCTCAACTACGCTCTCAACTTTTGCAGTGATGTCGACCATGTCAACCTCACCTTTGGTCTTCAGATCGATTCGCTCGGAAAGCACCTTCATAATACACATGCCTCAACCAAGACAGATCTCAAATCGGGCTTATCAAGACAAATGCTGAGCACGGTCATTTTGCTGCTGTTTCTGCGCTATGGGAGTCCCGACCCGAATCCAATGTGGGGTCCAGGGTTTGCTTAGAATCAGGATTGGAGATCAACTGTCAGAGATGTGATTAGATGACGTATCGGGAAGGGGCAGAGAAATACTACGATTTTTTCGGCGAAAAGCAAGACGTAGGCTTCTACCTAGACCTTGCTAAGAAGCAAGGTGGGAAGGCCCTTGAACTGGGCGTGAGTACTGCTCGCCTTGCTATTCAGCTTGCCCGAGCTGGCGTCGAGGTCTGGGGAATCGACAACTCTCCGCACATGCTTAGGGCGGCGAAGGCGAAGCTTGCAAAAGAAAAGCCTGACGTTCGGAGCCGTGTTCATCTCGAGCAGGCAGATGTTCGGGAATTCAATCTCCATGACCGCTTTGGCTTGGTGTATTTTCCGAGCTTCAGCTTCGATCACCTCGTCACCCGGAACGATCAGGCCTCAACCTTGAGATGCGTTCTCAGACATCTTGCGTCGGATGGCGTATTTGCATTTGATCTCGCTCATGTGTCCAAGATCGAGGCGGGTAGCGGTTGGTTTGTGGAGCGAAAGGCCCTTGATGATAGCAGAACTGTCGTTCGTCTCGGCTTTTACAAGACCAATGCGGAGAAGAGGTTGATGTCAATGGATCTCTGGTATGAGCTCTACGAGAAGGGGCGAATGCTGGAACGGTACCACGAAGGAGGCGAAGTCTATATCCACGACTCAGACTTCGTCAAACGCCTTCTGGCGGAAAGTGGGTTTGAGGTTGCAGAATGGTACGGAGGGCATGAGAAAGAAAGATTCACAGACGGCAGCAAGATATTGGTCATTATCGCCCGCCCTCTTTCGAAAACTGCTTAGGACCTAGGGTTTGGCCAGAAGGATCTTCTGAAAACTCGTAGACAAAGCCTTGGCCTGAAGGAAACAATCAAACGTGTCTGAGCAGCGCGTGGGGTTCAAAGAGAAGTACAGAGCCTATCCGGAGAAGGGCATGAAAGTCGAGATCGAAACGAACGAGAACGGCTTCTGGAACCTAGCCCTCTAAGGCTGACGGAAGGCCCCAGCAGCCGTCCCCCCTTTTCAACGGCCAAGAGCTGGCTGCGGGGTGATATGAACTTGCATCATAGGATCAACGTGAGCTTCAGTTTGTCTTTGTGCTTCGAAAAATCGCCTTATTCTTCCATCGAATCCTAAGATCAGTCCCAGCCGGAGGCCCTTCACCCCAAAGGCTTTCGAACACTCGCATTTCTTGCTGGATTTCGGCAGATTCAGTCTTCTCTTCTATTCGCTCGATGTTCTTGTTCATCCCGCTGTAGGTCAAGTTTGCTGATCCGGCGAAGGCCTTGACTGCATCTATTACATAGAGCTTCACGTGAACAAACTGACCCGGCATCGTCTTTACATACAGCGGAATTGAACCTGTCTGACGTCTAGTCAGATGCTTCCTCAACCCTATTGCGATGATCGCCAAGCACGTGATGGATGCCACGTATTTCAGCCATGCAGATTGGCCAAGCGTCAGCCCTGCAGATCCGATAGTAAGTGCGAGAGCTAGGTACCACCAGAATCCTAGATTCAGAGCATATTCTTGACTGGACTGCCTTAAATAATACAATGCCTCTCGATGATATCGATTCGTTGAATCACTTGTTATCAGACGCACTCTTACACCAGCACTCGCCTTTGAACGGAGGAGTTGGGCGTACTCTGGCGACAGGTACGGTGACACAATGTCGAGAGATCGCGTTGCAGCCCGAAGAGCTGGCAACACATATGGCGCGACTATACCTGTATAGACTCTTCCCAAAGCTCGCCACACCCCTCTCTGGTTTGGATTGAAATAAGAATCTCAGAGACCGGTTCAGATTCCATTCCAGCGAAGAACCCATAGTCGCCGCTAATGGGGTCAACGACCAATGAAACCTGCCATGGCTGAGCGAAGAAATGCCTTTGCGTTCTTCTGTCAGTCTCCGACATGAAGATACCGAGTCCAGGGTGGGTATGAAACCAGCCTATGACAACGTGCTCCTCTCGGATCTGTTTTCTCATAGTCTCCCATGAACTCGACGTGAAACGAAAATGGGATGAAGAACCTTCTCCTCCTGTCGCAAATAGTGATTGCCTGACATGTGTAAGATGTGAGTTTGATTTGGGAAGGACATAGGCAGCTCCTAATAGAATTCCGCCGATCTCGGTTGGCAGATCCATTCCGCCGCGGATGATCGTGTCAATGACGGAGCAGCGTGCAACAACTAGTGTTGGATCAGGATTCTGCGCAAGAAGAGTCATCACAGTGTCTTCATGAATCTGACGTGGACGGAAGACGTCCTCAAGTTCCTTCCACTGGGCCAATCTACTTGTTCTTCCATTCTATTCTCTTGATTTCCTTCCACTCGACAGAGGGTCTGCTGCCGCCAAGCTCAAATGTGTCTGTAGGAAAAAGGTGCATATGGCTCTTCGCCCAGTCCATTGCGGCCTTGTTTGCCGGGCTCTTGAAATCGAAATAGCTAGGGTCGAAGGAGATTATGGCGCCCACTCTTTTGACAAAAAGATCTAGAAATTCGCTTGCCATCCACCGGCGACCGATACATATCACATTTGAAGGAAAGACGTGTGGGTGGAATATTGGTGTGAGCATTTCGGCATTTGGCTGTCCAATCGGATAGTTAGCGGGGAGTCTGATTCTGACTATGTGAGAGGTACTGTATGTCGGGTTGCGGCCATCAAGCTTCACTATGCTACGCAGTTTGTATTCGAATTCGTATTCATACGGAGGATTTCCTTTTGCAGAAAGGATTCTCAACTTTCCTGCAGAGGAGTTGACCAGGTCGCGGATCTTCATTAGATCGCTTGACCGCCGCGTATCACGCGCGGACAACGCGGGCACGCACTTCAATTGCCTGCTTCAAGCAGGGGCTGAATCTCAAGCAGGTCTTTTTCCGAGACAAGGTCTGCGGACAGCTTCTCATTCGGCGGCAGTTCCTTACCTTTCGTGACGTTGTGGAGCCGATAGGTCACATCATCCGGAAGTTTCCAGTTCTTTATCGTTTCGTCTATCAGTTCTGTGGTCGTCATCGAGCGAGGAACGGTCACTTCTGCCTTCCTTACGTGGTCTACTGTCTGGATTACCACAGTGACATTCTCATCTGACAAAGAGATCTCCAGTTGAATAGTGGTCGTCAGTCACAAAAAACTTTCGCTCGGTTCCGCAGCGCACGGATATAAGATGTGACCTTGGTAATGAGAGTCGACCTAATGGGACAGAAAGCATCTCTGCCATAGATCTGTCGATGATGTTGAATATATCTGCCCTTCGCTCTGAGCCGCAATTAGGGCATTTCAGAATCAAGGTGTCAAATCTCTTTGCTGGGGTGAGAATGCTGTCACTTCTTCCACAGGTATCACACGCTAGATGACCCAGAATGTCGATGTTTAGTTCCACATAGGCATCTTGTCTATCAAGCAGCTCTCCAAGTGTCGTTTCACGACTGATAGGTGATGGATGGTCGAGAACAATGTCGTGCGCCGTGCAGTTTGGATCTCTAACTAGCTCTGCAACGCTAAGTGTGTAGGGGCTCACTTGGAAGAAAAGACGGGTTCCCCCCGTTAGCCCGCGCTTTCTTTTGGGGGGTCCGTGGAGAAGTGAGAGTGCTTCCTGTGACATTATGCTTCCAACCAACGAGGAAACAGTAGCTGTCGTGGCCACCTTCTTCTCTGGGAGTAGGCTCCGAAGTCCTCCACAGGAAAACCTTTGGTTTCTTCTCTTCCACATGTCCGGAGACATCGTACATTGAAAGCATGCCGAGTCCGAGGTGAATAATGCGACCTCTCCTGCGACAGCCCCCATTCCACCGTTTATCCATGGAACGCCCGCCTGCATGCATCGCGAGTTAATTGCCAACCGAGCGTCAATGCTGTCAACGGTGCTAAGCACTACGTCATAGTTCTTGTATGCCCATGAACCCAGATCAAGCTCCACATCACCATTGATTCCATTGATCTCGATGTGTGGGTTGAGCTCTCGGCATCTTTGTGCCAGAACCTCAGCCTTCCACTTTCCAATATCCGATTCATCAAAGAAGACTGTTCTGGCCAGATTAGATTCCTCAATTTCATCAAAATCAACAATGTCAATGTGCCCCACACCGACAAGTACGAGATTTTTCGCAACCTCGTTTCCCAGAGCGCCAGCGCCAGCAATGAGAACCCGACTCTGACTAAGTCGGTCTTGATCCCACCAGTCTATCAAATGATGACGCGCGTATCTTTCTAGCTGACTGAACTGATCGCCTCTTCCTTGGATACCAGAATCTCCCATCCCCACACCTCATGCCTTTGGATTAGTCCTCTAACTCTAATTGTTCTTCCATGATAACGCTTAATCGTTCTTCCGCCTTGAGAGAACCGCTCTACATATTTGGAGAAGATAACCAGCTTGAATACTTGCGGGATAGGTCCGCGCACAAACTTGACAAAATAGGTTCCTTTGGCGCTTTCATGAACTTCCACGACTCTTCCTTCAAAGTAGACTATCTTACCAAGGAAATCTTGGTAGTTGTCTAAGGTGACGATATCGGCACGATATGTGGTGCGAACGCTCACCGCTTCTACGGCTCGAACTGTGTGAAGTGTTCCTGATTGACTGCATCCGACACATCTGCCACTGTTCTGTTCCAATATGAACTGACGAGAATCTGAGTGATAGAGCAAGCCGCAATTGCTGCACTGTGTGATCTCATCGTCTCTTCGAAACTCTGTACCAGTGACTGGGTCCAAAACTCCATCAATGCTCTCCAGCTGGACAGCTGTCGTGGGCGCTCTACTGGTGAAGCGATAAATCTGAGCAGCACGCGCGCGCGCACGTGATCGAGCTGGAGTTCTTCTGACCGCATGTCTCTCTGGAACATACGCTTCACCTGTCGATCCTCTAAGAGCCCGGGAAGCTGACTGGAAAGCCAAAGAGATGGCATGATCCGCTTCTCGGATTTTCCCCACCACATATGCACGTGCATTACTTCGAGATAGAACAGAGAACGAAGCACCTGCCAGAATAATCGAGAACAAGAACCACACTGCTGGCCCAGTCGACATTAACGTCTGATATCTTGTTGTCTCAACCAAGTGAGTAGTTGTAAGGAATTCTCTTGACGTGATGATTGTTAGCTTTCCGTAACTCTCTGTAAAGGTGCTTCTAAAAGTTCTCGATACAACTATCTGTTCTTCATCATGCTCAGGCCCTCTAGTAGTTGTCTCTGTTGACAGAACGATTACTGTCGTTGTACGAGCAGAGTACGTATAGATGGTCGATGTATTGAGATGAACGCTTCCTGTTACATCCTGTCGGAATTCTCTTACAACCACAGGATAGAAAGGTACATACAATGCGAAGAGAAAGAAGCATGACAGAAGCATCAAAAGCAGAATCTCATTCGGCTTTCTCCGGATCCCGTTTGTAAGCTCACGCAGCGATATCGAATAGCGAACTCTAGCCAGTTGGATGTAGAGTACAATCAAGGCAACTCCAGAAGAAATCAGGATGAGCCCCTCCGCAATTCCCCTGAAGGGCGGCCTGGAAAGGAGTCCCCCCAATAGAAAGATGGCTCCGAAGAAGATCATAATTGTCACGAGCCAAGCAATGAAGTCAGAGAAAGTTCTGACTCGCATGGGGCTCAAGCGCCCACTCCAGTTGAACAGCAATTGTCACGGAGACACATAAGAATAGCCGTCCTACAGCCACAGTCAACGCCATGGTACACGCTACTCGCGAGAAAGGCACCTGAGCCACCCGCTGAAGTTCCGCCGGAGCTCCGATGGCCCTTAGTTCAGCATCTGCTTCTATTCATTAACGCTCCCCGCTTCACATAGTATTCGTTATTGGTACTGGTCAGGATTGTGTTAGACGGTAGCGCGGGCTGACGGCCTGTGACGGATCTCAAGAAAGCAGGCGCTTCCCTGACGATCTTGGCAGTTCTAGTTGTTGCCCCAGGATGGCCTCCGAGAACAGAGGCCTGGAGTGTTAGTGGGCATCAGATCATTGCCTCAAGGGCTTGTAGGCTCTTTCCTGGGCCATGGGGGGATTTCTTCCGATACTACGAATCGGTACTCAACGAGACGGCGCTCTACCCGGACACCTTCTATGAGGATAGGGATCCAACGGAGTCATATCGAGCGCGCGTGGTTCGCATCACCGCAACAAGGGAAGGATACCTTCCAGGGAAACTGACGTTTTCGTTGAAGACTTTGGAATATGGCGAGAATCGACGTGACTACATGGTTGTCATACTGGTCGTTTCAGTCATGGTGTGCGCACCAAGAGATAACACACACAATTGCTGCAACGGCAACGAAAAGACAGGACGACGGACGCACCTTATGATGACGCAAACCTTTGGCCATAGCGCGCCAGCCTCGCTAAATTCTTTCGCTAAACATTATCCTGTATTGAGTTCAATCAGAACTCTTTTCGCTCCACCAGTTGATATTGACATGAACTCTTGGATTTTGCATGGAGCTGGCGCGTCTGTCATTTTTCGGGGAGCTTTTCGGATCCTTTCTTGATTTCTGAGCGGATGCAAAACACTATATAGAATCTGAGATCTTAGGAAGTGTATTTCCAGAGTGGCCTTGTGAGTGATTGACCTTGAAAAAATGTTCACGGGGGCACCCAATGCCTGAGGAAGATGCCTATTGCGGGGTCTGTGGGGCTGAGCCGCTTGCCTCTAACATACCGTGTATGAATCGCGGCAATCACCACGCTGCACCCCCGACCTCGAAGTCCGCTGTCCAACGGCCTGAAACAGAAGTCCTTCTCGTGGTCATTGGTGGAGTTCTCGTCACTGTTGGGATAGTAATGATTCGTTATGGACAGTACACACCTGGATTTGGGGCTCAGGTCATGTTTCCAGCAATCATACTAGTCACTCTGCTGGGTTTGGCACTATGCGTTCTTTGGGTATCTCATTTCCTGAAAAGAATGCACACGCCATAGAAGACGGTACACCATGACACAAAAGAGGTTCTACAAGCCAGGGGAGCTTTCTGGAAAGCTTGTTGTTGACCACGAAGGAATGATCGTTGGCAAGATAAGGGATATAGCAGTTAGCTCTGAAGGAAAGATGGGAATAGCGATCACGAGTGCTGAAGGCCAGGGACTCGAAGAGAAGATAGTTTTCTTTGACGAGATCAGTGTCATAGGCGATGTTGTGCTCCTGAAAGCCTCAAAGGAAACTCCTGATGTAGTAAGGGTTCAAACAGTCTCAGATGATAAGTTGTCTGAAATGGCCAAACCCTCCTTGCCTCAGACCCTCGAAAGAGAAAAGATCTGCTCGAAGTGTGGGTTAGAGAACAGGGCAGGTGTCGATTTTTGCACAAGATGTGGGTCACAACTCACCGTTTCCAGACCGGCCCACAGTGAGGAAGGACACACAGAAATCTCGCGTGCGCCTATCAGCGACGATACGGAATCAGAGACATGCCTAGGGGGATTTAGCAGCTCTTGGATGCACCGGGGATGGATGGCATACGGATACGGGATCTACGCCACCAATAAGAGAATAGTCGGCACAAGATTCATCAAAGGGCTTCTTCTTCAGGGGGTGCTTGGTCAGAATCTGCTAGGTTCAGCTATCACAAGCAAGTTTGGAAGAGACGAGAGCAACAAAACGATCAAAGAGCTTGAAGAGAAGAAGGACTTCGATATTGCGAAGGACCAAATCTCAAAGATTGAACTCAGGAAAGGAGGATATGTTTCCGAATATGAGCTTAGAATCATGACGAAGGCAGGAACGGAATTCAAGATTTGCACCAAAGACAAGGGTGACTTTGAACGCCTCAAGGACTTGATGCTCTTGTTCCTACCTAAAGCAGTCACGGTCCTAGACTGACGTGTTGCCTCGCGCGCGTCCAAGTCCATGTTCAAAGAGTCAAAGTTGAAACAGACTTCTCTAGCGCGCCAGACTCTTGCAAGATTACTTTCTCCATGTAAGTCTTTAAGATGGAGCGCGGACCGCATTTTGTGTGGGAGTCCTTGCTTGATGGCTGATAACGCGTCTCCGAGCAGGGTTATGAAGCAGAGGAGCACGTGTGATAGGACGTTTCTTGGGCCACGAGTTCGCAGCTGACGTTGTGTGTGTGCCGAGGTTGGTGTGGCTGACAGAAATTGAACCGTCGTCCGTCGTTCGTCATTTCATTAAGATTGTGTGTGTGGCTAGCATGGTGCGGCCGGCTGGATTTGAACCGATTCTGTTGCGCTAGTCGCTGATTGATATGCTCACCTGAATGGGTCGGCAACGGAAAGGTCTGGCTGCAGTATAGTCGAATGGTAGGCTACAAGCGCCGATCGATTACCTTCAGTCTTCTCTCCGAGTCTTCGAAAGACCTCTCATCGCATATATCCATTCCCAAGTCATCCGGTTCAAACCGGGGCGAAGAATGTGGCCGCCAAGGAGACCACCGCACCTCTCCAACCCTCCGAAGGCGAAACCATGTTCCCACTCCTACGAGCATACCTCATCCTACGCCTAACCCTAGAAGCCGAAAATTCCTCACCCAACTAACAAAAAAAGGCGAACCCTTTGATTCTCTACCAATACTTCTGCAATGGTTGCGGTTCAAGCCTTCTGACATTCGAAAGCCTTGCAGATCCCGTTAGGATCCGACTATGGTTCAATCTGATCTGCCCATCGTGCCAAGTGAACCTCTCAAACCGCATTGTATGGCGTTAGGTCAAGGCGGATAGCGTTCAACCCTTGGAGGAATTATTGCCTGTTGAGCCCTCTCATCTTAGCGCTAAGCTTCCAGTGAACTTCCGCAGAGCGGGCAAGCTACAAACCAAGTCCCACATACTCTTCGGTGACGAGAAGCTAAGTGATCCAAGATAGCATTGGACAGGTGATTGAGACAGATCTTGAGAGGGGGGCGTCTAGCAGTTTGTCTAGCTTTCTTCAAGAGGTTCGGCTCCGCCGAGTGTGGCATTGGCCCAACTTAGACTGGCTAGCTTGCTTGCCGAAGACTAATGAAGAAGTAGCTTGGCAAGCTTTCATCCTATGAGACTCGGCTCTGATTCAGCAAGAACTTATAGGCTGGAACGACGAGGATTGTCCTCTTGCCTATTTTTCGTACCTCTTCCCTGTCGAGAGAGACTGTGTAGCCCCTGTCAACCTTGAACCTTTCCATGAACGCCTCCAGTCCACTGAAGTCCATTCTGCCGTGCTTGATCTCAACTGGAACTGGCTCAGCATTGGTTAGAACCACATCAACCTCGTTCTTGTATCGATCTCTCCAGAAGAATTCTGCCTTCAACTGGTTGACTACCATCCACTCGAAAACTCTTGACCTTGAGAGGTCGTCATCTCTGAACGGCAAGTCTGCGGAGACTATCGTGGGATAGAATCTCTTCAGCTTCCTCTCTACCTTTCTCCTTCCTGTCGAATAGTTATACAACTTCCTAACGAGGAAGGACTGCTCCAAGTAACTAAGATAATTCGATAGGGTTTGTCGCGAAACCGCCAGCTCTCCGGCAAGCTCCGAAAGCTCTAGTAATTGACCGGGTTCTTCCATCAGTATGTGCAGAAGGGATTCAAGGAGCGAGATATCCCTGATCTCTAGCAGGCTGAGCAGATCTCTAAAGACTACCTTTTCGACTATACTTTCTCTGAGGTACTTCCTTATCACCGACCTGTCCTTGACACCAACAAGCTCCGGGAAACCTTGGGTCAGAATGAACTCGTCGAACAAGTTAGCCAGCTCCTTCTCATACAGATCAATTGTCTTGTACGCGATGCCCTTGAAGACGAGGTATTCCCGAAAGATGAGAGGTTCAACTTTGAATTCGAAGAGCCTGCCTGCAAGAGTTTCCCTTGACCCCCTTCTGATGAACAACGACTCGGAACCGGAGATGATGATCTTGAGATTTCTTCGATAACGGTCGTAGACTGCTTTGAGCTCGTTTTGCCAACCGACCAGCTTCTGTATCTCATCGAGTAACA
>Ga0315314_1001798_pt1 | contig 18462 bp, 13 predicted proteins | sample TDP9_MG_FD_203631 | JGI IMG/M metagenome (GOLD analysis project Ga0315314, IMG submission 203631) | Freshwater sediment microbial communities from Lake Towuti, South Sulawesi, Indonesia - TDP9 | ecosystem: Environmental > Aquatic > Freshwater > Lake > Sediment | place: Indonesia: South Sulawesi...
AGAACAATGGGGTGACTACGCTGTAAATAGCTCCAGTGGTTTGTCCAGCAGATAGTTCACGGCTTCTGCTCCCACAATTCCCGATCAACTCGCCGGCACTCCTGCGCCGCTTTAAGGATCGCCTCCGCATCCTCGTCTGTCAAAGTGCCAGCCAGTTGTAGGACGGCTTTCGGTGACCCCTTGCGCGGCTTCGGCTCCGGAGTCACTGCCACCTCCACCCTTGTCCCCTCCGCAAACGGAAGCGGCTTGTCCAGCTCGATCACATTTCCCTTAACTGTGCCTTCATATTTCACTTTCGGTCACCTCTTCGAAAAACTTAATCCGCTCACTCAATAGGAAGATAAGACCTTGCCAAATAACTCCATATAGGTAGAAGATAAAAGGTCCCTTGAGTCTTCTAAAACTAGCATGACTGGTGCCTTTGGCTGACAAGAGCCAGAACAGCGGCAGTGCTTCAGCTTGCTTCCCGAAGCATTACCGCTAAAGGCTCTCTATAACGCAAATCAGCCCCGGCATGGGGCTGACTTTCATTCAAATCGGCTGGCGGCTCCTCTGGACAGTTCTGAGCTGTGTATTCCCATTTTTCCTCGGCGGTCTCCGCCGTGTCGTCCAGAGGTTCAGCACCTTCTTTCTCCCTCCTCGCTAATAGGTCTCTGCTACAGATCCAGTGCTCATTCCGATTGTTTTAAGGGGTTGATCTGCTTCCTTATTATGTCGTTCTCTTCTGCCTCGATGAGATACTCGGTGATAAACTCCTCTTTGTACTGACCTGAACTTCTGACCTCAGCTTCAGCCCTCTCGCGAAGCTTCGCCCTTTCCTCGCGGCTGAGGTTTTCCTTATAAGCCTTTATTCTTGCCAGTTCTCTTTCTCTTTCTTCCTCCTCTGCCTGTTTCTGCGCCATCATTCTCTCTTCTTCGCACTTTCTGGCTTCTCTTTCAAGATGACTATGGTACTCCCCAGGCGGTTGGTAGTCCTCCTCGATGGCGCGTCTTAGCCAGCCAGCGGGATTACGATTTACCCTCGAGTCATCTTTTTCTGTTAGGTAATCAAATATTTCAACCTTTTCTTTGATGCGTTTTTCATCGTACTGCGAGGCAAGGGTCCTAGCCGCTGAACTGGTCAACCCCCTATCTTCAAGCTCTTTGACCAACCTCTCGCCTTTATCATCTAATGGTGGTAGTTTTAGCTTTCTCGGCTTTTCGGACACTTGAAACTCTAATTGTTGAGGACCGCTAATGGCTTTCCTTCTTTTCCTCTCTACTATCTTTTGGACCCTGTAAAATCTTTCTCCTGCCTGCCAAGTAATGTTATACGTTTTGCCATCTGCGGTCTTTGAGTATTCATACTCTGATATGAACCCCCACCTCTTTAACTCTTCGTTGGATGGGTCAAGTTGCTCTTTAATTCTGGATAAGGCATTGTACTTAGCGATCCCGAAGAATTTGCATAAGTCATCATATCGTTTGGTATAAATATGCCCTGAAGCGTAGAAGCCTATCTGAAGCATAGACAACAGTGATTTGGCTATTGGTCTTGTTAATCGCTTATGCAAATCATAATCCAGTGTCAAAAGATAAAATGCATTTATATTCTCCACCTGCCAGTCTGAAAGCCAGACATGATGGCAGTCAGCTATTGAGCCATCTTCCATTTCCTGGCCATAAACTACCACCCTTTCAAATATGTGGAAGAGATCCTTAGCCCAGACTTTCTTCTTGGCTAGCCAAACAGTGCCTTCAGAACGAATGCCAGTTAAAGCCATCCTCATCAGCCAGTCTTCGATTTCCTTGTATAGCTTCCCTTCTTTGCTTCTTCCCATAATTCTGACCAAGTCTGCCGAAGTCAGGGTAATGTATTTGGGCACTTCTCCTTCTTTCGCAATTTCGTCGCTCAAGATTTTCTGGAAGGCGCGATACTTATCAAGGTCTGCGGTGTTTGGAAGTCCGAATTCGGCAGAAGGGAAAATTGTTGTCGCTGCCTTCACTTTGTTGCCGTCTACTGTTTTGGTGAAACTAATAACTTTTTTCTTTGACTCCCTTGACCGTTTGCTCGAAGGACTGAAGAAGCCTAATGTTTCCAAGTTTCTCTCAGTTTTGACAAACTCTTGGGGCAAAGGCAGCGCGGCGGCCTTTCCAGCGCGAGGTTTCTCTGACGCTTCTGAGTTTGGGGTATCCGTCCCATTTTCGTCTTGTTTTCCCATCTTTTCCCTCTTTCGTAATCTCAGTAACTTTTTAGCCAACGGGGCTTATGCCAAGAGCACAACTTTTGGCTGGTGCTTTAGTAGCCTTATGTTTTTTTATCTTACAGGAAACAACAACAAAAATGTTCCTAGCATGTTGTTATCGTATTGTTATCATACTACGCTATGATGTTGTTTAATAATGTTTAAATATTGTTTAAAATTGTTAGAGCGGCAATTTTGAGAAACGAGAGATGATGAAAAGCCGCATGAATAAAGGGTTTGCGAGAAAGCCACCAGCGATGTGGTTTCGGTTATACCTCACCGTTTTTTCGGTTATACCTCACCAATTCTTCGGTTATACCTCACCGTTTTTTCGGTTATACCTCACCAATTCTTCGGTTATACCTCACCGCTAAGGCATTCTTTTTACAATTCCGGTTTACCTTCCTCATATCTTCTTGTTACCGGCCATCGATCCTCGATTGCTTCTCCTGAAGAGCCTCTTCCAAAACGGCTCTGGATGGTATTCCAGGAGCTTCTGCTGATTTTCCAGTTCCTTGGTAAGTTGAAGGATAATAGTGTCTGAGCGATTTTTAGCAGATTCTGAATCATTCTGCATCTGTTGGATAGTTTCCATAGCCTGTCCAAGCTGCTGGCGCAGGTATTCATTTTCTGTTCTCAGTTGTTCTAAAAGTCTATTATCAAAATGATTCTCATTATTATCATCGCTGATAATAATATACAAGGTGCCATCGAGCTTTTCTGATTTTAGCTTTCCTGCCTTTATGCGCCTATATACAGTCGCTTGGCTGATTCCCGTTTTTCCAATATATTCTTGTATTGTAAGTTTCTTTTCGGTCATGATTCTCTTTTGATTCGCACTTGATAACAAAAGAATCCACTCAGTGGGTGGAAATATCATCCATTTGGTTTCTTTCTATTGGTGCCAGTATATCACAGATTGGCTGTCTAGATCAACTAAATAATTCTCATTTTTATCATCGATGAGATTATAGATGCTGGCGTGTCGGTTCCTTCTTTGAAACTACTCTCCATACCTCATTTTTTCGTAAGATTTTCTCACATCCTCGCCAGTGGGACAGGTGTATATCTGCGTCGTCTGTAAGGATCTATGTCCCACTTGTTGCTGGTTAAGCAAGGTCACGCTTTTTGTGGGTTGTGTAGTAACGCACGTGGCTATGCCGCAGGCTTCTGATAATATTCAAAAAGCCTTAAAAACTCGTCCGGCGATAGAATCCTTATGCCTGCGTACTCCTTCAGCGGCAGGATGTGGCGTTTATCGCCGGAGATGATGTAATCCACCTTTCCCTCGATGGCGCATTCCAGGATCCTGTTGTCAGCGTCTTTGTCTTTGATAACCGAAAGCCTGAGAGCGGGTTTAACTTCAGCAGCTTTTGCCTTTAAGAGGTTCAGAACCCTCGTGACCTGTTCATCGTCCCATCCAAATCGTCCCTTGAGGATACCCTCCAATTCGGATAAGATAAACGGGGAAACGCAGACTTCTATCTCCCCTTTGACAAACAAATCTAAAACTTCGCCTGGTTTCCCGGCGAAGTTTAGACCTGAGATGAAGACATTTATGTTTGTCAACCGAAAAGTGACCCGGATGATATTCGAAAAGTGTACCACCGCCATCTCTGAAAACTACTTTGATAATCGAAAAATGTACCATTTGATCACGAAAGTGACCCCCCCTGGGAAGACATCTGTGAGACACAGACATCCTCCCAAGAGAACCTCATCACTTCGTGTTAGGCAACTCCTCCATGCTTTCTTCCGCCTTTGACCCTGGCAACTCCTTCTGTCGCTGCAAGCTCTGTCGGAAGCGATAGCTCTTCCCTTTGAACTCCAGAATATGACAACGATGCGTCAACCGGTCCAGCAGTGCACTGGTCAATCGCGGATCCCCAAACACTTCCGTCCATTCTGCAAAGCCCAGGTTGGAAGTCACTATCAGTGACCCACGCAGGTATCTCTGACTGATGAAGCTGAACAGCATCTGGGCTCCACTCTGGCTGAACGGGATGAAACCCACTTCATCCAGAATGATGAGTTCATACTTCATCAGATGCGTTTCCAGCTTGCTGATCCGACGCACCTCCTGGGCTTCCAGCAGTTCGTTGACCAATCCAGCGGCTGTGTAGAAGCGCACCCTGTATCCCTGCTCACAAGCTGATACACCTAACGCAATGGCGACATGTGTTTTCCCTGTGCCAATGCTGCCGATGAAAGCCACATTCTCATGGTGCTGGATATACTCCCCCTCTGCTAGCTGGAACACTTTGGTCTTACTCACGCTTGGGAGACAGGAAAAGTCGAACTCATCCAGAGTGCGAAGCACTGGAAAACGCGCCTCCCGTACCAGGCGTTTCCGACGGTTGATATCCCGCTGGTTGACTTCCTCATTCAGGAGTGCCAACAGATATTCTTCATAGCGCTGTCCACTCTGAGCAGCTTCAGCTGCAAGCTTAAGGTAGTTTGCTGCCACTGTTGGCAGACGCAACTGGCGCAGCAAAATGGGAAGGCGAACATCCAGGCTCATGGTTCTTCTCCTTCCACACAGTGCAGCAAGCTGGCAAACTGGCTGACCTCAGGCCATTCTGCTGACTGATCCGTCAAGGGAGGTGTTACTGTTACTGGCACATCAGTCTCAGTCAAACGCAACACCAACTGCTTGACTCCATCAGCGCTGTAGCAGTGACACTCCAGTGCCTTCTCTAACGCTCCTGCGATGATAGCTTCCGAGTAATGTTCATGTAACCGCAGGATGCGCACAAACTCCCGGGTGGCTTGAGAGCAAGGCAAGTGCTCCCGCAGAGCTGCCAGGTATCGGTCATACACTTCAGGCCAACGCTGTTTCCATTCCTGTATAGGTCTGGCTTGCTCCCATGCCCCAGGACGCTGCTCCAGCAAAGGCAGATAGTGCAATGGGTTCAGGATGTCCTGCTCCCGGTCGTAACACCTCCTGTGAACTGCCAGCACTTGCCGACCATTGGTGATCTCCACACGGTCCCAGAAAGCCCTCAACCACAGTGTCTCATGGGCATGATCAGCAGGCACTGAGTACCTGTTGGTCTGAAAGGTGACCAGCCCAAAACCATTAGCCTGCACTGGATGCAATGTGCAGCAGGGGAAAGACCTGGATGGCAAAGGCAGCAGCTTCTGTTGCTCTAAAGCCAATGCCTGACCAATGGTCATCTCCATACCCCGAAGTCGCCGCGAACCTTCTGCCTAGCACTTCTGCCACAGATAATCATTGAGTTGGTCCCAGGTAGCATGTTCAGGTATGGGCACAAACCAGTTGCGCCGGGTGTAGCCCACCAATCCTTCCACCAAGCCTTTCTCATGTGCCTCTCCAGGTGTGCAGAAACGACTCTCAAAGAGATAGTGTGACCGAAAAGCGATGACCCCTGATTGTAACTGTCAGGGGCATCTGCTCCTCACGGTTCCGACCTTCCAGGACATCCTTCACTGCTGTCTTCAGGTTGTCATACACTAACTGATTCGGCACACCACCCAGAAAGTCAAAAGCTCTCACATGACCCTCAAAGAAGGCTTCCTGTGACTGGTTCGGCAGTGCCATGACAAAGGGTTGCCTGGAGTAACACATCCGAAGACAGAAGAGCTGTGAAGAAAGCTGCTTCCCGCTGATGACCACCTGGGCTTCGCCAAAGTCCACCTGAGCCATCTGTCCTGGTTCATAACCCAGTGGAATGAACACTTCGCTGCTCAGTTCCCGACGGCGTTGCCCCACATACCGGCGGATGGTGGATTCCGCTCCCTGAAACCCGTATTCCGCCTTCAACCTGTCATAGATCCGTTTGGCTGTATGACGCTGTTTGCGCGGTTGCTCCGCATCTTTCTCCAGCCACTCATCGATGATGGCTTTGACAGGAGCCAGCACAGGTGTAGGACGCGGCTCTTTTAGTGCGTATTCGGGTATCAGACCATCCGCCAACGCCTTTCGGATTGTGTCCCGATGATACCCAGTCTCACGATGGATCTGACGAACGCTCTTGCCCTCCAGGTAATATGCACGACGAATCTGCTCTTTCTTATCCACTTTGATCATCTCCCTCCTCCAGTATACTGATGACTATGCAACTAGACAACCAACATTTAGGTTGAGTAGTGAAACATATCGAAACCTTCTCAGTATACCGGAGTTTGACCCGGGGTGGGCCACTTTTCGATGATCATTCCGAAGTGACCCGGGTGATCAAGTGGGTCACTTTTATATTATCATACACAGACATTGGTATCTATCACCACTCTTGGCTTCTTACTCCCTGCTGGCATCCACGATATCCTCAACCTGATCCTCGCTGATCCCTTTCTCTTTCGCCTTCATCCTTCCATATCTCACGATCTCCTTCCACTCCTGCTCATCAAAATATCTCCTCAACGCCTCCCTGAAGAGTTCGCTCCTCGTTCTCTTTTCCTTTTTCATCAGATCCTCCACTTTCTCAGCCATCTCTGGAGGGAGGGAGATAGTGAAGGTTGTAGTCGTCCTTGCCATATTTTATGCCTCCCTTTTGCTACTTGGTATTACATAGTGTTAACGAGATTATTATAATAGAAACGAGGGAAGATTTCAACCTTAAAAAGTGTCTGAAGTAACCCAAAGTCAATCCTTACCTGGTTGGACTATCCAGCAGGTTTGGATATGGGCGCAGAAGGCTCTTTGCGATCGGAAACGACGGGTTTTAACGCGCGCTTTCATACGCCTTTTTCACGTCCTCGTCCGCCAATCTCAGGTAGACTTCTGTGGTCTGGAGCGACTTATGCCCTACCTGCTTTTGCACCGCCGCCAGCGGCACCTTCTGGACATAGTGCCTCACGTGCGAATGCCTCAGGCTGTGAATGGTATACTTGTATAGCGGTCTCTCTTTGCTATCGTGACCATAAACTTCCTGCAATCCAGCCTTCTCAATGTAATGCTTGAATATATGCTGCCAGCGTCTAGTAGTCACATGACCTGTGGCGTTTTGAGTGGATCGCAACAGGAACGCGTCCGGGTCCTTTATCTGTTCCTCACGCTTTGTCATCATGCCCTCGCGCTTCAGATAGTCCTTGAGTTCGTTCATCAACCCCTGGGGCACATAGCTGGTGCGCCGTTCTTTCGTCTTGGTGTTCTCCGCCGGGAAGAAAATGGAGTTTTCACGGAAGTTGATGTGCCGTAAACGTATCTGGACAAACTCCCCGATTCTGCAACCAAGCTCATATATAAGCCTGAGCATCAGCTTGTGCTCATAGCTATCGATGGTATCCCAGAGACTTTGCAGGTTTTCTTCGGTGAGATAATGGAGATTCTCCCCGAACTTAGAAGCCTTGCGGATCGCTTTCCTGGAAAGGTTCACTTTTGCTTTTATCACCATCCAAATCCCCCTTTTTTGATGGGTTTATAGGGATTTAGACGTGTTCTGGGATGAAAAGGTTTACAATAGAGATTGTATTGTGAACTCAGTTCCCATATCCTATCAGTGTGCCAGCTGAGGTATCACCACTCCCGATCGGGTGCATCTCTTTCTTTCATGTTCGCTTGAAAAGCGGGTACCAGGGCGGGTCCGTAGATTCTGCCCAGAGGATAGGCAAGTTGTTGTTTGGACAATTATATTCGAAAATCACAACGGTTTGACAATCACCATAGCCAAGGTAGTTCTCCCTGACGATCTGAGCACCGTGCTCATAAGCAATACCCCTTGCCTGCCCTCGCTCAATAGGATCTGGAAATACGATAGAGTTATCAGAGAAGCATTTCGCTGAATCATCAAGCGGATCGCATATGTGCACATTTATAGGTAGTTCAAGTTGGCTGAGGGTTGCCTCGATTTCGGTTTTTCTGTCTTGGAAGCCGCACATAGCGATGAAGTAGATTTTCAGACCGCTATCCATTAGGGACTGCCCACATTCTCCCGATAGTTTTACGAAATAATCCTTGGCGGATCCTCCAGTTCCAATGAAATCGTCAATAAATACCAGTGCTTGCAGATCAGTCCGTTCCTTAAGTACCTGGGCTAATTTGTTGCGTTCAACAACATTCTCTGCGTAAATTCCATTTTCATCTGCATAAAGTTTTGCGTAGATGCCTCCCCCACTTTTTCCTGGACTGTCTAGGTAGCTTACAAGAATGTCGCTTCGCTTACGTTTGCCTGGTTCTATGTGCCATATTATACCGCTACCACGGGTCACAATTCCATGGGCTTCCTTAAGCTTTTCGCGAATACGGCCGGATGTGTAGAAATCGACTTTCTCAAGTACTTTAAACATCAGTCGTTGATTGAGGTTATCGCCAAACTGATTCAGCCATACCCTTACCCGATCTTCTGTAATGCGCTGTCCTTTGTAAATCCCCCATCTGGAGATTAGTTCGACGATCTCTTGTGGACGCACATATGTTTCTTCTTCCATCTGCCTGCGTCGCAAGACTTCGTCGAGATCTACAAATGTAGTCATAATTTCTTGGGCACCCGCATTTACCAGCCAATCTTGGAAGAAACGGACATTACAGTAGTAGCTATCATCCTTTTCGACTAGAATCCGCCGATTAACAAATTGGCGTAGGCACTCCTCAATTTGACCCATTGAGTATTGGTTCAAAATGTCCTGTTTTAGGACGATCTCTTTGGCTGCCTCGGCTTGCTGGCTATTCCTGATTGCGCTTGCCAATGCCAGGAGCTCCTTACGCCGCATAATCGATATTTCTTCGACGCGAGCACCCGTGGTCTCAAATATCCCGTCCTCCCAGAAATGCTGAAAACTGTTACTGGCAATTTGTTTGAGGACTTCTCTAACCGCTTCCTCTGCTTCTGTTCTCGTGATGTGGCTGTCCCTTCTTTCCACCATGATCTCAAAGAGAACGCCACAAATCCATTTGGCGTAGAAGGGGTTGCCAGCGGTCTGCTCATAAAGTAAAGCAATGGCTTCATCTGTAATATCGAACCAGCTTTTGACTGGCCTTCTAACAAGTTCCTGAAAGTCATCCAGATTGAAATAATCGACGCGCATCGCCCGAAATTTGTTCAGAACATCGCCTTGGCAACTCATGATGAATGCCATGTTCTCGCCGCCAACGAGTATGAAGCCGAAAGGTGGTCTCCCGCTGATACTTCTCAATGTTAGAAAGAATGCATCGGCTAGTGGGCCACGTTTGTATAGTTCAACAGGCAGCTCGTCGAATTCATCCAATATAAATAGGATGCGATACTCAGGAGCTACAGACAAGACGGCTTCCAAATAATCAATGAGCGGCGACAAGTTACCATCCTGGAACTCCGGGATTGGGAGCTTGGCGAAACGTTTATCTGCCAAACATATTCGCTGGCAAAGTTTCTGTCCCAATCTGTTGACGGTAGCTTGTGGTTCGGCGCATATATAGTCTCCGCCTTCCAGATAAACGACCAGATAGTCATTGGGCAAGAGGTGCGATCTTAATGTCTTGGCTATGGAAGTTTTCCCAACACGTTTTTGTCCATAAATGTAGGAAGAGCCAACGCTTCTTGCGCGTGATTGCCTGAGGAGCTGGTTTATAATTTTTTCGCGACCAACTAGTTCCTCTTCAGTTTCCACAGGCTCCAGCCCATAAGGATGCGCTAATTCTATGGCTTTCCAGTCTAGGTCGGTTCGTTGTCCCGCTAGTTCGAACAATTCTAACTTTGAATTAGGAGTTGGCCGGTCAAAGTTTGTCCAAGTTACTTCCAGTTCTATAAGAGCTGTCTCTTCACTTATGGCTACCTTGGCAGGGAAGCTGAGATCCTGCGATGATGGTTCCATCCGCACTAGATAATGGCTAGGTTGTTCAATCTGGATGTTATCTGTGGAACTGGAGGCTACGATATGCACATCGAATGCGCAGCCCGGGCCTTGGTTCTTAACTACGAAACCGAGTTGCATCCGCCGCCCAACTTCATGGAATGGGTACCTCTTGCCTGATGCTCGCACTTCGATATTGGCTGGGAGACTGGCATATTTTCCAAGATCCGCTTCTAAAAGTTCTTTTAGCCGTTGTGCTAAGATGACTAAGTAACGGCGTGCGTAGTGCGTTCCAAAAGAGAGGGCTTCTTTCTCAAAATCTTCCACTATTGCTTGAGCATCACGGGCTGCGTCCAGTGCTTCCGGCGCGCCCATTGTCCTTATATGACAATACCTATCAACAGCATTAAACAACTCACCTAACCTCACATCGCTTAACAATTGCATAGGCATAAAAGGAAGTAAGATAGCCTTATTTATTTTGTTTCCTATTGTTCCCATAAACTCCTGGCGGAATGCATTTATGACGTTCAGATTGCTCAGCGAGCGAATGACGTTATCCATGTTTGATTCCACGCTCGGTACAATGTCTCGAAGCACTCTCTCCTTTTCAAATGTTTGCTGGGATGTCTGAATTCCAAAAGCGGGGTAGATGTCATTTTGGAAAGCTTCGTCGAACAAAGCATAGGATTTACCACGAAAATCCCGATCTTGATGAAAGCAGGAGTCCTTAATCGAGAGAAGTCTTAGTAGACAGATTGCAGTGAACCGCCGATCTTGGGCACTAATAGTTTGATCAAACAGGTCACGAATGGGATTATCAGATGCTAATCCCTTAACCCTTGCAACGATTGCTTGCATCAGCCTTTGTAGGTTCGTTATCTCCTCTTCAGGTTTCGTGTCCGACAGTTCTTGCAGGGCATTATCAATATTAATGAGAGCATCCGCTCTAGTAGACATATTCTTGTCCATGATTGCCACCTCCTAGCGTGTTTGGTGATCATCTCCAAAGCCGTAGGATATATTATCTTATCAAAAATTCTCTGCGCGGTATGATCATACTTACCATCAACATATTTTCCCTGCGGGTAACCCGCATACTGTTGAACGCTTCCATGTTCTGCCGTTCCTGTGGGCTCATCTGACTGGGAGGCACCATCGAGGCTATGCCTTTCAAGAGGTTGAGGGAACCGGAGATCAACGATGCTGCTCCTTCATTCTGCATCAGGCAAGACAGCTCCACAGGGAAACCCTCCCCCGAATGGCTGATGGTCATTCCCAGTCCATGAACCAGGCCGATCTTTCCCATTATAGCTCTTATTGATCCGAGGCTTATGAGCTTGAGTCCCGCATCAAGCATCGTCATCCCCGCGTATCCCATGTCGAGGACATCCTGCGGAACCATCATATATATTTCTACCGGAGCGCGGTTTTCCGAAAAACAGCTTAACAATTTGTTGCAGGTCGGCGTATTGCTTGCGGGCTTTTTCTTCCCGCGCTTAACGTCGAGGAGGTCTTTGACAGCGTCCAGTGTTCCAAGACATAGGGTGTTTTTACTCAAACCTGCTATATATTCCGTCGAACCCTGTTGGTGATACAGCCCTTCTCCCGCATGTTTTCCCTTCTTCCACCCCGTTTCTTCCAGCTCCTGGAGCTTGCGCTTCGCGTTGTAATTCCCTTGCAGAATCGCTCCATAATAGCCTTCGCCACGCGACTGAAGCTGTATATCGCCGAAGGCAACTAATTGTGTTACGCTGTCAGGCTTGACATGGATCTCATTCAGAAGCGGGGTCAGCTCATCGATGTCTACAATCCGGGATAGATCAGAATCCCGGCTTACAACAGGTAGATCGATGCTCAAGATTGTGTTTCCTCTCTCGGGCACCAGGTAAGAACGGCGGCGCGTTCCTCGCCGCAGCCCCAGACGTTTAACAAGAAGCCAATAATTAGGACAGAAACTAACGCCTTGTAATAATGCTCTTTCTGTGACACGATTTTACCCCCCTGTTTCTTGGGTAGCATCTCAAACTTCGTAAATCCGTATGTCAGCGTTCCTATATTCAGCAGGAACTTCCCCAACCTTCCATCCCTCGGCAGTCGTCTCGCAGTAGAAATATCGCTTGCCGCGATAAGGCAGGAAATGATACTGAATCGGTATGCCTTCTGTCCCGGTCACTCCGATAGCAGCGTGGCCAGGCTGATCACCGTGCGGTGGTATGAGGAGCATGATCACCTCGTAGCCCAGAGCGCGCAAGAGAGCAGCAGCTAAGATGCTCTTGCATTCACAATCTCCGGTCTCGTCGTAAAGGCTCTCGATCGGGTACCGCCAGTATTCGGCTATACTCACACTCTCCTCATCCAGCGAATAAGGGAAATCTTGGACGAAGCAAATTACGTTAGAAATCTCATCATAATGGCTCCAGTCATACTGCTGGGTTGCTTCGATGAAATACTTCGCCATTTCTAAGACCTCGGACGTAATACCGTTGGTGGCAAATTCAGGAAAATCCGGCCCTTGTGGCTGGCGTTGACGCGAGGGATTCTTGTCGCGAAAGCGTCGGTAACGTTCTATAAGGATGAGCAAATTGTGACTTTGCGGACACGATTCTGTCCCTGTTCGATAATATGTCCAGGAGTAAGTTTTGGTCTCCACGCCCTCTTGGGGCTGGGGCGACTCCCTTCTAGGACCCTGAGATGTGGCTGGAGTTAGCTCTTCGGGTAGCATCCTTTTGGGCACATATGGAACACGCGCAGGTTCCAGTTGACGTGGTTCAACTTTGGTTACCGCCAATTTCCCGAAGGCAATGATTGCAGCTAAAGCCAAGGGAAAGTGCAGGAACGATCTTGCCGCTGCCCAGACAAGCAATATAATCGCTGATAGCAACCCAAACCAGTCCAAACCGGAGATGCCCGTTCTCTGAATTACCTTCTCTACCCAGGTAGGAAACTCTTCCAGTAATGATTCATGGTAGCGCAGAAGGACAGTCACTATCAGCAACCATAACCCGTACCACAACGCAGCACATACGAAAAACGAGGCATTTCCTCCCAACAAAGGGAAGAGGTTGGCAGCGTGTAAGACACACCCCAGAGGGAGCAGGTAAAATGAAGCTCCAAATAAAAGAGCTGTTACGAACAGCATTTGCTTTGCTTCTCCTTTGTCCAAACTCGCCATGCTACCAGTTTCTCTGCTTCGACGCAGTCCATTAGGGAACACAATAACATCCGTTGGTGATGGGGCAAACTGACATCACAATCCCAATCTGCTCCAGTTATGGAGGCATCGGTGATCCACTGGCAGAAGTCCGCGCTCGCCTCGGGGTGCGTTAACAGAAGCCGTTGACAGACGAAATCGGGAAGGTGTGTCAAATCCATACACAGGAAGGGTTCGGTCAAAACGGAAATACGTTGCCAAAGCCGTGTCAGGTTATCTCTTCCGATATTGCTACGCATCCATTCGTCTAAATGTATACGTTTTACGTAATCGAACCCGCGGCCGGCAAAGTCCTTCAGCCGTTGTGCTAACTCGTCTGCCGTCAGCTCCCTCCAACCACGATAACCCCCATCTTCCACAAACTTCCGGGCTTCTTCGTCCAAATCGAATCTGCCCTGTTTATGGGGAAAGATTGGAGCCTGATCTGCATATTCTATAACTGAAAGGTGAAGAGATCTCATTGGCAGCGGAGGTGGTTCTCCTATCTTCTCGGGTACGCTATTCAACATTTTCTCGAACGCCTCAAGAGTGTTCTGTTCATTAGGACCTTGATAGCATGGGAATTCTCCTTTGAGTGTCTCTTCGTCAGCACATAAACAGAAAAGTCGATTTAAGATCTCCCCCAAACGCTGGTTAACCCTATCATTGATGGCAGCATGGTAGCTCTTCTGTATTCCGCTAATACATTTCTTGAGGAGTTCTTGAATGCGATTGTAAGCGGAGGAATAAGCAAGCCAGCCATAGGCAAGGGATGAAATCGCTAGCGCAAATCCGCTGACGAGCAGGTTAAGCGGATGCGTGGTAAGTAACGCTGTAGGGGATCCCAGCAATCGGGGCAAGAAACTGAGAAACCAACCGAAAGGTATTAGGAGAAGAGAACATATGAATCCCAGTTTCAGCCCTAGGGCCCAGGGGTTGGGTTTATTGGAGATGGCATCTTTGAGAGCGTCTATATAGGGAATATCCGCTGTCGGAGACTCTCGAATTGTCGCTTCTTGAAGTGCGTATTCTTTGCGCAGCTCGTCGAGGCAGCGGGAGAGGGACACCACAAAGCGTTTCGCTCTGGTGGGGAGACGGTGATTCTCGACCAATTCATCCACTTTTCGCTGGAGTATCTGTGTTAAACGATTTGCCAAATCTGCCGCATTTTTATCCACTTCACTCAATAGCTTCGGCAGCCTCTCCCGACGGAAAAAGGTGTCAAAGGCGATCAGTTGACCGCACCAGCGGCTTTCAGGTAGCTTGGAGAACTCGAAATCGCCCACTTCTGCTTCCTCTAGAATGGATCTTTTCCCTTGCGGATTTAACAGTTCGTTCCTTATTGTTTCACGGGTAATCCTATTGCTTGCTGTAAACTCGCTAGCAGTTTTATCCGAGTCCCATGAATCCCTTTCTTCCTGCAACAAACCGTTCTCCACCAAGTGCTTACTGAATATAGTCTTGCCCGTTTCTATAATGTGTTGAGCAGGGAATTCTATGCAGGTTACGCTCGAGCTTCCCATCCTGCTGTATTCGCCAAAGTGCTTATAAGGATGCCATATCCATCTGGGCAGATTGCTGATCGTTTGAAGAGAGAGGAACTCCGCACCCATGTTTAGTAGCTCGTCCTCATCCAAACGCTGATTGCGCGGATTGACTGGACTTATCAGCCAGATGAAGTCGTAGGGGCAAGTTCCCTCCTTCTGATCCTGCTGCATTCGGGAAAGCAATTTGCAGATATAAACGGCAAGCTCGCAATCGCCCTCAGGAACAAACCACAAACCATAGATTTTCAAATGCAAAGTCGGATGAGCTGCTTCGATTACTTCCCTGATTTTCTGTCCAATGGGCGGAACTAGAGCAACGCCAGCCCTTTCCTCCAAAGAAGCCACGACAAATACCTGCATAATAGAGGAATCCGCATCAGGCATTAGAGTCAGGTTTCGAACATCTAGAAGGTTGTCGGTCAGCTTTTTTAGCCCTTCTTGCAACCTGTCAGAGATCGCCTCGATGGCAGTTGTCATCTCCTCCAGCGACGGGCTTTTTGTCTCACTCTCAACAGGCAGGAGGAGATACTTAAGCGACTGCGGTAACGTTGAAGAGTCCGAAGAATCCGACGGCTCACCAGAGAGATCGTTCGCTTCTGATATCTCTGCTTGCTTCGTCGTATAGACGCTGACCACGCCCATGCCGGGCAAAAATCGAGGGAAGCTGCCATTAATCTGCTCAACGCACTGTTCTACAGTGGTTCTACCTAGTTCGCCCAGCCCAACGAACAGGGCAGGCATCATAGCAATCGTCCTCCTTTGAGCGTGTTGTTAGCCCTGTCCCAGATATTCCTCGAGGACTCTTGCTTCCGCCTGTAACTGCTCCTTAGGTCTCCCCTGCAGGGTTGATTCCTCATAAAGCCGGGTAATGTAAGTGTTGAGTTCCTTTTCGAGGTCATCCCAAGCGATCATTGATTCCAAACGCTCCATGTAGGTTTTGGCACTGGCAACGCAATCGAAATCGAAGTTACGTGCGGCTACCGGACGCTTCTTCTCGGCCCCGGGGCATAGTATCTTTTCTCCTACTTTGCGCAAGGTTTCGTCGGCGGTTTCTTGCAACATCACCGCGATATACTGGTTGGGTCCGCGTCGATAGACGTAGCCATGCTCGCTGAGGTTTTCCACCAACTTTCTGGCGACTTCTAATCTGGACTCGCGCACGAGATAATCAGTGAACATGCCAAGAGCGAAATATCGTAAATTCTCTTCACTGACGGTCACCTCAGGGAAGGCATCCTCAAGTCCTGCTCCCCGGTTCCATTCCTTGCTGGTATGCGCCGGTTCACGGGTATGATCTGGATTCTTCACCCAACTGCGGTATGTCCCGTGCAGAATTTGCAATCCGACCATGGCGTGCAGTGGCACGCCATGTTGACTCCGTAAGAGCATGATCTTGCGATCATCCAGAGATTTTGTATCTCTTTGGATAGATCGTGGAAGCAGTTGAACATCCATGTCTTCAGGCTTTGCAACGGATTGAATGAAAGGACAATCTTCAATCCGCATCCCTGCGGCATCTAAGTTAAGGCGCCACGCAGGCTGTGCCATCGTATCCATGTTTGCCAGAACTCGATTGGTGAAATCATCGGCTTCAAGGCTCTGAAGCGCTACCTGATCCACTCTTTGGCGAAGGAGGGACGCAACGCGATTCAACCCCACATTAAGGAGATCCCTCAGCGTTTCTTCGACGGCTCTCCGCTGACTGTCAGTATCCCCTGATCCCAGTGCCCAGATAGGCGCTTCAGGCGTGACAAGGAAAGCCCGAACATCCTGCTCTAATGAACTGGACAGCTCAGCTAATTCCTCTCTGACTGCTCCTTCCACTCCTCCCTCAGGCACAAGCTGCGTGGTAGCTGTCAACAAGCGTTCGTCAGCTGAGGGATCATACTCATCCGACTGATCGTCCATAGCGTCCCCCAAACGTCGCAACTGCTGGTGAATAGCATCAGTTCGAGCGATGGCTTGATCGAGGATCTGTATCGCTGCGCTTCGATACTGGTTCACCATCTCTGCTGTTCTCCCTGCCACGTCATGCCTAGCTAACTGCTGTTTTGCCGCTATAAAATCGCTCAGCGCGCTCTTTATCTTCGCTGTTCTGCGTAATATGGCCAGTTTCCTGGCCCTGCTTGTCACCTCTGACTTTGCGTTATTCGCCATGGTTGTGGTCTCCGTGACATCCAGATTGCTTCGAGGTATGGCAATATCGCCCACTAGATGCCTGAGGCGACGTAACACCGCTCGAGTATAATAGATACAGTCCGAACCGGAGCAGTTGTTAACCTCCCCCTGGACTAATTGGCTAAACTCACCGAGCCATCCCTGTTCATAATGATTAAATACTTCAGCCACGGAGCTAAGTGCTTGAGCTGACAAACCCGTTATCAGGCGTTCAGCGTCAGCTAGGATCGCCTCCCATTTTTTACGTTGAGTCTTCTCCTGCTCCTCGATCCATCGCCGGTTGGGGAAACTCTGTTCGAGCAGGGATAAGGCTTGCTGTTCTGTGGTCCTGGCAACCTGACGGACGTCCAATATGTGAGAATATCTCTGGAAGAGTTCCGCAGCATATCCCGCTGCTGAGTCTCTATCGTCCTGGTTTATATCGCGGGTAAGCCGCAAGTAGATGATGTCGCGCAAATACGCAGCCAGCAGACAGCGTCCTATGGTCTTAACAGGATAAGCTATGTAGGAAACACCAGCGCTGCTAAATCCTTTCGTCCGGCCCTGAAGCTCGCCGAGGATTGCCGCGTCGATATTCGTCACCCCTACACCGTCCTCAGCAAGGCCCAAGGGCGTTATCATGATGTGGAAAAGCATATCTGCTGCCAAGGTGAAAACATCTTCTAACCTCTGCAGCACTTGCCCTCCTATGTTGTTGTCAATGAGGTATATTCTTTCCCCTGACCGCCAGTCATCCAGACGCTCTAACCCGCGCTGGATGAGCTCACGGCTGTTCATACAATGCTCGTAGAACTCGCCCCCATGTCGAATGAAATATTGCAGTTCTTTGAAGAAAGCGTAAGCGTTGGACTGGAAGGCATTGACAAGCATTGGTTGTTCTCGACGAACTTCCTCTATATACAGTGTTGGCATAATAATGAGACACCGCACTCTGGGAGCAGCGATTCCTTGTGCCCGAGCTGCTCGATATATAAGGTAGCATAGGTCCAGAAACATTCCACTTCCTGTGCCGCCGCAGGAGCCGGATATGACATAGAAACGCATGGAATCACTGTCTGTCAGGGGTGGCAGATTCAAGTTCCTCACCGCTCGTTGGTCCAGCGCCCGCGCCCGATTAATGGCATCCGTTATTGCTGTTTCCACTTGCCCGCGGGAGCGATAGAGACACAACTTGCCTAACTGCCTTATCCGTTTACATCCCTCCTCAATGCGCACCGCCCCGATAGGATAGCTTCTATCCCACCATCGCTGTAAATCAGGGCTGGAGCCATAATTGGCATTCACAAAATCTAAGCCACTAAAACCACCGATGTGCAAATATTCTGATCCTGAGATGAGAATCTGTTGGGCCTGTTCAGACTGCTTGGAGAGGGGTTGTGCGTCAAGAGATACAAACTGAACCATCTCCGCTACCTCGCCCAGCGGACGATAAAAGTGACGAACAGATTTCTTCAAATTGGTGAGTATCTCTACCCCTGTTCCACCGGCACCCACCACTACTACCTGCTTCAAGGTTCGATGCTCTCGCTCTGCCTCCAGAGCCCTGCCAGGTAAACGCTCACCTACCATTTCATCAAATAGTTCCCCA
>Ga0315314_1001799_pt1 | contig 18459 bp, 19 predicted proteins | sample TDP9_MG_FD_203631 | JGI IMG/M metagenome (GOLD analysis project Ga0315314, IMG submission 203631) | Freshwater sediment microbial communities from Lake Towuti, South Sulawesi, Indonesia - TDP9 | ecosystem: Environmental > Aquatic > Freshwater > Lake > Sediment | place: Indonesia: South Sulawesi...
CAGGTTGAAGGTTTCAATGTTGTTCCGTTGAAGGGGACAGTTGACTTTTGTCAGCAACATGTGTACTCTTATGAGCCTGCGTTGGAGATGTTGGATGAAATGTATGGTTTAGGTTTGCGGGTTAGATACAGGGAAGCTGAGACTAACTTCTGAGTTGATTTTGATGAAGCTTGTTGAAAGAGAGAACGAGATACTGAGAACGATTCGACGGCTCAAAGAAGAGAACCTGGATTTCGTAGTTGTTGGGGGATACGCAGTAAGTGCGTTGGCTAGACATCGGTTTTCAGTTGACTGCGACCTAGTGGTTCCAACGGAACGAAGGGCAGAATTTGAGGTGGTTCTGAAGAGGGATGGTTTTTCCAAGCATGTGCAGAAGACTGGGTTTGATACAGCTTATGGAGGCGAGTTCATAAGTTACGTGAAGAAGGTTGATGGGCTGCCCGTGACTGTTGATCTTCTGGTTGGAAGCTTGGTTTGTAGGGCAACTGATGCCTCTTGGAGCTTTGATTACATAAAAAAGTCTTCTGTAATCGCAACTATTCCAGGTTATGGGGTTTCAGTTGAATGTCGAATTCCCGAAAGAGAATTGCTTATTGCGTTTAAGCTTCATTCGGGAAGGAGAGCGGACATTAGGGATTTTGTATTGCTCAGAGAGGGCGCGGACAGAGGCAAAGTGCTTGATCATCTGAAACGAGGCGATGAGCAGAGGCTGAATGGTCAGATTGCCGCTGTTTTGAAGGCTCTTCAAGACAAGAACTTGGTGGATTCGCTCAAGGGAGTCTTCACTATAGACGCTGCCGTTGCTAAACTCATCGACAACGCCAAAAAAGACCTACAAAACATTGCCCAAAGACTAAAACTAGCGTCTTAAGCTTGAACCGAGTAGAATTCAACCGCCTTAAGTGCTAAACCCGGTTAAGTATTAAAATCTAGCAGCACCGGGTTCTCACCTGTGAAACCAAGATATGTGATGGAGGGCATTGACAGCTCATTTATAAATTGTTTGTCAGTGCATTAGCAGGCTGCTTATAAAGGGCAGGGCGAAAGTGTTTTAGCCAATTTACGCTTTATCATGGAAAATGTGTTTGTCATGGCTAAGTGTCCGAAGTGTAAGAAGGAAGTCGGCAAACCCAAGAAGACTTGGAAGATGGCTGGAAGGAAAGACAAGAGTGGCAGAAGAAACGAGCTCACAATTGGGCTTTTTGGGTGCTGCGGCAAAACCTTCAGGTCAGTGCTTAACAAGCGTAAGATCTAAACCAGCGAAGAGAAAAAAATACTAACCCCCTCCCTTTTTCAAAACCACTGTTTCCCGCAGCTCAGCATTTTTTCTGTAAAATAACGGGAGGATTTGAATTCCCTTGGTTTTTGCTTTCAAGTTACGTTCACTCAACTCTCCCCTTTTGCTCGATACGCTTGGACGCGAGCTTTAAAACAATCCTTGTGGAAGAGGCTATCAAATTCAAGAGATGAACGGTTCAATGGAGAATGTTGAGTTAGAGAATGTTGAAGGCGTTGGGTCAGCTACAGCGAGCAAGCTTCGATCTGCTGGAATAACAACGGTTGAAGTGTTAGCCATAACTCCGCCTAAAGAGATAGCGGAGAAGACTGGGATAGGGTTCAACACGGTCCTTAACATTGCTGCTGCAGCTAGAAAATCGCTTTCCATCGACTTCGTGACGGCAGAGGAGCTGTGGAAGAGGAGACAGGGCATGCTCAAGTGTTCCACGAATTCAAAAAACCTGGATAAGCTTCTGGGAGGCGGAATTGAAACCCAAGCTGTAACTGAGTTCATAGGCGAATTCGGCACGGGTAAAACGCAAATTTGTCTGACGCTATCGGTTATGGCTCAGCTTCCGCCGGAGAAGGGAGGGCTCAACGGAAACGTCGTGTACATGGACACTGAAGGAACTTTCATCCCGGAGCGTGTCTTTGAAATCGCAAATGCATTGGGAGTTGACCCCCATAAAACGTTAGGAAACGTTTTCCTGGCCCGAACATATAACAGCAATCACCAAGGCTTTCTGATAGATCACTTACCCAAGTTCTGTCCAGAGAACAATGTTAGACTCGTCATCGTGGACTCAATGATTGGACACTTTAGAGGCGAGTACATAGGGAGAGAAACCCTATCTGAACGACAGCAAGCTCTGAACAGCCAACTGCACCGGCTGCTGAGACTTACCGAAGCCTTCAACTTGCCCGTGGTAGTTACAAATCAAGTTCAGGCGAATCCAACCCAGTTTTTCGGAGACCCTAACAAACCGACAGGTGGCAATGTAATGGCTCACGCCTGCACTCATCGGGTTTATCTTAGAAAAGGAGGCAAAGGCACAAGGATCGCGGCAATCATCGACTCGCCGTGTCTGCCAGAAAACAAAACAAGATTCAAAATAACAGAGAAAGGGATTGAAGATGCTCAAGAGGGCAACGAAGACAGCCAAGAGGCTTAGTTCGCAAGCGCGCGCTTTTTTAGGTTTTCCCGGGCTCTTCAAGGCGCACGATAAGCGTTGAATACTTAAGCAAACTAGTTGTGAAAGAAATCCGTAAGGCCTCATTGCTTTTCAGAGAATTTGTGCTCAGCCTTTTCCTGTTGTTCCGTCAGCAATCCTAATCTCTCAAGAAGTTGCAGACAGTTTTCTGGTGCGCAGCCATGGAAATGATTATTGAAATAGCCAAGAACCTTCCTAAACCTTCTTAGAAGTATCCTCTATTTTTGGAATCCATGGTTCTAATTCTTCTCACTAAAGGAAACAGGCGCCAGACCCGGAGAAGCCTTGAGACTTGAGTGGACAGACTTTGATCCAGCCAACAGAACGGTGAGGATTTCACCTGAAAAGGGAAGCAACCCAAGAATGTTCAAGGTTTCAACTGCGCTCATGGAGAGACTTAACAGCCTTCCCAAAACCTCATTAAAGATATTCGGCGACGTAAAGCACAAAACTCTGCAGAAGAGGCTTCAGGAACAACGTCGAAGAATAGCCGCAAAGGTGAAGAACCCAAGGCTGCTGAAGGTAACCTTTGTCACACGCCGACATTTCAAAGCTACAATGGAATACCACAAGACCAAAGACATCCTCCACGTTATGAGAATACTCGGACACAAGAGTATCAAGAACACTCTGGCCTACACGCATCTCGTAGACTTCAAAGACGAAGAATACGTATCCAGAGCAGCGTGGACTTTAGACGAAGCCAGCAAACTAGTTGAGGCAGGCTTTGAATACGTCTGCGACGTCGAAAACGCCAAACTCTTCCGAAAACGCAAGTAACACACCAGACGGGGAGTGTTCGTCCAAAACAATGTTGTTGGCGCCGGGTGTGGGATTTGAACCCACGCGGCCCTTTCGAGCCACAGGCTGGCTGTTGTCCTAGTCTTGTGACGACTCCAGGCTTGAGCCAGAGCTTATGCCCTTTCTGCTCCCTACCAGACTAGGAGAACCCGGCGTGCTGTTTCTTCTATGGTGTGGTTATGAATGAGTTTGCAGGCGTTTTAAGGGTTTTCAAACCTAATGACATCGGAGCAAGTGCATTTGCGTGTTCTACAATTCCTGAAAGAAGAAGGCTAAAGGGACTTGCCCCCTTCTTCTTCTGAAATTTTACTCACAACCCACAATTCAATGCCGATGGCACGAACAATTTGCCACCAACACACAACTCAAACAGTCTGCATTTGCATGTTCAACAACTTCTGAACACACACTGCCTCAACGCCGACGTGATGTGTACAGCTTTAAACTAGCTTGCCCCCGCATGGGTGCTCTGACCTGCCTTGCTCCACATTCTTGGGTAGACCCCTCGGGGCATGAGCACTCGTGTGGTTTTGGCTACTAAGCCACGGTTTAGGTGCAGCATTTCTTCGGTTGTGGCCAACGCTTTGGCCATGGCTACGGCTTCACCCTTTTGCGTCATGGCCGCAACTGTGTCTTTAGGTTGGATTCCCGAATCTATGGCTAACACACCTGGAGCGGCGAGACTAGCTCCATGACACAGTGCGCCGACGGCGGAATCCCTTATGACTATTTTCGGCAAGGGCTCCAAAGCTTTTTCCATCGGTTGGATGAATCGGTGCAGTGCTGATTCGTCTTTGGTCTGTTGCCACAGCTCTTGATAGTATGCGATGTCGTGCAGTGTAACCATGTTGGTGTCTTCTGTAAAGGGACCTGAGCGTGTCCGTCTCAGTTCCTGCATGTGCGCTCCCATGCCTAACACCTCGCCTATGTCGTAACAGAGCTTGCGGATGTATGTACCCGCCTCGCAGCCCACCTGAAAAAGCACGTTCTTGCCATTGATTTCCAACAAATGGAGATAGTATATTTTTCTTGTGCGCACCCGCCGTTTAACCGAGGCTCGAACCGGCGGACGCTGAAAAATCACACCTGCAAACTCGTCTAAAACAGATTTGAGCTTGTCTTCCGACACCTCGGCGTGCAGCCTCATCACACACACGTATTCTTTGCCCGAAAGAAGCAGCGCCTGAACGATTTTCGTAGCCTCCAGCAGGGTTATTGGCAACACACCCGTCACTTTGGGGTCAAGGGTTCCACCGTGACCCGCATGGCTGAGGCTGAGAAGGCGTTTAGCCCAAGCAGTGACTTCGTGGCTGCTCGGACCTGCTGGCTTGTCGAGGTTGATGACTCCGAATTTTATGTAATCTTCAATGGGGCGTTCTGATGGTTTGCAGCCGTAGCGAGTGTCTGTTTCTTCCTCTGCTTTTATCAGTAGTGTGCGTTTGACTCCCCAGGGTGGAACCAACGCCGGCATTGTTCTCTCACGTTTGGTAGAGTGAGTGGCAAGCAGTTAATAGATTTAATGTTATCAACACTGAGCATGAGCTCAAGCCTAACCGTGGCTCTTATCAGCAGAGAAAATGGAAACAAGGCAAATTCACTTGATATAAGAAAAAAGAAGACAAAGATAAAGTGGAGAAGGGTTGGTCGAGAGGGCAAGAATATTTAGCTGGTGGATGGGGGAGGGGGAAAGAAAAGAGCAGCTTTTACTTGCCGATTCTCCTAAAGAGGGCGGTTAAGCGAACCTTGATTTTTAACAGTTGTTTCAGAATAGTGTTGCTGACTCTGTAATACGCCACCAGAAGCGTCAGCCTTGGGCTTCGCTCTATAAGTCTCAGTTTCAAGAGTTTTTCGATCTGGTTGACCCTTCTTTCGTGTCGTGCTACGTGAGACCATACATCAACATTGACGTACATTTTGACTCGACCTCATTCCCTTTTTCGCTGTCAGCAAGATACATATGTATGAAGACTTAATATAGCAGTTGTTTCTACGCGTTAAACATTTCCTAAAACGCAGGCTTGTTCAAATCGACATATATCTGGAATCGACCATACCAGCTATCAGTTTTGCCAAAGGGGCATCATTTTGATTTTTATTTCCTTTTTCATTCCCATTCCATTTTCCCAAAACAAAAAAGCCTCGTGACGCCAATTTATACACGGTTGTCAGGATGTCTGATTCCAGCTACAAGGACTGGGACCATATTTACCGAAAGCATCCTCTGGAAGTGTTGCCTTGGGAACTGGGCAAACCCAGAAAAACCCTTGTCAACTTGGTTGAGAGCGGCAAAATTAAACAGGGCAAGGCGTTAGATATTTGTTGTGGGCTTGGAACCAACACGGTCTATCTGGCTCAGCAAGGTTTCGAAGTGGCAACAGTAGATATTTCCGCACATGCCATCAAGCTTGCCAAACAGAAGGCGGCTAAAGCAAAGGTTGAAATCCAATTTGTGCTAGCAAGCTTTGTGATGTTGCCCTTTCGCGATGAAGTATTTGATTTTGTGTTTGACATGGGCTGCCTCCACCACGTTATGGTTGGAGATAGGGAAACTTTCATCCAAAGCGTGTGCCGTGTTGCGAAGCGGGGAGAGGGAAAGTACCTGCTCATATGTTTCAGCGAAAGAAATGGCCCTGCATGGAATCACTTCACTAGGGAACAACTTGTCGCATATTTTTCAGGTAGATTCAGATTCCTAAGCTTAGAACACTTCGGGTCTGTGGAGGGCGATGGTTATGTCCGCTTCTTCTACAGCGCTCTGATGCAGCGCCTAGCGAAAACCTGCACATGAAAAGCTCATTTATTTCCTTTTAATAGCCTGGAAAATTCTCTGTTTTAATGCGCGCTGTAGGCACGCCGAGTTCTTTAAGTAAGTTTTCCATCGCCTGGACCATGGCTGGAGGCCCACAAGTATAGAATACTCTTTGCATGTAGTCTGGCATCTCTTGCTTCACCATTTCAGCGTCGATTCTTCCGACATGGTTTGTCCAGTCTTCGCTGGGCTCGCTCAACGTGAAAACCACTTTCAGGTTCTTGTTTTGCTCTTGCATTTGCTCAAGCTCTTCCTTGAAAATGATGTCTCTTTCACTATGGTTCCCGTAGATGAGAGTAATCTTGCTATCTAATCGCAAGTCCGTGCAGTATTTGCACATACTTCTCAGAGGTGTAATCCCGATTCCGCCAGAGAGCATGCCGACTTTATCGTGTTCTCCTTCAAAGGTGAAGTCGCCGAAGGATGCGTCTATACTCGCTCAGTCGCCCACTTTTAAAGCGTCTAAAGCGTTTGCAAAAGGGTGTCCGGTAAGCTTTTTTGTAAATTCAATGAAGCCCTTTTCAGTTGGACTGCTCGAAATGGTGAAGTGTTTTCTCGCTTCGTCTTTTCCACTCCTGATGGTGACGAACATGAACTGCCCCGCTTTATAGCTTAAGGAAGAAGGTCTGGGGAAACGGAAACTCTTAACGTTGTAAGTGCGCCTTACGATTTCCTTCACGTTTGTCTCAAACTTCATCGAATCGGGCTCCGTCAAACGTTGACAACGCATCAATCTGTGCTTGAATTTCTTAAATATTTTTTATGGCAGATTTCACCTTCAATATAAGTTAGCTGTCCAGAAACACTTTTTAAACAGGTCGAACCGTCTTTTCAAGTACAAAACCAAGAGTGCTGTGCAAATGGCTCAGGCAAAAAACGTAATTCATTGCCCAAGCTGCGGCTTCACGTTCGACATAAGCTACGGCAGAGCCTTCGCCTGTGGCGGTTGCTCATCGGTTGTTCAATGCGACATGGCGCGGTGTCCAAAGTGTGGACGCGAGTTTCCGCTACCTGGGCAACATGGAGGAGCCTACAGAAGATACGCTAAGATCCCGAGATAGCGACGAGAATTTTAAGAGCTAAAACAAATCATGTTGTTGCTTAAGAGGAAACCTCTTGACTACAGCTAGGACTCCGTCTCCCTCTCATCAGAAGCCCCCTCGACTGGTCGTTTTCGACGTTGAAGGGGTGATGATTCCTAAGAGGCGTTACCTACTCTTTGAAGCGTCTCGGCGCGTAAGCTTTGTGAGTTTCATGAAAATGGTTTGGTTTGGGTTGCTCTACGAATTAGGGTTAATCTCAATAGAAACAGCTCTTAAGAAAATCTTCCAATTGCTCCGTGGGTTACCTTTCAACGACCTCTTTCAACTCTACAAGAAAACACCAATAATGCAGGGTGTAAAAGAAACCTTTGACCAACTCAAAAAGGCAGGCTGCAAAACAGCTCTGATCAGCTCCGGGCTACCCCAAGTCTTTCTCGAAGACTTAGCCTCTCAGCTAGGCTGCGACTACACCGTCGGCTTGGACTTAGACGTTGTTGAAGGGCTTCTGACTGGCGAAATTAGGGGAGAAGTCATTAAACGTGGAGGTAAGGCAATCGTTCTGAAGAGAATTCTTGAAAAAGAAGATTTGACACCCCTAGACTGCGCGGTAGTTGTCGACGATAGAAACAATTTGCCAATTTTTGGACTATGCCACACGAGAATCGGATACAACCCCGACTTTCTAGTAACCTACAAGTCAGATGCGGTTGTTAAGGGTGACCTAACCCAGGTTTTACCACCCTTAATAGGAACTTCGACAACCACAGAACACTCAGTCTCAAGTAAAGACATAATCCGCGAAAACATCCACATAGCTGGTTTCTTCGTTCCCGTTTTCACCATGTACTTCGCATTAAATTACTACTGGGTTGCCTTCCTAATCCTCATCGTTACGTTATTTTACATTATGTCTGAACTTGCCCGAATGCAGGGCGTGAACATCCCGATTGTTTCAAGCATCACATGGAACGCAGCGATTCAACCCGAAATCTACGAGTTTGCAACTGCACCAATCTTTTTTGCGCTTGGCATCATGCTCGCATTGCTTCTGTTCCCTCCGCCAATCAGTTATGCGTCCATTGCAATATTCACGTTAGGCGATGGATCTGCCACAATCTTTGGAAAAACCATCGGGAGACACGTGTTTCCGTACAACAAGGGCAAAAGTGTTGAAGGCACGGTTTTGGCCTTCTTCCTCGCTTGGCTTGGCGCGTTAGTGTTTGTGAGTCCGCTGAAAGCATTTGTGGGTGCAGCGGTGGGAATGACGGTGGAAAGTCTGCCAGCCCCGATCAATGATAATGTGACCATACCCATGATTGCTGGCTTAGCGCTTGTCCTTCTGCCATAGAAAGCGAAAAATTTGGTTCATTTGGGTGGGTTAATCCAATTGCCTTAAGTATCTGATTGTTTAAAACCATTAAGACCCAAATATCAATCACATAGCCTGTATTAAAAGCTTGGAGAAATCAGCTTGACATCGAAAGAGACTCGTTGGCGACGCCTCATCGTGCGGTGGACAGCGCCGAAAGGCTTTGCAGCCCTAATGCTATTCTTTGCCTTGAGCGTGGTTTTCGAGGTTCTGCTGGTGCTATCTTTTCAGATGTTGGGTTTGATGGACCGAAACATTTGGATGGCGACGTTCGTGGTTCCTTACGCAAACTGGCTTTTCACGGTGTCAATAAGCCCGCTGTTTCACCTGTTACCCCTCAGCGTAATCGTTGTTCTGCTCTCCAGCTGGACATACCTAACGAAGTACACCGCCTTTATTCCACAGCGAGTGGAGCAAGCCAGAAGGGCTTCAGCGCCATTTCGACGAGCACCAGAAAGCCGCCGGTTCACGTCGGTTAGACGTGCCTTTAAGCGTCTGAATCGCCGATTTCAACGATTGGGCAGAACCTTAAAGTCAGGCTTTCAGCGGATTCGCGGCGTTTCCTACATCTCACAACGCTTGTTCTTTGCGCGCGCTGCCGTTCAAAGTGCAACAACGGTTTTGTTTGTTTTCCTCTCAGTGGTCTTTTTGCTGGTTCTGATCGCGTATCCTGACCTAATCCACAGTTGGACTTTAAACGTATACAAGGGCAACCCTGCGCTGCGAAACTTGGTCTTGGATGTGGCACAATGGTTTCAAGGAGTCGGCACGGCTGTTCCACCATTAGGTGGGCTCGGGTCTGCGATAAACAACGCTCTTGTCGGGACGGGTCCTGGATTTCGACGGGCTCTCGTGGGCGCTGGCTCTTCTCTGACTCGCGCTATCGTTGGCTTGGATGTGGTTGGGAAGTATGTTCTGAGCCAGAACTTGGCTGCTTGGACTGCTGCCATTGTTGCTTTAGCTTATGGCGCTTTCGTTTCTTCTCGTCCTGGTCATCGACCGAGAGGTCGCTAACAAGATAAAACAATTCTTAAGTCGAATTCTGATAACAATTAACCAGCTTTAGCATGCAGAGGGTGCATTGAAAAGAATGGCTGATCGTCCACGGTTTGGGCCAGCTGGCATGCCGCCTGGGTTCAAACTTCTGAAACAACCCGTAACCGAAGTGCCCAAATACCTGCGTGATGAGGATTTGGATTCTTTTGAATATCAGATGGTGCGGTGGGGTCCAAAGCCGCAGATAAGGCAGGAAATGGCTGAGGGATTAGGCAAGAAAGCGGTTGAACACGACATCTGGTTGACGGCTCACGGCTCATACTTCATCAACCTAACCTCGCCCAACAAAGAAACACTTGACGCCAGCAAGAAGCGACTGCTAGCCTGTGTCACCGGTGCCAACTGGATGGGAGCCCACATCGTGGTCTTTCATCCTGGCGCTTACACTGGTAGACCCCCAAAGCAAGTGTTTGAAACATGCGCCAAAGCCCTGGAGGAAGTGGTTGAGTCCATGCGTTCGATGGGTCTGACCAAGGCGCATTTGGCGCCCGAAACAATGGGTAAATCGGCACAGTTCGGAAGCCTAGAAGAGGTTTTAGCCTTATGTGAACGCGTTGATTTGACTGAGCCGAATGTTGATTGGGGACATTTGCACGCTCGAGACGGTGGCAGGTTCAAAACGCTAGATGCCGTGAGCCAAGCCATGGACCAAATCGAAAAAAAGCTGGGCGCAACCGCTTTGAAGAACCTGCACTGCCACTACAGTCACATTGAGTTCACAGACAAGGGTGAAAGACGCCATCACAACCTGGACAGAACCGAATACGGACCAGACTTTACGTTTTTGGCTAGGTTGATTGCAGAACGTGACTTGAAGCCAGTTGTGGCTTGCGAAACACCTAATCTCGATGTGGACGCACAGAAACTCCGTGATATGGTTCTTCAGGAGTTTAAGAAGCAAGGCAAAAAACTGCAAAAATAGGCTCCATGGGTGTCAGATTAATAGTTTAAATTTCAGTGTGTTAAACATTGATGTCTAATCGTTCGTGGCGAATGGCAGTTGGTAAGGCTCAAAGGATTTGAAAAACTGACAAACGTCGACGAAGCACTATCCATCTTCTTCAAGGCGCTTAAACCCAAGCGACTCAGTGTCGAAAGAGTCTCGTTGGAAGAAGCGTTCGGACGAGTTGCAGCCGTAAACACAATTGCAACAGTGGACCTGCCTCAGTTTGACCGTTCAGCCGTTGACGGTTACGCTGTTAGGGCTGAGGACACCTTCGAGGCTTCCCAGTTCAAGCCAAGGGCTTTCAGGCTGACTCTTAAAGACAGCATAGGCAAAGGTCAAGTCAAACAGGTTTGGACAGGCAATGCGCTTCCGAAGGGCGGGGACGCAGTCGTCATGCTAGAGCACACCCGCGCATTAGAGGGTGGAATACAGATTATAGCCGCACTAACGCCCGGCGAAAACGTTTCAATGAAGGGTGAAGACATTGACAAGGGCGAGGTAGCTGTAAAACAAGGAACCAGACTTCAAGCCCACCATGTTGGTTTTTTGGCGGCGTTGAGCATAACTCAAGTTGACGTGGTGCAAAAACCCCGAGTGGCTGTCATATCGACGGGCAACGAATTGGTTGAGCTTGGTAAAAAACCGCCACTGAACAAGATAATCAACTCTAATCGGTTTGTGATTGCAGGTCTATGCCGAGAACTGGGCGCTGAGCCCTTATATTTAGGCATTGCGAAAGACAACGAAGATGAGATAGGCGCGAAAATTCTTGAAGGCATAGAGGAGGCTGACGCCGTTATCACAACAGGTGGAACAAGCGTGGGCGCTGCAGACCTAGTACCCATAGCTGTGAACAAGCTGGGCAAGCCTGGCATCCTAGTCCACGGCGTGGGTCTGCGACCCGGCATGCCGACGGCGCTTGGAATCCTCAAAAGCAAACCAATCTTTGTCTTGTCTGGTTACGCGGTCGCGGCTACCATAGGTTTTGAGGTTTTTGCTCGACCCACAATCTTGAAACTGCTTGGAGTTGATGAGCCACGTCCCATGATTAAGGCAAGACTAACCCGGCGTGTGGCTGGTGCGCTCGGTCGCAGAGTTTATCTTCGAGTCAAAGCCTTTGAAGAGGCTAGCGAGTTTTGTGCAGAACCCGTGCGCACGAAGGGTTCGGGACTCTTGTCCTCCATGGTTAATGCCAACGGATACGTGATTATTCCAGAGGACCGAGAGGGACTTGAAGAGGGCGAGACCGTTACCGTGCATCTCTTCAGTCCTTTAGCCAGATAGGAGAGTGCCAGCTACAGTGTTCAGAAAACTGGTCTCGGTGGATGAAGCCAAACGCATATTGGCAAAAAATTTCACGCCTAAACCCGTTAGAGATGAACTGGTTCCGCTTTCCGAAGCCTACAACCGCGTTTTAGCCACCGATGTGGTTTCGCCCCATGACATTCCACCCTTCAATCGTTCAACCGTAGACGGCTACGCCGTAAAGTCAGCAGACACTTTCGGAGCGGAAGAAGACCGTCCCAAAGCGCTCAAACCTGTTGGCAAGGTCAGCGTGGGCGAAGCGCCGAGAGTCAGAGTGCAAAAGGGCACGACGGCAGAAATCGTTACTGGGGCACCTGTTCCTGATGGCGCCGACGCCGTTGTCATGGTGGAGCATACTGAGCGCAAAGACAAAGCCGTCCTAGTTCGTGCGTCGGTTTCCCTTGGTGAAAACGTGATGAAGGCTGGTTCAGACATCCGAAAAGGTGAAACCGTGTTGAAGGGGGGAGCAATGCTTTCGCCCTACGAAATTGGTGTCTTAGCCGCAGTCGGCTCAGCCACGGTGAAGGTTTTCAGGCGTCCTAGAGTAGCCATATTTTCAACAGGCGCTGAAGTAGTCGAACCGAGAAAACCGCTCGTGGAGGGCAAAATCTACGATATCAATGCACATGCTCTAAGCGCGTCTGCTACCGAATGTGGCGGACAACCGTTGAACATGGGCATAGTTCAAGACGAGGTTAAACAGATGACGACAGCACTCAAGAAGGCGTTGAGCGCAGCAGACATAGTCATAACCTCGGGCGGAGTTTCTGTTGGACCCACGGACATTATACCCAAAGTCTTAGACAAGTTGGGCAAACCGGGCGTGATAGTTTACGGCATAGCCATCAGGCCAGGGAAACCTGTGACCATCGCTGTCATCAAAGACAAACCCGTGTTTTCTCTGCCTGGACATCCCGCTTCCTCCCTGTTAACCTTCCACCTCTTTGTGCGTCCAGCCTTGCTCCAAATGGCAGGTAAAAAGGAAGAATCGCAATTGACAGTTAAGGCATTTACTTCTGAGAGGCTTTTTCCATCTCGAGGTCGTCGAACCTACGTAACGGTAACATTGAAAAAGAACAGCGCTGGAAGGATTGTGGCTTCACCCGTGCCCACAGGATTGTCTGGCGCCATTACGACGCTGGCGAAGGCTGACGGCTTCACAGTTATCCATGAGAGTCAACAATTTATTGAAAAGGACGAAGAAGTAGAGGTAGAATTGTTTAAGCCCAGCCGCTACTATTCCTTAACGAGATAAACACGGGAGAGGGAACATAGTGAAAGTCGGCGTCGTAGGCTGCGGTCGAATCGCAACCTCTGTGCACCTGCCTTCACTGAAAAACATTCAAGGCTACGATTTGGTTGCAGCCTCCGATGTGAACCAGACTCGACTTGCAGAGGTTAAGGAAAAGTTCGGCATCGACGAAATCTACGATGACTACAGACGAATGCTGGTCACGGCTGACATCGACGCCGTCTTCGTTTGCACCCCACCTAAAGAGCATTTCCAAGTAGTTATGGACGCCATCGAATGGCACAAACACGTCTTGTGCGAAAAACCCTTGGCTTCAACACTCGACGAAGCATTAACTATTAAAAAGGCATACGAGTTGCAGCGCAAAACAGGACCCGACCCCCTCTTTCTCATGCCAGCCCACAACTTCATATTTACCCCTTGCTTCACCGAGGCACTCAAACTGGTCGAAGAGGGAGAAATAGGAAAAATCAAAAAACTCGACGCTTCCATCGCTTCTAACCTGCAGTTTTACCGAGCCAAAACCGATTTCCGAAACCAAGCCAAATGCGGCGTGCTCGAGGATTTGCTGCCCCATCTCATCTATTTGGTTCACCGAGTGGGTGGACCGCTCGAAGAGGTTTCGTGTATCGAGCCTCAGCTGAAAGGCGGCACGGTGGGCATTGTAAACGTTAAAGCCTCTCTGGTTCACGGTGCCCAAGCAGAGTTAGAAGCTAAATGGACCGGTCTGGTTCCTACCTTAAAGTTTGATTTGATTGGTGAAAACGGCGCAATACAGATGGATTTGTTGCGAACGCCTTACAACTTTACTACAACCAGGAATGGGGAAACCAAAAAAACCGTTTTGGGACCTCGACTGCGTCAGTACATAGACGTTCTTCGTTCTAAGCATCCATCCTATGCGAATGAGCACATTCACTTTCTCAACTGTGCAGAAGGCAAAACTCACCCTCAGGTGTCAGTGGACGACGGAGTGGAATTGGTGAGCACTTTAAGCGAGGCAACAGAGTGCTTCCAAGGTAAGGCGTGCGTTCCCTCTCCTCAAAGCGACACCGTCGTTGTGTTACGTGAGAACGGCGACAACATTGAGCCCACTGTGCGAAAATCCATTGAAATGCTCGGCGGTTTAAACATCAAAAAAGACGACTCAGTGGTGATAAAGCCGAACGTCGGCTTTCCCAAAAACTTTGAAAACATGATTATAACTGATCCTAAGGTTTTGGAAGCCGTTTTGAACATTGTCAAAAAGAAGAGCAATAACGTGGTGGTCGTTGAGTCAGACTCTCACTCGGGTACAGCTGAAAAGCGATTGGGCAACACTGGCGTCTTGGATGTCGTCAAGAAATGCGAAGCAGAATTTCTCAACCTGAGCCACGACGATGTCGAAGAGCATACAGTTGCGGGTTTAACGGTTCAGATTCCCAAAACCGTGCTGAGCGCCGATTACCTCATCAATTTGCCCAAGGTCAAGACCAATACTTCAGTTGTTGTTTCCATAGCCATGAAAAACATGTTTGGAGTAATCGCAACAAAAAAGAAAAGTCAATTTCACAGTCACCTTGCAGAAATGTTGGTATACCTTAACAAGACTATTCGCCAAGACCTCATAATCGCTGATGGAATAGTTGCCATGGAAGGCTTAGGTCCGATCCATGGAAACAGAGTTGACCTTGGCTTGATCATTTCAGGACGCAATCCAGTTACAGTGGACGCTGCTTGTTGCCACATCGCAGGATTCAATCCATATGGAGTTGAAGTGCTTTGGAAGGCGCACCAGCAAGGCTTGGGCGAAATCGATTCGGAAAAAATCCAATTCATAGGCGACGACTTGATCAATTTAAAAAACAAGTTTAGCCGCCCAACATTAAACAAAGCAAGCGTTGTTCAGGCGTTGAAAACGGCTTTCAGATTCTACACGAGCAGAACCTGAGCGTAGATTGCCACAAAAGCGATGAAAAATGGTCGACACAGTAGTTGCAGTGTTGAACAGAAACCACGGACCTCAACTTCGTTCATGCCTAAACAGCTTGCTAAAACAAAACCTCGACGAGACAATCATAGTTGTAGTGGATGGAAACAGCACGGACGATTCCTTGCAGATTCTGGAAGAATACGCAAAAAACGACCAGCTGGTTCAGTTCTTCATTCAGAAAACGCGTGGAACAGGAAAGGCACGAAACGAGTTGATCGTTTACGTGGAAACCCGCTTTCCGGAGGCAAAAAGAATCGTTTGGGGAGATTCTGAGAACCTCTACGAAGCCAACTATCTAAGTTCCCTCAACAACAAAGACGCCGACATCGTCGGAGGCGTAAACATCATAGACTCCGACTCACCCCTTAGCCAATCACTCTGGTGGGCATACAACGGCTTTAGAGGAAAAACCATAGTGGGCAACAACGAATCCATACGGTTTGGTCTCTACAAAAAGTATCGCTACGCTCCTATCGCTCGAACAGAGGACTTCTTCTTTTATAAGCAGCTAGCCAAAGACGGTGTCAGAGTTGAGAAAACCGCTGAAGCCATCTGCTACATCAAAACCGCCGAGTCACTACCCGAGTTCATATCATGGGAAAAGTCTAGAACCGCAGGGCTGTTAGAAGGAGCGAAAACCATGGGCAGACTCCCATCATTGCTGGCGACCTACCTTGGTCTCGTTTTCACCATACTGCTCTACTTCGGGGTCATACCCTTCATTTTTTTGATTAACCTGTTTTTCACATTTCTCTACGTTTCTGTTCTCTTAGTCATTTCTACGTTCATGTGGCTAAGGGGACGCCGATACGTTAAGCATCCTCGAAAACTAACTGCACTGTTGTTCATTCCAGTTTTCATTTTAGATCCATTCGCAGTGTTGTTCTTTCTAATCAAGGGTCTATTCAAAAGCAAAACTGAGAAGCAACCAGACCAACAGCGCTGAATTCTTGAAAAATCTTATCTGGAGAAAGATGAAAAACACCTTGGTTCAAACATCATCAGTGACGGATAGAAACATGAAAGTATCTCTAGTCATCGCTTCAATAAACTCGTTAGAAAATGCGAAGGCTTTCGAGCAGTCGCTAGCAAACCATGAGTATAAAGTGATAGTGGTCGATGAAGGCGAAACCATTGTGCGCAAGAAAAACGAGAAGATGCTCCAAAACATTCAACACGAGTATTATGGACCTAAAGAGAGGAAGGAGTGGTTCAAGAAGCGTTTTGGGACAGCTTACAAAAATCTGCTTTCAGTTATTCCTGAAAGATGCCATGCTGAAACCAGTTTCGGCTTCTTGGCTGCTTACGAAGAAAACCCCAACGTGATTGTGGAAATAGATGACGATGTTTTTCCCGCCGAAAGGCACTCTCTGATCGACGCCCACATCCAAAACTTATCGGGTGACAACGGCGTTACAGTAAATTGCAAAGGCAAATGGTACAACACCATAGAAAACCTTAGACTCAACCACAACACGACGGCCTTCCCCCGTGGGCATCCATATAGCGCTGGTGCGAGAAGCCAAGATTTCACTTGGGAAAAAAAGGGTGGCAAATGTGTTCTAAACATGGGTCTCTGGACTGGATGCCCCGACTTTGATGCCTTAACCATACTCTACAACGGTGGGACGAACGGACGATGCAGCATTGAGGCTGTGGGTTCCAATAGAGAGAAAATCGTCGTTGGAAAGAGCACCTACTTCGCGGTTTGCAGCATGAACACGGCGTTTTTGCCAGAAATCGTTCCCGCCTTCTATCAATTGTACAGCAACTTTATGGGGATCGACAGGTTCGACGACATCTGGTCAGGAATTTTCCTCAAGAAAATAACAGACCATCTTGAGAGAAAAGTATGCTTAGGCACTCCTCTGGTTGAGCATCGCAAGAGACCGCGGGACACTTTTAAAGACCTCCGAAAAGAGTTAGACGGCATGATAATCAACGAGAAACTTTGGACACTCGCTGACGAAGTCGAAATCGAGGGAACAACATACTGGGACGCGTACAGCTCCCTCATACAAGAATTGGAAAAAACAATCCAAAAAGCGTTCAATGAGCCGCGTTACCGACGATTCCTCAAGGTCCAGCTTCAGAAAATGAAGCTCTGGCTAAAAATAACTGATCACTTAAGCTAGTTTCTCAGGCATAGTGTTCAGGAGCTTTAGGGCAGCCAGTCTCACGGCTTCTTCGCTGTTGAGTTTGGGTTTCCACCCGATTTTGAGCAGTTTCTCGATGGAGAGGTGCATTGTTTTGACGTCTCCCTTCCAGCCCCTTCCTCCGTCGACGCCTCCGGTTGCGACAAGCTTTGGTGAAGGAATGCCCATTTCTTCAGCCACTAACTGGGCGATTCTTTTGACGGCCACTTGATCGGCTGAGCCAATGTTGCAGACGTCTAACTTTTCTTTTCCTTTCAGAAATCTCTCAACAGCGCATAGTATGGCGTCTATGCAGTCGTCGATGTAGAGGTAGGACTTCTTCTGCGTGCCATCGCCCAAGATTTCGAGGCGCTTTGGATTCTGGCGCAGCTTTCGAATAAAGTCCGCTATCACCCCGATTGTGGCTCTCGGACCAACGACGTTGGCAAAACGCAGAATCAAAGCTCGCAAGCCGAAGGTGTAGGCGTATGAACTGATTAACGCTTCAGCACCCTGTTTGGATGCGCCGTAGGTTGATATGGGAATCGAGGGTCCATAGTCTTCAGGGGTGGGCAAAACTCTAGCTTCTCCGTAAACGGTTGATGTTGAAGCAAAGACGACGGCTCGCACAGAAGCTGCCTTGCGAACAGCTTCAAGCAAATTGAATGTGGCTAACAGGTTTTCTTCAAAGTGAACCCTGGGATCGGTTTCGCCAACCCTGACTTCTGGGTTTGCTGTGAAGTGAAACACCAACTCTACACCTGCGATGGCTTTCTTCAGGCTTTCATGGTTTTTCAAGTCACCCTCAATAAAGGTGAAACTTGGGTTGTGAAGCCATTTTTCCAGATTGCTTGTGCTCCCACTGCTTAGGTTGTCAATCACGGTCACGTCATATTTGTTGGTCATTAATCTGTCTACTAGATGACTTCCGATGAAGCCTGCTCCGCCAGTCACAAGAACCTTGGTAGGCGTATGAGGCATGTTTGGCATCACCACTGTCTTCGGAGCAGTTTTGAAAATAATTATAAGGAATCTCTTTAAGCTTGCTGGAAAGTTTTTCGTTTAGCGGCTATATAGACGAAGCTAATGAAGGACAAAACAATGAATATGGCTAAAGCGATGTTGAACAGCAGCACAGTCAATTCTGGGAGTAGCGCATATAACGCGATGCTGGAGTAAAGTGACGCGGCGCCGAAAACAAACTGTGGAAAGAACAGAACGATTACAAGCCATACCGACCACTTCTTAACCGTAAACAATCCATAGGCTGCAATTAAGCTCA
>Ga0315314_1001800_pt1 | contig 18442 bp, 13 predicted proteins | sample TDP9_MG_FD_203631 | JGI IMG/M metagenome (GOLD analysis project Ga0315314, IMG submission 203631) | Freshwater sediment microbial communities from Lake Towuti, South Sulawesi, Indonesia - TDP9 | ecosystem: Environmental > Aquatic > Freshwater > Lake > Sediment | place: Indonesia: South Sulawesi...
CCTTGAGCTATGTATGTTAGTTTCGCGCCGAAGAACCTTCCGTCGCCATAGTATTCCTTAACCTTCTCAGGATAGGTGTCTCCAAGGATGATCGCTATATCAGATATTCCTGAGTTTACTAGATCTTCCAAGACGTATTGGGAGATGGGTTTATTGGCTACAGGTATAAGCTGCTTCGGTCCAGTGTGCGTTAATGGTCTAAGCCTTGTACCGGCGCCGCCATGCAGAATTATTCCTTTCATACTGCACGTCCCTTTAGAAAGAATCGATGATATTAAGATAAACTTTGTGATGAGTCTTTTCAGGGTTTGATGTTTCTTAGGCTATTGCACCAGCATACAAATGTTTTGAGGAAGAGCCCTACACGTTTTGTGCCATTCTTCATTGATGGAAATCTTTGCAGAATCGTCTCGTCCATTTCTTTGGGATTTTGAACCGTCGCTTCGCAAAGGGATGCTGCTTAGAATCTTGCCGATTGCCCTTTCAAAACCTAGACGCGTTGCTCTGCATCCTGATCGAGATATTGTTTTCACTATAGCGTCGTCTACGAGCCGCGAAAGTCACCACAGTAGAATTCTTGACTCTACATTTCGTCAAGTTACCAGAACCGAAACACAAAGATGTCAGATGGCCTGCAATGCGACCATATTTTTTCATATATACGATCCCACAAAGCTTGACGGAACTCGAGAATTTTGAGTCAGATGGCTTTGGTACTTCGTATCTGTTTCCACTTCAAATATCTGCTTCTTTTTCTAAAGTTTATTCTTCCGAGGGTTTGAGCTACCATTTCTAAGAAGAGGCCTACAAAAATCTTCGGGTAATCAGAAATTCCATTTGTTCTAACCTCAGCCACAAGCATCTTTAACGAGAAGAGTGGCTTCTTAAGTGCAAAGGCGCCTATAGTACTTGATCCAAAGCCGAATATCTCTTCAACTTGTTTATGGCCGATTACTATTCTTTCCCGCTGATGGATGAATTCTACAGGGGTTGCTGGACCCTTGATGAAAGCTTTCGCATTCGGAACAAACTTTATTTGCCAACCTCGCTTTTTCAGAGCTATTCCCAGATAAGCATCATCGTTTATTACATCCTCAGGAATGTGGTGTACAATTCCTTTCTTGATTGCCCACATGTCTCCGCCCAAATGACTTAACGTTCCTTTTTCTGATTCTTCATTTAAGACTCTATTGTGTACTTTCCATAAGAACAAGTTGCAGAATTCCATAATTGTACTCTTTTCATTTATTGGAAGGGTTCTAGCACAAGCCCCTCCTATGTTGGGCTTCATTAATTCAACTAATCTCTTCAAAGATCCTTGCAAAGGCTTCGTATCGGCGGAGACGACAACCAAAATCTCGCCGTTTGTTTTCCCAAAAAGAATGTTCAAGGCTTGGGATTTTCCTGTTCTCTCTTTCTCCGTGATGAGCTTTATTCTCTTGTCTTCCTTGGCTATTTGGTCAACAATCTCGTCGGTTCTATCTGTGGATCCCGATGAAACGACAATGATTTCTTCTAGTCCCGATGAAGAAGGTAAAGATTGTTTACCAATGTTTCTGAGTAGGTTACCGATATTGCTCTCTTCGTTATGCGCACAAATGCCGATGCTAACTTTCAAGCGTTGCACATCATTTCCACTATAAGCTTATGTCGAAGTATTTTATAAAATCACTCTTAATCAGGGAGCTTGTTGGCGATAGATCCATTCTCCGTCACGGTGTCAGGTGTCCTTGACGTAATAGTGTAAGCGTGGTTGAGAAAGTATTTTAGTGAGTAGATTCGAACATGTATAGAAGTGTTGAGAATGTCGAAGAAGAAAATCTTGGTTATAGCCGTCATTTGCGTGGTGATTATTGGCGGTTTACTATTTGTGTTTACTGGAAGACGACGACGTTCGGCTAGTTTGTCGACTCTTGCCTTATTCGAAGATACTTACGAGGAGAGTCCGCCTATCAACGTTATGACGGATGAAGAATGGCAGAAAATGATCGATGATACCAGAAAAGGTGATTATTGGAGAGATGAAGAATGGTGGATAGAGAAAGGATGGATAAACAATGCTGGGCAGTATAGATTTGAAACAAGGGAATCCATAGCGAGGGTTACGAGTGAAAAAGCCCACACTGGTTTGAAAAGCGTCAAAATAACGATTCCTGAAGCTCCGCAAGGATATCTTGGGGTAGGCCGGTACTTGGCTCGATATATTCGCAACCCAGAATTGATAAAAGAAGGGACCTACGAAATTGGAGCATGGTTCTACATACCCGAAGGAAGCGACCTAGTACTTTACGTGGAATTCGAAGACCATCCTTCGTGGATTCAGTTTTACCTCCCAAACGTGATATTGGATACGAAAGACGGTTCAATCGGATATTACAACAAAGAATATGTGCGTGGATACAAAACGCTTGGCAGAGTCAGTTTTCAACATGAAACTTGGTTCAAACTTTGGGTTACTTACGATACAAGGAACCATAGTGGATACACGTGTGGATACGAGTCTGCCACGGAGAGAGTCTTTTTTGAGGTTAACGAAATATGGACTGGGGGAATTCAGCCTTGGTACTTTGGATATGACGCATTAAATTTATATGCAGGAGGAAATAACTTATCTAAAGAAAACGAACACACCTTGTACATAGACGATTTCTATGTCAAAGCTGTGGGAGGAATGTAATTGGATAAAAAACTGTATCTACTTCTTGTCATACTGTTGTCGGTACAAATTAATGGCACGAATTCTGTCAACGGCGAACAATTGATAGCGAGAGTTGTTTGGGAGTATCGAGAAACACCAGATTTCTATAGTTTTTGGGGAGGAGATGCTGATAGACTACCCAATGGAAACACGCTAATTACTGATACCGTGAATGGAAGGATTCTAGAGGTTACACCTGAGGGAGAAAAAGTCTGGGAAGTATTCCTTAAAAACAAATGGGGTCGTCCTACTTATTTATACAGGTCAGAAAGGATTATTGGTTTGGAAATTCCAATAAGCAAGTCAAAACTTTATAATCCTGAAGGATGGAGTATACCAAACAATATTACAGTAACTCTTTGGAAACCGGAAAAGGCTTCTAACGGGATAACGTTTTTAGGGGCATGGGGTTATATGTGGGGAATAAATATGACGGGGCATGCCATTTGGAGGTATGAGGGCATTATTGGCGCCTGGCTGGAAGAGAAATTGGTCGGAGAAAATCATTTTCTTCTTTTGAGCCTGTTTGATTATGGGTATTATGCCTTTGGGGAAATCAGAGAAATAGATCTGGATGGAAACATAATCTTCAAGCTTAGAGATAGAAGGATTCACCATGATGTGCTCAAAATATCGGATAACGAGATCATGTACTTAAAACAGGTAAAAAGGTGGGGCAGTTTTGGTCCAATTGGGGATGAAATTCGTGTTAGGAACATTCAAAATAAGAGGATTGTATGGACATGGAATACACATTGGCGCTTACCTTGGGACCAGGGTTGCCCGGTATGTTTGGAAAAATTGGACAATGAAAAATGGAACAGTTGGACACACAGCAACTCTATTACTTTTGCTGTAGAGAATGGTAATCCTGTGGTATATCTTGATGTTAGAAACTTCAATCAGATCATAAAGATAGACTATAATACCAAGAAGATAATTTGGAAACTCGGGGAAAAAGGAGATTTTAGAATGTTCGAAAAAGATGGAACAGAAGTCTCCAAACTCTTCAGCCACCAACACGATCCAGAATTCTTGCCTAACGGGCACATTTTGCTTTTCGATAATGGATTACATAGAGGAGGAGCAAACTATAGCAGGGTAATCGAAATCGAAATCACCAGAAATTTCGGAGGAGATTCGGAGTCTTAGTAACATCCCATGAGGAAACATATGGTTCTCTAGCGGGTCATCTGATACTTTTCTATTAAGGAGAGAATTAACTTACTACTTCAAGATTTGTAAGCTCATTATCGGTAGAGATGTTACAGACTCTCCATCCTATCGGTATTCCAAGATTGGTTCAATTCCTTTAAAACGATCTGGAAAGTGACTTTCAAACCCAGTTCTGCTCCTAACAAATTCCTAGTACAACTTGATGGGCATGCGAAGAATGAGAGATCACTCAATCAATTCGTCAGCGATTCTCTTTCCGCTAAGAATAGCATCATCCATCCAAAAGTACTTCCATTCCCCAAATCTTCCAATCGGATAAATATGGTGTTTCCTTAAAAAATTATGGATGATTCTAGTATTACTCTTACGATCATGTGTATAAAGTACATAAGCATACTTAATGTCAAAAACACTCTCGTGTATGATTTCATCATCGCTTTGCATAATTCCTGCCTTAATAAGGCTATTAGCTACTTTCGGTGTTATCTCTTCCCTCTTTAGCCTCATATTTTCTAGATAGAAAACTTCGGCTGAAACGGAGCTTTTATCCTTTGGAACTGTATGCGTCGAGAGATTTTTTGGAAAGCTGATTCTTAGGAATGGATACTCTTTTTCTGGAAAGTAAACCCAATGGTAGTTCGGTAAGCTTTCATTGTCAATCCCGAGGTTCACAACTATGTCGGAGACGCATTTCAAATTCTCCGCTGCTTTTCTTACCGTGCCAGGGGCTTCGTCGCCAATCATTTTTATCAATTCTGGCAACGGAACTGTTGAAATCAATTTGTTATAATTGATCTTCTCACCATCCGCAAATACTATTTTCTTCTCCCTTGGAATCAATTTCTCCGCCTCCTTGCCAAAAGATATTCTTTTGACTTTGGATGCCAATGCAGTAGAGATAGTCTGTATCCCTCCATGGATAGGATACCTGAACTGGGCATTGGGACCAAATTCCTTCTCCTGAAAGTGCAACGCACCCTCAACAACGTCTCCAATTGTGGGCTGAGGGAAACGAGGGCTCATCCAATCGGTAGACAGTTCTTCAGGATTGACTATCCACATTTTCTTAGAGTAAGGGATCATGAAGTGCTTGGCAATACCTCTACCAAATGTGTTATGAACCCATTCAGCATAATTATTCGCCATTCCGGATTTTCGTTCATATTTGGCTTTGGCAAATTCAACGACGCATTCTTTCACGATCGGTATGGGCAGTCCATAAGTATTCGCCTGAAACGGATATTTTGTGTAGACTCCGTGGGAGAAAATCCACGCTCTACGAGTTTGGACATGGATATTATTTCCAAGCACACGATCCAGTAATCTTAAAACTTCATCGTTCTGTGTATGTAAAACATGGATTCCATGATCAAAAACAAATCCGTTACAGGTTTCAGAAGACGCCACTCCCCCAACTTTCATTTTCATCTCATAGATTTCGTAATCATCTTTTAGGTGATAGGCCGCACTCAGACCGGCGAGCCCCGCGCCAAGAATGAGAATCATGAACCTATACCTTTTTCCTACTCTTAAAGTTAAGCTCTACATATTCTTGCAGCGCCTCCTCCCATGGGCGCATTGTATTCTTGCCCAATAGTTCTAATTTGTAATTGCGCATCATTTCTGATCTTCCCCTAGGAGCCGGTAAGGGAAAATACGCAGACGAGGTCGGCTCGACTATCACATCGTCTCTACCCAGGTATTCAACAATTTTTTTAGCTACATCGTATCTTGAAGCATAACCTTTGTTAGCCATATGGTAAAGTCCATAATAGTCGCTTTCAATCATCTCCTTCAAACCATGGGATAGGTCGACTGTATATGTTGGGCTTCCGAACTTGTCGATCACAGCGCTAAGTTTACTTGTTTTTACCAATTGTTTTATTATCTTAGCAACGAATTTCTTATCTTTCTCGCCACCGCCCATCATCCATCCTGATCTGACGATGTAGTATCGGCTTAGCATACTTTGAACGAAGCGCTCGCCTTCCAACTTGGTCTTTCCGTATACATTTATTGGAGCAGGGTCGTCAAACTCTGTGTAAGGTTCATATTTTGTTCCATCAAAAACTCCTGCAGTGCTGACATATGCCATGACAGCATCATAACGTTGGCATGCCAAGGTCACATTCTGAGTCCCGATCACATTAGTCCTAAAGGCGTGATCGATTTCTATTTCACATTTGTCAACATCAGTTTCAGCAGCTAGATGTATAACTACATCGGGTTTTTCTTCCCTCACCGTCTTGAAAACGGATGTGACGTCTTTAACGTCGAGAAATCCAATCTTTTCGCCATTGTTGACATCGATGTCAGTTGCCAAAACTTCGTATCCTTCTTTTCGGAAAATGGGACATAAAGCGTCACCCACCATTCCTGCGGCGCCTGTAACTAGAATTCTAATTTCCTTCTTACTCGTCATCATCGTCCAATATCCCTCATTTCTAGCATGATAATGCGTCGCAACCAAAGTTCATTATGGTCGAGATTTGTGGGCCTCCTTTAGGCTTCACTAAGCTGCAACTATAATCGTTTACCCATAGCGCATGTACGAATAGGCTTAGAAAGCCTATCCCCATATAAAACTTTATCTGTCTAAACGAATTGACAACCCAAAACTCGAGTCTGTCGATGCCTATCAACATGAATAAGGCTTACGTCGGAAGTACGCATAGGATTTTGGGCACCGGAGCCCACATCTCAAAAAGTTATGACTGTACTTTCTTTCCACCACCAAATGAGAGATCAGTCAATACCGCGAGCTCTTGGCTGACAGCTCTCTTCCATGTATACTGCTTAACTTGTTCGTAGGCCTCCTCAGCTTTTCTTCTTCTTTGTTCCTCATTAATTAGAAGGTGCAATATTTTTGTTGCTAAATCTCTCTTGTCACCGGTTTTTGCCATAACTATCGCGTCTCCGTATATCGACTCATACGTTGACAGGTAATACATCACCACAGGCGTTCTGCAGGCAGCCGCTTCCGTTGCTGCTAAGCACCATGAGTCTACATAGCTTGGATTAACATACAGTTTGCTCGATTTTATCATTCTATATTTCTCCTCTCCAAATAGCGGGCCCCTAAGCACTATGTTTTTCTCTAGGCTCAGCCTTGTGATGCGTTCCCTCATTTCCCTGAATTCCTCATCCGTTCCAGAACAAAACATTAGCAACTTTGCATCTGGTTTAGTTTCTGTCACGTATTTCCATGTTTCCAGCAAGTCGTAGACCCCCTTGCTCCTTGACAGCCTTCCAAAGTATACTGCTTCGTACTCCTTTTTCTCACATTCAGGAACGCTGTTTATCTCGTCTAAATCTACCCCACCATATGTGAAACGTATCTTCTCCGACCTTATTCCCAGCCTTTCAAGCATTACCCTATCGTGGGCATTGAAGACAAAAATCAGGTCAGCAAACATCTTCATCAAAAGTACGCTCAGGAAATGTTGCACCAACACGAGGAGCCAATCTGAGAGAGACCACCCTCCAAGCTTCGGTATTACCAGTGAAAAGACATATACCGTAAGTCTTGCCCTCGTCTGGAGCTTAATCCATACCGCTGGGAGTACATCATGAAGGTAGTGAGATCTCGCAGCTACAATATGGTACTCCCCCTTGAACAGATGAAAGAGCGTTCTCAACATTGAATATAGGGTTGCGACAGTATCTTGCTTCCAAGCCCATGCGGCCTTAACTAAATGTAAGGGTATCGCTTTCACGCCAAAGATTCGATTCCATTTGAAGATAACTTCATGCGTAACAAAGTAAATTTGAGCTTTCCCCCCAACTCCCCTGGAGAATTCCCGTTTGAGAATTATGCTTCCTCCCAAGGTTCCAAACCGAGTACCGAATCGAACCCAAATTATCTTTAGTCTTCCCATTACTCAGTAACCTTGCAAGCTCTTAACATCACTCTCAAATAAACTGCAACCGGCCTTTTAGACGCTTGTCTCGGAATATCAAGAGAATGAGGACAGCCTTCAAGATATCTGTGACGGCTTGCACTGGCTTGTCTTTCCAGGACACTTTTGGACTTTGGAGGGAGGAAAGGTGGAGATTCAAGTTGGCGGCCGAGAGTCGCTGTTGATGCACTTTGCAGGCCTATTGTTGAGCGTTTTTCTAAGCGATGATGTTGACATTTCGGATCCTAGATTTCTCAGTTATGCGCTATATGTAACCCAATGCCTTAAGACGCTCTCTGATGAGTTTTTCGTCTTCTGTTTTTGGCGATGGAACAGGGGTTTCCACTGCACCTGAGACCAGATTCAAATGTTCAGCTATCTTTGCTTCAAGTTCCTTCGCCTTTCTCGGCATCATTTTCGCTAGATTCTTCGTCTCCTTTGGATCTTTTTGTAAGTCATATAATTCTTCTTTCCTTCTTCTTTCATCGAGTATAAATTTCCATCTCTTGCTTCTGTAGGAGACTATGTTATGTCCTTGCTTGATATTACCTTCGCTTATGACTGCCTTCATTTTTCCCCTTCTCTTATCGACTAACGTTGGAAGCAAACTGGATCCAACCCATTTCTTGGGTCTATCGATCCCTAACCAATCGACTATAGTCGGTGCCACATCGAGGAGGCTGACCAGGTCGTTGACTACACTACCACCATAGAGTCCTTTGGAGAACTTCATAACCAAAGGGACTCGCAATAGCTCTTCATACAGCTTTAGACTGTGGTGGCCTAAATCCCCATGTTCTTTGAACTCTTCTCCATGATCAGATGTTACTACGACAAGAGAGTTATCATAAAGTCCCATTTTCCCAAGTTCATCGAAGAAAGTTCCCATGGTATGATCTAGATATCTGATCTGACCGTCATACAATCCGACCAATTTTCTCAGTTCTTCGTCGGACAAAGATGAAGAATCTATTAGCATCTTCCACCAAAGCCTACTCGCTTCCTCGTTACTTACAGATCCATTTGGAAAATAGCCGCGTGGTGGGATCCAGGGCCAATGGGTATCCATATAATGAATCCATATGAAGAATCTATCACTACATTCTCGTAGCCAGCCGATGGCTTTTTGTGTAATGACCTCAGCCTTTTCATATGGTATCTTATAAGGTTGAATCCAGCTGTAAAGCTTCAACATGAATAACAACATGTTCCTAATCTCTATTCTCTCTCTTGCCAAATCTACTAGCTTGTCTAATGTCTTGAATCTAGAGACAGAGAAGTCGTTTCTAATCCAATCGTAGAAAACCTCAAATCCCCTATCATAATTGTATGCTGCTGATAAGTAAGGATTTGAATGAAACGCGGCCGTTGAATATCCCTCCTTACTCAGTACCTCGGCAATAGGCGTTCTTTCCTTGGAAAGGTAGCCGTAACCATCGTACATCGAACCGTACGTAGATGTAAGAATTGCGGGGAATGAGATTGCTGTATGGGAACCATTCGATATAGCCTCGGTAAATACCACGCCTTCACTACCTAACTGATCAAGGGCTGGCGAGGTCTTTTTCTTGTAGCCATATAAACCTAGATGATCCGGTCTGAGGGAATCTAACGTTATCATTACAACATTTTCTTCTCTTCGCATGACCCCTCTTCTCTGGTTACCGAGTTCGCAGCACGAGCAAATACCTCATAGCATTCTCTCATTCAAAATCAAACTGTAACGTTTTCAGATCCTTTCTATTTTTCTGACATCACCAGATTTCGGATCACTCTCAACGTTCCCTCAAAGCTGCAAAGAATGTTGGTATAATGACTATTTGCTAGCGGACAGGCGCACTTCTCACCTTTGATGTACTTCCTAACCTCATCGGCCTTCCTAGATAACCAGACCTTCTTGAAATGGTAATCGGCATCACGAAGGTTTCCCATAGGTTTGTCGTACCCAAGAATGCAACAAGGCCAAACATCGCCATATGGTGTTATTTGGCATGAAGCATAGCCAGCGTAGCATGGAATTATCTGTCCATGTCTCAGATTCTCTTGGGTAACCATCTGATAGTATAAGACGCGAAAACTCTGAATGACTCTAGGAAAAAGGCCTTTAGATTTCAGATAATCTTTTTTGACATTCTCAGAAATCAGACTGATAGCATCAGCATACTGGTCCGGATTAGGGGTTATGTCGTGATTGAGATTGAAGAGCTCTGTTCTTTCCTCCGCTATTTCTGATATATATGAATCTGGGGCTAACGTTTTGGCAAAATCATAAAGCTGCAGGATGTGATCAATGTTGTATGTAGAAACGACGCTGTGGATGCCTATATTCAAGTTGGGAAACTCCTTTCTAAGCTTCTTTAAGCGCTGGAAAGTGTCCAGAAATCGATTGAAGTTACCGGGAATACCTCTTACCTCGTCGTGTTTCTCGCCGATCTCATCAAGAGATAGATTAACGACCAATTTGACCTTGTTGGTTTGCTCTAGTATTTTCTTGGTTTCTTTCTCTATCGAAGCGGGAAGAAGCGCATTAGTGGGTATGGTAATAACGTAAGGAGAACAATATTCGTAGATCGCTGCACAAATTTCTGCTATGTCATGTCTTAAGAAAGGTTCCCCGCCTGAAAGAGTAAACCAGATAGGCTTTTTCCCCAGCGATTCGAATGTTCTCTCAAACTCCCACGTTTCAAATTCTTTCTGCTTCAATTCAGGGCGGTCGTGATATAGCTTCCAGATAAAACATGTCTTACATCTGGAATTGCATGAATTCGTTACGCTGATAGTGATGTTTATTGGAAGAGAAGGCTTAACGTCGAAGCTTCGCGCCAACTTGTAACCTGCGATGGCAGGTGGGAGTTTCAGTAGTGTTCTTATGATCACTGTTTCCTCGCCGTTCTAGATTTTAAGGTTGGAGTAAGATGCCCTAAGTGTGAGACCGAAAAGGGATTCAACGGGAAGCCGAACATTAGGTATCACCCAACTTTGTTAATACTGATTATTAAAGCACGCATTTTAATAAAACAAGCACTTGTACACAACACATGTCTTTCATGCCATTTAGACAATAGTGAATCAGGGAATCTGAAGCCACTATGTTTCTTTTTCCCCTGGATCCGCAAGTATTCTTATTATTTCTTTCATCTATCTGACCACCTAGTAGAAATCATCTGTTCCTAAAAGTTGTTCTTTGGCTCGCCTCAAACTTCTTTCTGCGCAGCCATCTCAGTACATTAATCGATTGTTTCAATACTGCATTGTCAGAATGTTCAAGCATTTTATATTTGAGTTTTCTAGTTGGCGGAACTGTTGAAGGTAATGAAAAATTCTTTCGTACACATTCGACTCTTTCACCAATTGCCTCAATCTCATCCATGCTTATCGGGCCCATTCCTGCATCCGCAGCCATTTTCACATGATTTACATCATAAGGACTAACGCCGATCACATTGCAGACAACGCTGTCTACAGCGACTGCGTTGCTGCCAGCAATAGTAACGTTCAGATTAACCGGGTTCCCGGCTATCGGCCCATTTCCTTCCATTCCTACTAACCCATCTGCAACTATAAGGTCTGACTTGAAAATCCTGTTAATATCCAAGATTGCACCATTGACATTTCTATGGTATTTGGCACGAAACCTATCGGCTATGAGCCCGAAAAGATTTTTTAGCGAACATGTAACGGTAGTCAGATCATTCGTCTTGATTTTTGGGACATTTATTAAAACATGAGGGCAGAACAATGTTTTTGGAAGTCTATAACCCTTAATAGTTAGAGATGGTTCCTTTGACAGATTTATTAATCGAACGTTTTTTTCCCTGGCTAGTTCATAAAATCCACAATATGCCCATATTATTTCGGCATCGGTTGCAGGACTATCAGATTCAATAATCGAAACATCATTCGTCTGTTTTTGTACTAAATCTATGATTGCTGAAACAACATTTGGGTCTGTTGTTGCACCTGTTTCGGACCTTTTCAGCGTACAAAGATTCGGTTTAATGAAAACCTTCTCATCGTTTCTAACAAACGACTCTATGCCGCCAATCAGGTCTACCGCTTTCACCACCATTTCTTTGGGATTTTCACCTTTGACTATTGACAGATCAGAATGCATTTTCATCCCCAAAGCTATATTTTTTGGCGATATTTTTTATTTTGAATTGTCTGATGGATTTGCGCCTCTTTTCTCGAGTTCTCACGAAGCTCAAGCTTTTTCAACATACCCCAATCTTGTTCGATAAATTTTTTATCTCATTTTCTTAGGAGACGCCATGATCTGTTCCAGTTGAAGCCAAAGGCTTTCTTCATAAGGATTTCAAGGTTAGTCAAGAAAAAACTGTCTTCCTCTTAACCAAAAGATAAGCTCCTCGAAAGACAGCGTGGTAATGCCCTCTGATGAAATAGTATTGTGAGGTGATTGAAAGTAACAGCAAAATAATGTATGGAGTGAACCTCCACGTCAAAAATACTCCTGCAAAGAGAGGGAACGGGCCCGCAAAGTATGCACCCAGAAAGGAGCTGAGGGATCGTCTTAAGTCTCCTACTTTGTCTTCTTCTGCGTAAAAGCGAGGAGGACCGAAATCTCCAGGCTTGGTGGCGAAAAGGTTGGAGCTTCTGAGCTTGTTAAGAAGGAAAAAGCCTATGACGACGAGTATGAAGAAGATTATAGAATATGGTATCTTTGTTATGATTACAAGGGAGAAGAAAATAAAGAGTGAAGCCACTAGTGGTTGCAATATTTTCAATATTTTCAACGTTTTCTCAAAACCTATTTGAGTGACAAAAGTCCTTACTCGTGCTTTTAAGTCTGCCTCATAATCAACATATTGGTGGATAACGATTAGTTCAAGCTGCCATAAGGAGAACAGAATGACTAGGAAGATAGCGTCTAAGGTGAAATATCGGAAAAATGAAATTATGAGGAGGACCGGTAAAGCCTTTTCTATCAATACATTTATAGCAATTCCATATACTCCTCTACATTTGAACCTCAAGGGAGGCGCTGAATAGAACATACCTAGAAAATAAGCTATAACATATGTCAATGTGTAAAGAGGTTGACCAATCAATAAAAGGGTTACAGCATAGCTTAACAAGACAACTAAAAGAAGTAGCCCAGACGTCTGTATCCTAGGCATGTTATGAATCTCCTCGCCTTTACCCGCCATCTTATCGGTAGGTATGTCGAAGAAGTCATTTATGAGGAAACCATAAACGAAATAGAGGCCCAGTGAAGTTATCAATGCGAGAACTTTCCACAAGAGGGCATAATCTAACGCTTCAGTAACTAATAGTATGTAGAAAGTAGCCATAAAACAAGCGTGCATATCATAAGGAGGGCAGAGAACAGCTCTCCACGCTGACATTCTCGAAATCGACCTAATTCTTGAAAACATTAAATCCCACGAATTCAATGGTGTATGAAACACGCCTTCAAACGGTCTAGTCTAGTTTTGGTATCTTATTTACTTTGTAGGCTCCACGTTTCAAAGCTAAGAGATGATGGAGTCTGAAATAAGCGTCCTCATCAAACTTTGAGTAGAGGTTGAAAAGTTCTAAGATCAATTCAAGTTTCCTAATAAGCTTATATGCTTTTCCTTTCTTCCACTCTTGCTCAAATTGTGACAGAAGAGTCCCATCAAAAGAGTTTTTCTCTAAAGCTTTGACAGCTACTTCTGCCGCCAGCATTCCTCCTTTGATTGCGTAACCTATACCTCCTCCCCATACCGGATCTACCATTCCAGCCGCGTCGCCTACCACTAAAATGCGGTCATCAGATATTTTCTCTGCATGTGCTAGAGGAATGATGCTTGCTGCAAATGTTAGTTTTTCTCTTCCATGTAATTTCTTAGAGGCTACGGGGTGTTTATCTACTAAGAAATCTAGGTAAGTCCTTATGTTACCCCGCATCTTGGATATTGAACACCCAACACCTACATTCAACCAGTCCTTCTTTGGAAAAATCCAGCCGTAACCCCAAGGGGACACATTCCTATCGAAAAAGAACTCCAAATGTTCAAAGGGATTATTCCTCCACTCTATATCATAAATAGCCGCGAGGGCTTTTTGTTGTTCCCTTTGAAATCCTATCCCTTTAAACTTCTTAGATGCAAGCGTGCTGGGACCGTCCGCAAATATCGCAAGCTTCGCTTTCAACTTGTCTTTTTCCCCGCTTACACGGTTTTTCAAATTGACAACGATTCCATCTCGACTTCGAGTTACATCAAATGCTAGGGTGGAAACTAGCAATTTCGCCCCTTTCTTAACGGCTTTTTCAGCGAGGAATCTGTCAAAAACGCTCCTAAGAACAGTGACGTGTGAAATGTTCTGAACGTATGTTTTCCAAGGAAAATAGTACGTCGACTTTGAAGTCTTCTTTTCGACAATATCACTTGGTAGATTCAGGCTTCCAGCACTATTCTGATCTATACACCCAGCACATACATTATTTTCTCCGGGGTAAGTGTCCTTTTCAACTAGTAAGACATCGTAACCTCTCACAGATATTTCTCTAGCTGCCGTAGACCCAGCTGGACCAGCTCCTATTATGACAACGTCACACTCATACATACAGTACACCTTAGCTTTCTAACGATGGTCGACGTGTTGGCGAGTTAGTCTTTTCATGCTATCTTCAATCTTTCCTCTCGAATACGAGCCACTCTTGGTATTCTGTGCCGGTCCATGAATACCCCAAGAAAGGTCGGGATGAAGATACGAGATCATAGTTTTCGAATATCCATTTCTTTATAGTGATGTTATAGTAGTGGTTGAACTCCATTCTATTCTCCAGGATAAATCTTGGCTTTAGCAGTATTAGCAACTGCCCATTCAACTTGATTTCTTTCAAAATGTCAACCCCCCGTGATAAGAGTTCTTCGGTTTCTGGTCTCATTGCTAAGGAAATGTAAGCGACCTGAATATCATATAGGTTAATGTAGTAGGCGGCTATCTCAACATGGAATCCTGCTACGATGTCGTTTGGACGAGCTCTATTTTTTATGAACAACATGCTTGGACTGAGACCTGCAAACTCTCCCTGATCAACGAATGGCGCTACGATCCCCACAAGCAAGCCAGAAAAGGCGAAGATGAATGCGAACAAAAGCGCAAAGATCCTAAAGAGGTCGATACTACGATATTTTGTTGATCCGGAAATTCTGGACCGAATATCATCTATGTATCGAATCATCATATTCGATAACATAATGAAAAAGAATGGGGCACTGTATAAAAGCCACTTGAAATGTTTTACAGGGTCGATTAGAAGCAGAAGCATTGAAGCCATAAAAAACAGAACGAAACTTTCACTAGGTTGACCTTTCAGAGCTGCGTAAGCATGATAAACGATTGTAATAAAAAGCGAGATGTATACGGCCGCTTCAAAAGCCGCTAGCCATGGTAGCCAAGGACTCGCAGCTCGCGCCATTGAATAGAGAAACACCCTAAATCCCCGAGGGATGTATTCTATAATCGGATTGAACGATTTCGTGGGAAGCAGCACCGCAGAACTGAATGCTACTTGTAGATATGATATGATGGGATTAAACTCACTTATCAGATAGGTATACTGAACTGGAAGAATCGTGACCAGAAACGAAGCTCCCAACACCAGAAGTTTCCAATCAAATAAAGACCTGAGACTTTTTTTGATCCACAATATGAATAGGATTACTGCGGGGACCACAGCGATAACGACGTATTTCACATCAAACGCTAATCCTAATAGGAAACCTGAGAGTGCATAGTATTTCCAGACATTTCGCTTCCAACCAATCCAAAAGAAATAGGCAAATGATAGAATCAGAAGAATAACTGACGAGTCGCTTGTTGCAGTTCCGCTATAGAGAATATGGTAGCTCGCAAAGCCTAGGAACAAGCTGGATGCTAAAGCCACTTTTCTACAAAATAGTGACTTAGCTAAAAAATATTGTACAACTACTGCCAAGCTGCCAGAGAGAATCGATATTGTTCTAATCGCCATTATACTGTTTCCGAAGAGAAAAATAAATCCGGCGAGAAGGTAGAAGAACAGCGGTGGATAACCGGACACCGTGTATTCTATGGGCCACTTCCAATCATTATTAAGAAATCTTAAAGCTCCAGCCCAGAACAATCCACCTTCGTCGATATGTAAAGATGCTCTGGTAGCTAATGACAGACGGGGCAGAAATGCTGCAATGAACAGCAAGATAGCAATTAGAAAGTCAAGTCTTTCAGACGTTTTCTTTAATACCCTTACTGTTATTAAAAGGAATGCAGCGAGGAGCGAAAGACCAATTGCCCACGACAATAGGTTTCTTGGTAGCACCGTTCTGATTTCGTGAACTGCCTTGGAAACCCTATCTGTTGGTTCTAACCCAGGCAGGACAGAGTAAACACGTGCCTCTATCTCTAAGGCTCCTACGTACTCAACTAGAGGTGTAAGCGGGAATTCAATTCTCTGCGAAGAACCTGGGTCCAAGGTCAGTTTGGTCGGTTTCCAAACTTCATTGGAGTAGAAATATCTTAACGCGTATTTCGAAGGAAAAACAATTTCTACAAAGAAGTCTCCTGACGCATTGCCCGTATTGGTTATTATGACTACAACTCTATATGTTTGCCCCACTATCATTCGGGAAGGTATACTTCTTGAAAAGGCTTCATGATCTATGGCGCCCAAAGCGGGGAACGTTGATGATATAAGAGTTGCATTCAATTCGGGAGGTTCAGCGTCAGCTGCGTTTGTCATTAAGATTGACAGAAGTAAGAAGGCGATTAGGAAGAATCCAATCCGGCACGAAGCTGTCGGAGTCACTGTCAAGGCCATTCAGAATGCATCCAAAAGGAGCACGGATACGAAATTGTGGTTTTCAGAAGAAATCGTTTGAATGTATGCAAATATCAACAGTAATGTCTGAAACAGCATCTGAAACAACTGGGTGGTTTTGGCAACATACTAAGCTTCCCCTTTCTAACCAAGTCCCTAAACTTTGTTGCCTCTCTACTATTTATTATGGACTTCAAAGAGTCGTTTTTAAGATTTCCAACAAGGAATTGATTGCAAAATTTTACGTCCCCGTCGGGAAAAATAGCTACTGATAGCCAAGGAACAATACACGATTCAGGAAATTTATAATCCTTATCTGTGTAATATCCAATTATATCTCTCTTTTCAATTTTGGGAAACATATATACCCTAATAGGATTTTTTGTATATTCGATAAATTCAATAAATTCTATTAACCTATTCAACTTATCTTCTTCCCTAATTAGAAAATCACTTCGTTTTTCAATGTCATCAGGTGTAAAAAAAGTATGCTCAAAAGTTATGCTATTAACAGGAGCTTTCATAAATGTGCCAAGAATATTCTTCAGATTCAGAACGTTATTATTAGTGATAACACAAACGATGGCTATTAGTGGGGCTCTTTTTTTGAGTCTTTTTTTCACTTGATCTAACTCTATTATGCCTCTGAATGCTTTATCAAACGAACCATTTACGCCCGTAGTTTTATCATGTTCTAACGGATCGCCATGAACTGAGACAGTTATGTGGCTACAATTATTGATAACGAAGTCTTCCGCGTATTTTTCCAGGAAGAAACCGTTCGTGTTTACACTCCATTTTAGTTTCCTCTTATTACATAATTGCATTGCTTTTTGAATCTCTGGGTAAGCTAGGGGTTCTCCATAGCCTGAAAAATGCACTAAGGGTGTAAATGATAAATCAGAACAATCAGTAATAATCTTTTTCATTAGAGAAAAATCCATCTCTTCGAAGTTTTCTATCTTACTTCTACCCCTTGGACACATATAGCAATCATAATTGCAGATATTAGAAGGATAAATAACCACGCTAGGTAATATATAAATTCTAGGACTAAATTTCAATAGATTTAGGATTCTCGAGGATGTAAATTGTAGATAGCTTTTTAAATCTTTTTGACGAAACATTTTTTGTATTCTCACTTCCGCGGCTTTTATACTTTTAGGTAAAGAGTCTTCACGCGCGCTTCGAATGCGAATGAATTTGATACCATTCAGTCTACTCCGATTCCACGTTGCTTGGCCCCTTGTGACTAGACTTCCTATACTAAAGTGCGAAGGCCAGGAGGTATATCAATTCCCCCTCGCTCTACTATTGCCAAGTCACTCTTTTTGAAATAGTAGCTCAAAGTTTCGAGGTCATAGAATATTGATGCTTTTTCCGTGATCGTTGTTTAGTTACGTGTTAATAGAATCGAAAGAAGATGTCGCCTGTATGGAGGTGGTTCAGAACGGAGACCAACACAGAGCGTTGGGAGACTCTTGCCGTTTCATTGATGCACTGAAGGAAGTTCTTGGAGCCCATATCGCCTGAGTTCAATACTAGGTCGAACGAATTCGAGTTGAAAGGCAAAGTTTGTTTATTCCGATTAACAGATTGGACATTCTTCAGTCCCGGGTCTCTGAATACTGGTTTTATGTCTCCAAATCTTGCTTTGAATCATCCATTACAACGGCCGCGCACTTAGAAGAAGTCAAGATTAAACTGTTAAGTCGCCGATTCAATCTTTTCCTTCCCATAATCACGAAGTGGCTACACAAAAAGGAAAAAGCGGATTGCCTCCTCAATAGCTCTTCTACGTAATCGATCGACCTATAAAGATTGTCAGGGAACCGATCTAGCTTGAGCAGCAGTTGGGGG
>Ga0315314_1001801_pt1 | contig 18440 bp, 18 predicted proteins | sample TDP9_MG_FD_203631 | JGI IMG/M metagenome (GOLD analysis project Ga0315314, IMG submission 203631) | Freshwater sediment microbial communities from Lake Towuti, South Sulawesi, Indonesia - TDP9 | ecosystem: Environmental > Aquatic > Freshwater > Lake > Sediment | place: Indonesia: South Sulawesi...
CACCAGCTTTTTTCCTCTCTGCGTTTAACAGCGCCAAAACAGAAGGGCCTGCGCCACTAATTGTAACCCCTGCGGCTCCGGCTTCCAGAGCGCTCCTCTTCACATCAGCAAGACCAGGGATTAAGTGGGACCGAGCAGGCTCAATGACGGAGTCCATCATACCTTTGCCCATCAATTCCACATCGTTTAACGCGACACCCGCTATGAATGCGGTTGCGTGGCCGACATTATGAACAAGGTCTGGAAGCCTAACGCGTTTCGGTAAAATTGACCGCGCAAAAGCGGTGCTTATGGCCACTTCAGGAATGGCTATGACGAACTCAGCGTTCTTTGGTGAGGGCAGCTGGATAACTTCTAGGGGGTCATAAGACTTAACGATGATGAAAAATCCAAGAAGAGCAGATGAAACATTGTCTGCGTGAGGTGCTCCTGCAGAAGCTACTTCTCCTTGCGCAGCGAATTTGATCAATTCCATTCTGGAAAGGTTCATCTTTAAGGCTTCATCGATTGCCAAGGCTGCTGCAGCGGCGCTGGCTGCGCTACTTCCTAAACCGCTTGCAGGTCTTATTCCCTTCTTAATCTTTATGGTAAGCCCGCATTTTTTGTTTGACAAAGCTAAAAGGGCTTTAGCAACTATTCCCGCGGTGTTTCTATGTGGTTCAACTGGAACCAGCTCAGCTCCAACCCCTTCAACGCTTATTTCAACATCGTTCCCTTCCACGACTTCAACGTGAACGGAATCAAAAAGCGCGTTTAAAGCTACGCCGAAAACGTCGAATCCTGCCCCAAGATTCGCCGATGTGGCAGGAGCGACCGCTTCAACATTTACGATTTCCATTCGTAGATCCTCGACCGATCGTCGTGATACGCCTATCAAGCGTTCTACTAACGAAGCCAGCTATCACGAAAACTTCATTCTCCTGTCGATTGCTTGTTCCGCGAGTATCAGCCGTTATAAGCCATCTAATTTGCACAGCTAACCCACTCAACCAGCTAAGTGTACCGCATCGGAATATACTGGCATCCAGTCAGTGCTAGGGCTACCATTAAGCGTGTCATCCTCCGCTTACTATAGGAAGAATCGAAATCTCATCATCGCCCTTTAACGGAGTTTCCAAGTTCTTTAGGAAACGTGCGTTCTTACCGTTTACAAAGAAATTCAATAGCCGCCTAGGTTTACCGGAGGAGTCAAGTATTCTATCCTTAAATGTGTCACCATATTTAGTCACGAGTTTATCGAGGACCTCACCCAATGTTAAGGCGGTTACTTCGACTTCCTTTTCTCCAGCGGTTACGCCTATCATCATGGACGGAAAAACCACCTTCACCTTTGCCAATTTAGGCACACCTCAACTTAGCAACCGTCTTAAGCGATTCTAACCTAGGTTCCACCCCGATAGGCTTGGGGATATGTTCAAGAATAGCTTCTGTCGTTTTTAGCCCATTTCCTGTCACATAGCACACGACTTCTTCGTCAGTGGAAATGGTGCCGGACCCCGCAAGCTTCTTTAAAGCCGCTATTGCGACAGCCCCGGCAGGCTCTGTGAAAACACCCTCAGTTTTTGCAAGAAGTTTAATCGCATCTACGATCTCATCATCTGTTACGGATACAGCTACTCCTCCAGACTCTCTAATTCTCTTTAGTGCGTAAACTCCATCCCCAGGGTCTCCTATAGCAAGACTTTTGGCAATCGTTTCCGGCCGCTCAATGGGGCACACATCATCACTCTTTGATTCAAAAGCGGTTACCACTGGGGAGCAACCTTGGGCTTGAGCACCGGTAATTCGAACTTTCGATTTTTCGATGAGTCCGAGTATTCTGAATTCTTCAAATCCCTTGTAGATAGCGCATAAAAGAGCTCCGCTTGCTACTGGCACTATTACATGATCTGGAGGAGCCCAGCCTAATTGTTCGCATGTTTCAAAAGCGAGAGTTTTCGAGCCTTCAACATAGTATGGACGAACGTTAATGTTCACAAATGCCCAGTTAAAAGCCTCCGCGGCTTGAGCCGCAAGTCTGTTAGCGTCATCGTAGGTTCCGTTAACAGCGATTACATTGGCTCCATATATTGTTGCTTGTACAATCTTATTGAGTTCGATGTCAGCTGGAACAAAGATGTAACAAGGCAACCCAGCCTTAGCAGCGTGCGCAGCTGTTGCCGCAGCTAGATTACCGGTTGACGCGCATCCAACAGCCTCAGCGCCAAACTCTAAAGCCTTAGACACCGCAACTGCCGCAGGTCTATCTTTAAATGAGTAAGTGGGGTTAACAGTGTCGTCTTTGACATAGACGCATTTTAACCCTAGAACTTTACTTAATCTGTCGGCTTTGTGCAGGGTTGTATACCCTACGCCTAAGTCCACAATCTTGGAAGCGTCGACAATGGGTAGAAGCTCAAAGTATCGCCAAATCGTTTTTGGTCTACCCAAAAATGAGCGCTCATCAATGTTTATAGAATCATAATCGTAGGTGACATCCAGCGGTCCAAAACAATTTTCACAAGCGTAGATCCTTGTTGGAGGGAATTCCCTACCACATTCTCTGCATTTAAGTGTCTTGACTTGTTCGAGCTTTATAACCTCCAATAGTGATGTTAGGATAGAGTTGCCATTCCGGTATTAATAATTTTTTGAATTTTTTATTCCAAAAAGAATATATGTAATGCGTGGTAAAGTTAAAGGTATGTTGCCTATTCTGGAAGAAGTTGTTAGAAAAAGGAAAATGTTAGGCTTAACGCAAAAACAGTTATCCAAGTTGGCTGGTGTAAGTCAGTCCTTGATCGCTAAACTAGAGTCGGGAAAAATTGATCCTTCCTATACGAAAGTTAAAACCATATTCGATGTGCTGAAGCAGCTGGAGATAAAGATGGAGGGTCATGCACGAGAAGTTCTTCACGACAAGGTTGTTAGCGTTAATAAAAGCGATATGGTCTCTAAAGCCGTGCGGTTAATGACAGATCATGGTTATTCTCAACTTCCCGTTTTTGACGAAGAACATGCTGTTGGGAGCATCTCAGAAAAAACGATTTTAAGTCAAATCTTAGCTGGCAAAGATTTAACTCGTATATCCATGTTGCCTGTTGAAGAAATAATGGATGAGGCATTCCCACAGGTTGGAGAAGACGCCCCCTTGTCAGTAATTTCAAGTCTTCTACAAGTTTACCCCGCCGTCTTAGTATCAAAGAAAGGGAAAGTTGTCGGCATTATAACAAAGGCAGATTTATTAAAGATACTTCCATAACCAAGCTAATAAAATAGCCAATAAAAGCTGAATACTCGATTGTTCTGTCCTCGCTTCCTTTAACTTTTAACTCATTTTAAGGATAATCGATATTTAATAGTTTGTTCATAATTTCATACGACTTTGTGTAGCTAGGATTTGTCTCCCTCAGCTTCTTTTTGATAAATTTCATCTTCGTGGCGAATGCTAATTCGTTCTTTTGTCTAACTATACTCAGCCATTCCCTCGATTTCTCACAAAATAGGTTTTCGATTTTTTCTATTTTTGGCAAACGCATTTGAAGGCTTGCGTAGAACTCCGGTTCTTCAGAGGCAACAGCTTCCGCCAGCGTCAATAACATCTTGTAGGTGGTTCCTGCAACCTTTTTTGTCTCGCTGAGGTTAGTATAACTTAGTAAAGTATCACAAACAACTATACCAATAAAGTGGGGGAGTCCTAAAACCACCGACATTAGTTCATCATGCTTTCTTGGAAACATGATAGATACGTTTGCCTTTCTCTTTTCTAGCCATCTTTTGAAATCTTTTGCAAATACTTTTTCCTTAGCATTGGTTGGCGTAAGAATAAAACTCTGGTTTCTGATGCTTTTTACGCCAGGACCAAATACTGGGTGCGTTCCCAACGTTATTCCGTTCTTTATGAATTCATGCATTATCTTAACGGGAAACTCTTTGACTGAACAAATATCCATGATCACTTGGTCAGGGCGTATGTAAGAATGAATCTCCCTTACGACATCTTCAAAGTTCCCTATAGGTACAGATATCAAAACTCTATCCGCGGTTTTAACCGCATTAATATTGTCTGTAATGGGAACCCCAAATTCGTCTTTTATTTTTAACAATTTTTCTTTGTTTATATCTGAGACTACTACAGGGACGCCTTCTTCTACGAAAAATCTTGTAAACCATCGACCCATTTTTCCCGCTCCGCCTATTATTGCCACTTTCATTCGAGTGCCTCGCATATTTTTTCTAAGCCCAATCTAATTTCTTCTTCTGACACAGTTAAAGCTATTCTGAAGTGTTCTTTATAATCTCAGAAGGCGGCGCCAAGTTATGGCCACCCCCTTATCTTCTTCCCCTTCGCCCTCAAATCTCATTGCTTTTCCGCTTATTTTATACAGAATTTTATCACCTCGCTTTTGGATAGGACCCCAGAACTTTAACAAAGATTGACTTCTTTTCTAGAACCTTCAAAGCATCTTGGCATTTCCTTTCGCTTCTATGACCCTCAAAGTCCAGATAAAAATTATATTCCCATGGCTTTTGTCTGGTCGGTCTTGATTCTATCTTTGTGAGATTTATTTCCCTGACCGCAAATTCCTCAAGTGCCCTGAACAAAGCGCCCGGAACATGTTTTACGGAGAAAATTATCGAAGTTTTATCTTCTCCTGAAGGCGGAGAGTCTTTCTCGGATAAAACAAAGAATCTAGTATAATTATTTGGATTATCTTCTATAGCTCTGCAAATAACCTTCATTCCATAAATTTCTGCAGCTCTTTCGCTAGCAACCGCTCCTGTATCTGCCAGCTTCTTATCTTTTATCATTTTCACACTGCCAGCAGTATCATACGTTGGAACAAGCTCGCAGTCCAGATCTTCTAAAAATTTTCTGCATTGAGCCAAAGCTTGCGGGTGTGAATAAACTGTCTTAATATCGTTCAACTGCGTTCCTGGACTGGCTATTAAGCAATGGAGAATCCTGAGATTTATTTCACCACTCACGTGAAGGTTGGAGCCTAAGAGTAAATCGTAAGTCTCGTTTATACTTCCTTCTAAAGAGTTCTCTATCGGAACAACTCCAAACTCTACTTTTCCCCTTTCTACTGCCTCAAAGACATGCGATAAACTTTTACAGGGTTTAACTTCAATCCAAGGTCCAAAGAAAAGAAAAGCCGCTTCTTCGCTGTATGCTCCTCTTTCCCCTTGAAAAGCCACCCTTGTCCCTTTCTGGAATTTTTGCATGGAAAATTATTGTTTGCAACTACGTTTTATTTTTTGCCATTTCCTTTTTGAAAGCACCTGCACTATTGATAAGTTACATGCCTTCTTTAATTCTTTAAGTTAACCGAGCTAACTTGGGTTTTCTAAAAGGAAAACTATTTATGCGAAAAACGCATAAAAAGGTGCTGTATCGGAGGTCTGTGAGGTGAAGGAAATACGGAGAGACAAAGCCCTTCTTTGGAGGGTTAACGAAATCAAGAGATTATGATAGCCTCCCTTTAAACGCAATAAATAAGACTTTTTATCAAAACCGCTTTGCTCCCTTAATGGACGAGAAAAATCGAATTTCTCAAGAAAATATTGAGTTTGTGAGAGAAGCCTTAGAAAACGCATCCCAAAAAATCTCAGCGTTAGAAGAAGCCTTAGAAACTCTAACTAAAAAACGCCTAAACAGGAAACAACTTGAATTACTTTTAAAGATAAAGCAAAACGAAGGTTTACTTTACTATCAGCTCATAAACAAATTGTCGCAGAAACAAGGGTTACCAGAATCAACGGTCAGGTGGAATCTAAACAAGCTGAGAGATGCAGAGATGATTATAACTGGGGATAAAAATATTAAAGGAGTTCCCGTGAAGCTCACAGAGAAAGGAAAGATAGTAACCTCAGCATTCAAAAACGGAAAAAGAAGTAAAACAACTTTTCCATGACTCTTTGACTGCTCTTAGGTCTTCTCAAAGGCTAATTAAAGGCTGAGAGATACTACAACGATACGTATTAGTGCCACGAATTTTGTTGAGGATAACAATTGTCATCAAAAATTGAGACGATATCATTAATTTTAAAACACTACGCCCTTTCATAGGCGTACGTAAGCCAATGCTTATACCTTTGTCTTTTTCCTCTCACTGTTGCAAAGTATTCTTCTTGAATCCTTTTGGTGATAGGCCCTGTTCTTCCATTTCCTATCTTCTTGTCATCGACCTCATAGATTGGAGTCACCTCGGCTGCGGTGCCGGTGAAGAAGGCTTCGTCAGCGTTATATAATCTGCTTCTATTGATGTCAACTTCTTCAACTTCATATCCCAAATCTCGTGCAAGAACTATTACAGTATTTCTTGTTACACCTGGTAAAATAGAAGCGCTAACTGGTGGGGTTAATATCTTGTCGTTTTCTACAATGAAAAGGTTTTCTCCAGAGCCTTCGGAGACAAATCCTCTGTATTCTAACATTATGGCTTCGTCATAACCTAGGCCTCTGGCTTCGTTGACTGCTAGAATGGCGTTGACGTAGCTTCCGGTAATTTTAGCTTCGTTTGGAAAGGAATTCGGATTGTTTCTTATCCATGTGCTAATCTTTGCTCTAACTCCCTCTTTCTCTAAATACTTCCCCCACTTCCAAGCAGCGACCATGACATTAGCTGGTAGCCCCATTGCGTGCAATCCCAATCCTTTATATCCATACCACGCTAAGGGTCGAATATAGCATTCCTTCAACTCGTTTTTTCTAACTATTTCAACAATCACTTCCTTAACCTTCTCTTTGCTATAAGGAATCGCTAATCCTATCATCCTCGCTGACCTAAACATCCTTCCAACATGCTCCTCTAGCCTAAACACGACAGAATTGCCGTCTTCTGTTTCATATGCACGCATTCCTTCAAAGACTCCGGTCCCATAGTGTAACCCATGATCTAACACATGGGTTTTGGCATCGTCCCAAGGCACAAATATTCCATTGAACCAAATATACTCGCTTTTTTCTATAGACATGCAATCACCAAACAGAATTTATATACGTAACGCATGGCTTGTGCTTCTCAGATTGTATCCCATGTTTACGCTTGTACTCATAATCGTCGAAATACTTTAAGGATTTCGTCCTCTTCTGCAAATCACACAAAAAATAATACCGTGCGAGATAGCCTCCTGTAATTTTTGGTTTCTGTTGCTTCCACAACTTCAAGCGGTTTCTCAGCTCCTCATCACTCAGCTCCACGTTCAGAGTTCTCTTTGGAATGTTGATTTCAATGACATCCTCATTTCTCAATGTGGCTATGGGTCCGCCCTCCGCTGCCTCTGGACAAACATGACCGATACACGGACCTCGCGTTCCCCCTGAAAATCTACCATCAGTAACTAGAGCTACTTTATCACTTAGCCCCATACCCTCAATTAAAGCAGTGGGTCTCAGCATCTCCCTCATGCCGGGTCCACCCTTGGGGCCCTCATATCTAATGACAATTACGCTTCCTCCCGTCACCTTCCCTCGCTCAATACCATCTACAGCCTCCTCTTCTGAGTTAAATACTATAGTTGAACCTTTGAACTTTAACATGCTTAGAGACACGGATGATTGTTTAACAATAGCTCCAACAGGTGCAAGGTTACCTTTAAGTATAGCTATTCCGCCTTCTGTGTGGATCGGGTTAGATAACGGCCTAATAACTTCTTCATCTATAACATTATATGATTTAATCAGATCCCGTAATTTTTTGCCACTTACGGTCATGACGTCGAGATTTAACCCTAACTCAAGCCTTTTTAATATGGCTGGGACACCTCCGGCTCTCTTAAAATCTTCCATGAAGTTAGGCCCACCTGGCCGAAGATCGCAGAGATGCGGCGTCTTCTTACTTATCTCTTCAAAAAGTTCTAGATCTAGCTTTATTCCGAGTTCCGCGGCTATGGCTTGGAGGTGTAGAACGGAATTAGTGGAGCCTCCTAATGCCATATCTACCATTATTGCATTCTCAAATGCTTCTTTACTCATTATGGTGCTTGGCCGTGTGTCGCTAGACAAAAGCTTCAAAATCTGCCGACCTGATTCCATAGCTAACCTTAACTTTTCAGCTTCAACAGCGTGCATGGCTGCACAGTTTGGCAGAGACATACCCAAAGCCTCGGTCAAACAAGCCATCGTGTTAGCCGTGAATAGCCCAGCGCATGAGCCAGGACCTGGACAAGCGCTACCCTCTAGCTCGTGAAGATCGCGTTCAGAGATATACCCCCTCTTTAGTTGTCCAACCGCTTCGAATACGCTGATTATATCGACTCTTTTACCTTGAAAATAGCCTGGTGACATGGGGCCGCCAGTTACTACTATTGCAGGTATATCAAGTCTGGCTACAGCCAAAAGATGACCTGGAACAATCTTATCGCAAGATGAGATTAGCACCATGGCATCAAAGCAATGAGCCCTAATCATAACTTCAACGGAGTCAGCTATGACCTCACGACTGGGCAGAGAATATTTCATGCCCTCATGACCCATAGCGAGCCCATCACAAACACCTATTGTGTTAAACTCTAGCGGCGTGCCACCAGCTGATCTCACACCAGCCTTTACGGTCTCAGCTATTTTTTGAAGATGGATGTGCCCCGGAACAATTTCGTTCCAAGAATTTGCGATAGCGATAAATGGTCGATTGATATCAGCGTCTGTTAAACCTAAAGATTTGAGGAGGGTTCTATGAGGCGCCCTATCCACACCCTTCTTTATGGAATCGCTATTGAGCCTCATTGTTGATCTCTCGATACTTTCTCAGGACAAGCTACCTCTCTTAGCCTTTTTCCAACTTTCTCAATTAAGTGGTCACCGTCACGCTTGCGTAAGGTTTTAAGAACAGCACAATTTGACTTGTACTCCATGATCCACTCTCTTGCAAAACGTCCGGTTTGAATATCCTCAAGCATCCTTTTCATGGTCTTTTTTGTTTCCTCAGTTACTATCATCTTGCCTTTGGTTCTTCCACCATATTCCGCAGTATTGCTGACAGAACACCACATGCCTTCTAAGCCCTTGCTCCAAATTAAGTCCACTATTAATTTTAGCTCGTTTAGGCACTCGTAGTAGGCGACCTCTGGTTGATAGCCAACTTCAACAAGAGTTTCGAAGCCAGCCTTAATAAGTTCGCTAACGCCGCCACAAAGCACAGCTTGCTCACCAAATAAATCCGTTTCAACTTCCTCCCTAAATGTGGTTTCAATCATGCCCACCCTGGAAAGGCCAACGGCTCCACCTAGCGCCAATGCCGTCTCTTTAGCTCTTCCCGTATAATCTTGAGCGACCGCAAATAAACCGGGCACCCCAGACCCCCTTGTATAAGCTTCTCTAACAGTTACACCAGGGCCCTTTGGAGCAATCATTATAACGTCAACGTAATCAGGAGGAACGATCTGTCCAAAGTGTATGTTAAACGCGTGACTAAAACTCAAGGTACAGCCTCTCCTTAGGTTTTCATGCATCTCTGTATCATAAACTTCCGGTTGCATCTGGTCGGGTATCAATAGATGAACAACATCTCCCATTTTTGCGGCCTCACTAATCACATAAACCTCAAAGGCTTCTTCGCTGGCTTTCTTCCATGAAAACCCTCCTTCGCGAGCACCTATGATGACATTTAAACCGCTGTCTCTCATGTTCAAGGCTTGAGCTCTGCCTTGACTGCCATAACCAATTATTGCAATTGTTTTGTCCTTCAAAACTGAAAGATTGATGTCCGCGTCCCTGTATACTTTAATCAACTTCTTCACCTCCAATAATGATCAAATTTGCATAGCGGCCAATCCAGACGTAATCACATCAATCTTCGAATCTGGATCTATTGAATTAAGGAATCCTTGGACTTTAACTGGATCCCCGCTTATTTCCAGGATTAGAAAGTTAGCGTCCACATAGAGGACATGCGCTCCACATCGATCAATTTCCTCCATGATCTTTAACGTGCTGTTTTTCTCGGAGAACTTAACTTTGACCAATGCCAGTTCTCTCAAAACAGATTTTTTATAATCCAGCTCCCTAACGTCGTGAACCTGTATCAATTTATGTAAGAGGGCCTTTGCGTAGAAGGCTCGCTTGTCATCACACTTAAAAAGTAAAATCATATTAGTCTTTTCCTCATCTTCATTTGTTTTTAACGGCACAGTAATAGAGTCTATGTTGATTCCCCTCCTTGCAAAAATCATCGATACCTTTTGCATCACACCTGGTTGATCGTCAACAATTAAAGAAAGGACACGAACCTTAGCATAGTCACTCATAAGCCTAACACCTCTAGGTTAACACTGTTTCCTCATCAATTATTTCATAAATGGCTGAACCTGGTGGAACCATTGGAAAAACATTCATCTCTCTATCGATCTTCACGTCAAGAACGGCAGTTTTGCCGTATTTAATGGCCTCCTTTAGAGCTGGCTCCATTTCGCTTGGCCTTTCTACACACCAGCCCTTAGCTCCAAAGGCCTCAGCTAACTTAACAAAATCCGTGCTTTCTCCAAGATACACTGCTGAGTAACGCCTTTTCATAAATAACTCTTGCCATTGCCTAACCATGCCTAAGTATCTGTTATCAAAAACCACAACGATAACGGGAATATTATTCTCTACGGCAGTTGGTAACTGGTTACAATTCATCAAGAAACTACCATCACCCGCTATGTCTACGACAGTGGCATTTGGACAAGCTACCTTAGCCCCTATGGCAGCCGGAAAACCAAAGCCCATCGTGCCAAGTCCCCCTGAAGTTATAAAGGTCCTTGGTTTCCTAACTTTGAAGTAAAGAGCAGCCCACATTTGACATTGCCCAACTTCTGTAGCGACTATGTCATTTTCTTCAAGAACTTTCATGATCGTTTTTATTACATATGGAGGCTTTATTGGAGTGCCAGCGTTAAAGTTGTTTTCAGGACACCCGCTTCTTAGCTCCTTAAGTCTTTCCTCCCAGTTGGTTTTTCTATATCTTTTAGAAAAACTAATCAAACAGTTGATTATCTTTTTCAAAGCCTTCTTAGCATCCGCAACTATCGATAAATCTACTCTAACATTTTTTCCTAGCTCAGAGGGATCTATATCTACATGAATGATCTTAGCGTTTTGAGCAAATTGCTGAACGTTGCCCGTGGCTCTGTCGTCAAACCTCACACCCACACCGAGCAAGACATCGCATTCTTGTATTGCCTGATTGGCTACCTTAGAACCGTGCATCCCAACCATACCTAGACATAGCGGGTGCACTTCGGGGATGACCCCTTTGCCCATCAATGTTGTGACTACAGGTGCTGCGAGAAGCTCAGTCAGCTCCAAAACCTCATCGTGTGCACCTGAAATTATTGTTCCGCCTCCAGCAAATATTAGAGGTCTTTCAGCATTAACCAGCATATTAGCGGCCTTTCTAATGGAGTCAGGATCAGGTTCTGAATCGTCAAAATTTAAAATGTTGTTGTTAGAGTAGGCAAATTCAGCTTCGGATGTTTGTACATTCTTAGGCAAATCTATGTGAACAGGTCCCTGTCTGCCAGAGGATGCTATTTCAAAAGCCATCTTAACAACTCTAGGAATATCTTCTACTCTCCTAATCAAGAAGTTACTTTTAGTTATGGGTAGCATCAAGGAGAAAACATCTGCTTCTTGGAAGGCATCCGTTCCCAGAAGCGTTAGAGGAACCTGTCCAGCTATACTAATGACGGGTGATGAATCCATATACGCCGTAGCTATGCCAGTTACAAGGTTGGTGGCTCCAGGACCAGATGTAGCCATGCAAACTCCAAGTCTTCCAGAAACTCTTGCATATCCATCCGCCGCGTGAGCCGCACCTTGCTCATGTCTAACCAATATATGCCGAATGTCTGGGTCATCGTATAAAACATCATAAACTGGGAGAATAGCTCCTCCTGGATAACCGAAAATCACTGTTACTCCTTCTTTTTTTAATGATTCTAATAGTACGTGTGCTCCAGATGTCACTTTGACTCACTTATTATTGTGTTTTTAAAGTTTAGAGGGTGCAGCTAAAAATAAGGATTTTGAGCAAAAAAAGTTGCAGAACCATTACACCAACTATAGTTTACTTTAGTCACCCTTTATACTAGTAAAGTTTTAGAACTCTTTATAGAAAACTATAGCGCGGTCTACCTATGTTCTTATTGCCCTCGCCCTCAATCTTTCATATTTCAGCTCTCACTTTACACAAAATTTCTTAGACGATTGGTTTATTTTAGGGTTACTCTTTTGAGTTGGAGGCTTAGTTGTGTTGTCTTCTTGAACGTGTACACTCATAGCGATTATTTCTCGGTAGACGGCCTTGACTTCTGAAGGATCGAGTCCTAGTTCAGATGCTTTTTGCGTAATGCGTGTATAGAGCTCATCTTCTCTACGATAGTCTCTAATAGGAATTCCATGTTTTCGTTTGATCGTTCCAATGCCTTTGCAGATGACAACCCTTTCTTTCAAGAAATGTAGAATTTGATCATCAATCTCATTGATCCTTTTTCTTAGTGGCAAAATTTCCTCCAAATTATTCTTTCCTCCTTAGAACTTTTGGTATGATGCCAGCTCGGAGCATATGGTCAGCCAAAACTATCGAAACAGCGGATTCGATGACTGGAACTGCTTTAGGTATAATACATGGGTCATGTCTACCCTTAACTCGAATTAGGGTTTCCTCCATCCTTGATAGGTTGACGGTTTTTTGATCCTTTGAAATTGAGGACGTTGGTTTTATAGCTACCCTAACCAGAATCGGCATCCCAAATGATATACCGCCCAAAATACCGCCCGCATTGTTTGTTAACGTAACAATTTTTTCATCACGTATTGCATAAACATCATTATTTTCAGATCCCTTTAATTGAGCAGCCTTGAACCCGGCGCCAAACTCGACTCCCTTGACCGCTGGAACATTAAACAACATCTTGGCAACATCAGCGTCTAAAGCGTCGAACAATGGATCACCAACTCCTAATGGAACGTTCAAAGCTATGCACTCAATAACCCCACCTATGCTGTCACCCTCACACTTCGCCTTCAAGATTACCTCTTCCATCGCTTGAGCAGATGCCATATCAGGACATCTGACAGTGCTTTTATACCTGTTTTCGCGAATCTCTTCTATCTTAGGGATTTTTTGAAGTTTTACATTACCTATCTCAATGGTATATGCCAAAACCTCAGTACCAAAAAGACCTAGTAGTTTCTTGGCTATAGCACCCGCCATAATAAAAGCCACAGTGATCCTTCCTGAAAATCTTCCCCCACCACGATAATCATTAAAACCTCCATATTTCATCCGAGCAGGATAATCAGCATGTCCTGGTCTAGGCGTGTCCTTCATTGGCTCATACTCATTAGGTATAGCTTCTTTATTCCACACTAGAGCGCAAATAGGGGCACCAGTTGTAAAACCATCAAAGACCCCGGATAGAATTTCAACAGCATCCCTCTCTATTCTTGCAGAAACAATCTCAGACGAGGGAATTCTTTTATCCAGCTCCTCTTGGATATCTTGCTCAGAAAGTTGGAGACCAGCCGGGCAACCGTCTATAACAACCCCAACGCATTTACCATGGCTCTCGCCGAAACAAGTCATAATAAACTCCTTACCTATAGAATTACCAGCCAACGATATCCGCTCCTAATGAACGTAGATCATCAAAAAATGTTGGATAAGATTTTTTAACGCACTCAAAATTCTTAATCGTTGTCTCGCCACTTGCACCTAGAGCTGCAGTAGCGCAGGTCATTGCTATCCTATGGTCATTATGAGGATCAATAATTGCTCCATGCATTGCACATGGACCACGTATAATTAAAGTATCTTTGATTGCTGTGATGTTTGCACCCATTTTTTTCAATTCAACATAAAGAGATGACAGCCTATCAGACTCTTTGTATCTAAGCCTCTTTGCATTGTAGAGTTTGGAGGTCCCTTTTGAATAGCACGCGAGAGCAGCGCAAACTGGGATTAGGTCGGGTATATCTTTTGCGTCAACATCGATGGCGGTAAGTTCGTATCCCTCAACTTCAATGTATTCATCACTTACCCTGACTTTTGAGCCCATTTCCTTCAGTATGTTCAATATCGCCTTGTCCCCTTGCGTTGTAAGGTGATTGAGATTTTTCACTTTTACTTTTGAAGACGTTATTGCAGCGGCAGCCAGGAGGAAGGCTGCTGATGAAAAGTCGCCCGGAACTTCGTGGCAGTATGGGCTATATTCTTGATTAGAGGGTATTTTAAATTGCCTAAGATCAGTGGATGCAGATACTTTGATATCATGTTTCATGAGAACCTCCATTGTCATTTGAACGTAGCTCCTCGACTCTAAGGGCGTGGTGACAACAATCTCAGTGTCCTCATCCGCTTTTGGGCATGCAAACAATAGTCCTGAGATAAATTGGGAACTTATGTCTCCCCTTATTGACGTTTTTCCACCCTTAATTCCTCGACTGTGAATTATAACCGAGGCGCTTTTTTCATTTCGCTGAATATTAGATTCTATTCCCAGCTGTTTAAGACTTTGAAGGAGGGGTGTTAAAGGTCTCCTTCTAAGAGATGACCCGAGGATAAAGGTTGAGGGCGCGTGTGCGAGGGCAGCTACGGGTATCATGAAGCGAAGGGTGACCCCAGATTCTTGGCAGTCTATGGGGTTGTGGGGAACTTTTAGCGACGCTACCCCTTCAACTGTCCAATAACTTTCCCATACATTTACTTTTGCTCCAAAGGCTCTTATTGCTTGCAATGTCGCTTGAGTATCATCAGAAGATAGGGGATTCGATATTTTTGAGGACCCATCTGACAATAACGAGGCTATTACTGCCCTATGAGTATATGCTTTGGATGGAGGGGCATAAACCTCACCGGTTAACCCCCTACTTTTCTTGATCACAATATCCACCAATTTTAATCAACCTATTACTCTGGCTTTTTCATGGTTAACATTAGCCTGTAAAATGTCCCCTTCATAGGCCTCCCAAGCCTTTTTAACGCGGTCAATTTTTTCATTAGTCACGATGGCTGTAACTGCAGGACCTTTGCCAGACAACCCCGCGGCTAATGCTCCCGCCATTAAAGCATCTATGGCTATGGAAGGATTGTGTCCTAATGCTGAAGAGTATATTAAACCATTGAGGGTTAGGGCTACCCAATAATTTCCTTTCGTAGCCTCTTTATAGGCTATCTTAACGAGAGATGCCACAATCTTCATTCGACGCACGTCGGAATTAATCGTGTAGGTCTTCCATTTAGGAATATGAAATAAGACGACCAGATCGTCAGTTATTTTAAACCGTTTAATAATTCTTCTTTTTAGGTTGTCTGTAATCATGACCCCCCCGAAATAAGAAGCGCAAGCATCATCAAAGGCACCGGTTATCGTAACTTTTGCATCCCTTGCTGCATCTACACCTAGGTTCACTATTATCATGTCGTCTATCTGATTATTCAGAGCAGCCACAGCCGCCAAAGTTATGGCATTTGCAGCCGCGCTACTGCTCTTTAAGCCCCTCGCAATAGGGATATTGGAACAAGTGCTTACTTTTGCTCCAAGCTTTCCCTCTACATTGAAGTGATGAAAGACTCTATTAACTGCTTTTTCAATTAAAATCGTGTCTTCGGTGGGGTCCGATACAATGCTGCCCTCAATGATTCCAAGCTGGTCCGTTAATTCAACACTAGCTTTTGTCCATAAATCTACTCCTATAGCTGCTCCCTTTCCCATAGCAATGGCATTCACGATTGTAGCAGCCCCGTATGATACTGCTTCAGCTTTCCCCCTCAATCGAGACACCCCTCTGCGAAAGTTCATTTAAAATAGCTTGTTTCATGATTTCAACCGGAGCTGGATGATTCGTCCATATTTCGAAGGAGGCGGCGCCTTGATAAATGAGCATGTCAATACCACTGATGACTTTGGCTCCCATAGCCTTCGCATCCTTTGCAAGCCTCGTTTCTATTGGGTTATAGACAATGTCCATCACGCATAAATCGGGTCTCAACCACTCGGGGTCGACTAAGCTCTGGTCGATATTTGGATGCATGCCAACGGAAGTCGCGTTAATCAGTATGTCGGAATCCTTCAACTCTTCTTTTATAAGGTTAGCTGAAAGCGAGTTTCCTTTTATCATCCCATTGAATTTTCTGCGTAAAACTTCTGCTAGCCGTTTTGCTTTTTCAGCTGTTCTGTTGAGGATTCTGAGTTCTTCTACTTCTTGTGCCGCTTGGAAAGCTATGGCTTTTGCTGCGCCGCCGGCTCCGAGTAAAAGCAGTTTTTTCCCATTTATATCTACGCCATTTTCCTTTAGGGCTTTTAATGCTCCAACGCTATCGGTGTTAAAGCCTATAAGTTTTCCGTCATCATTAAGGATGGTGTTAACCGCGCCGATAAATTTCGCTCTTGAGTCTATTTCATCTAGATAATTGATAACGGCATTTTTATGGGGCATGGTTACGTTTAACCCGTGGATGCCTAGACTTCGCATACTACTCATTGCATTTCCTAGTTCCTCTTTTTTAACTCGGAAAGCCACGTAAATAAAGTCGAGTTTTGAATCGTTAAAGGCAACGTTATGCATGACAGGGCTTAACGTATGTTCTATGGGATCACCAATAATGCCGCAAACCTTTGTTTTTCCGGATATCTTCAAACCTCAACACCCAAAGTTTTATAGAGCTTCTTAAGCTCGGATACGGTGATCTGCCCGGAAGCCGTCTCCATACCTTTCCCGATCGAAGCATAGGTGAAGTATCCTCCGAAGACTGGTGAAAGTGCTCTAGATGTAAGCCCCTCCTCGCCCATCGCAAAGCAAACTATCTTTGTTACTTTGCACATTTTAGATGAGAGAAGCAGACAAGGCAAATTGTCTTCTACGCTATTAGCCGTGGTCGCCAGCTTACAAACCTCCGCGCCCACCTCCATTTGAGCTTTTACTATCTTCTCCATCTCGGGCAAGCTGGGAGTACCTGTAAATTCGTGGAAAGAAACGATCGGCTTCACGCCTATATCCTTTAACCTGGAATTTATATCTCCAAGATCTCTCGTTGTTAATTCTATATCGGCGTATTGAAAACCGCTTTCTGCAGCTCTTATTAAGTTCTGAATTCTTGTCTTTTCGTTTTGGACGCGATAGCCGCCTTGTCCATGCTGCCTATTTGTAGCGATTAGCGGGACTGATGCTTGTTTAACTATTTTTTCTACGCCTTCGATGCTTTTTAAGTAGTCTAGACGGACCTCGATGAGGTCTGCGCCTTCATCCTCAGCCTTTTCAACCAGGAGTGGGAGTTCAGACGGAGTCTTTGCTGCCACTGGCACGCAGATTTGAATCTTCATCTTTCGATCACTTTCTCTTCTTTTACAAGGGTGCCAAAGTGCCTGCCTCCTTCTTCTGTGTGAACTAAGACCTTGTCGCCTTTACTGAGCTCAGTCACAGATTTCGTTCCATCTTCAGTTACAACCCTAATGGTCTCGGCGTTTTGAAGTATCGTCTTGACCCGTTTGTCTCCGCTTTCAGCCTCAATGAGAATTAGGGGTCTCCACTCAATCTTTACTCGACAAATGTTCGTCAATCTGCTCCCGCCAGAGCGGTCTACTATAAGGATCTCGTCCCCAGCCTTCAGTTCAGAAAGATACCTTGTCTTACCCCTTAGTGCAAGAACATAAAGCCCGATGGATCCAGCGTTCACTCTAAAGGGGCGGGAAGCAACAAACGGAGTTTCGTAGACTTCAGCTTGAACCATAAATAGCCCTGATGATTGACAACCAACCAGAAGGCCTTCGCCATCCTTCATGATGTCGCACGTGTCTATGCAAACCCTTGCGCCAGAGCCAAGAGGCTTGACTTCAACAACCTCCGCCGGGTAAAGCACTATCTTCTCCGCAGTCTCAACCTCAGACGCTCTTAATTTAGCCTCTTTTATAGCCTCATGGATCTTCATTATCTCTTTGATGTCTGTGATTTCAGCTACGATTCCATCCGCGCCTATCTCCAAGGTCTCCAAGGCTAACTTGGCTTCTTGAGCGTTTGATGCGAACGCGAGAAGTTTACTTTTTCCGTATATCTGAGCTATGAGGTTTTCTAGTGGTATAACTTTCCAGTCTTGGCATTTGGCTATGATGTAGTCGACTGAAGCCTCGGCTAGATTGATTATCTTCTTCTCATCGTCTTTGGATTTAACCGTTACAATTGCGCATGGAATTTTGTTTTCTTTCTTAGCCTTGGAAATCTCATCTGGACTTTTTACGAGTAAGATGTTTCCATCCTTGGATGTTGTCACTATATTTCTCGCGCCGTTCTCTCTAGCTGACTCCACATCTTGAGGCTCAACTATATAGGCTGTGCAGAGTTCGCGTGTTGTGAGAATCAGCTTCTTTTTTTCATCTTCGACCATGTAGGGGTCTAATTTTATCCATAGTTCTCTCATTTTTCTTTATCCTCTAGACTTTTATATTTCCTCACGGAGTCGTTTATTAAATGAAATGCC
>Ga0315314_1001802_pt1 | contig 18435 bp, 12 predicted proteins | sample TDP9_MG_FD_203631 | JGI IMG/M metagenome (GOLD analysis project Ga0315314, IMG submission 203631) | Freshwater sediment microbial communities from Lake Towuti, South Sulawesi, Indonesia - TDP9 | ecosystem: Environmental > Aquatic > Freshwater > Lake > Sediment | place: Indonesia: South Sulawesi...
TTCTTTTTTGCCATTTACTTTTCCCCCTTATTCTGGGTGTGTATCAAGGCTTTGATAGCTGCCTTGATATGCTCTGGTAGGTTCGGCCAAACAGCTACAATTTTCGCTAAATCCTCTGGCAAGTTTGATGTGTCAATTTTGCTCTGTTTTGGGGCTGTTTTTGGATTTTCTTTGTAAGCTGGTTTGTAAGCGCCTGTTTCAGCTTGTTGTAAGTCTTTGTTCTGTTGAGACTTGTCATTTTTAGGCAGCTGACTCTTAATCAGCGGGTCACAGGTTCGATTCCTGTATCGCCCAGTTTTTTATCTTTCCAGCTTCTCCGATGTTTTTTTCGTCGGGCCAATGACAGCGATATTGTGCTGAATAGCATCTACGTAGCTGCGATGCATTTTGCTAAGCTCTTCGCTGTCTGCTGTAAGGAAATTCGGGAAGTTAAATTCGGGCAAATTAGGTGCCGAACGTTTTAACTGCGGCAGATTTTCTGCCAAAGTGCTAAACTTGCGACCCCAGGACTTCATAGTCAGGTCTGCCTTTACCAGACCAGCGAACAAACTGATATCGGTTGATTCAGGCGAATCTGCAAACGGCCAAGAGAGCCATCCATCGGTCAGGGGACGCGATGCCTCGATTTCGGCGCTCAGCAAGCGAGCCTGCTCGTCCTCACTAAGATAAGGATGATTTTGGGGTGCACCTCCGCCATACCAGCCGTATTCACCTAAAACCACCGGCTTTGAAGTATGACAGTAAGCCAAAACCGCCTGCAGGTAGCTCAGATTCTCGCCCCAGTTTCCCTCGGAGCCGAATGGATTACCGAGAGTCGGATAGAAATGAATTGTTACAAAGTCAAGCCAGCGGGCCTGGCGATGCGGATTGAAGGCTGAGTAACGGCTCGGATTACCCTGGCGAATCAGCGGATAGGACCACTGGATATACCCTATGGTAATCAGGTGAGCCGGGTCGGCATTGCGGATAGCCTCTACCTGGCGGCGGACCCATTGGTCGGCAAGATGTTCGCGAAAAAGCTGCCAGTCTCGCAATCTTGGATTTGCTGGGTCGGGCTGATTTTTAGCTACAGCCACCTCGCCCCATCGCTCCTCTTCAGAAAGCTCATCGCCCCAGGAGGCCTTCAGCGACTCCCAATTTCCATAGGTTTTTTGCAGCCAGGCATTCCATTGGGGACGCCATTGCTCGACAAACCATGGCAAGTGGGGCTCGTTCAGAAGGTCCCAGGCGAAAATGGCCGGTTCGCCTCGATAGCGCCGGCCCATTACGTCCCAGAAACGTTCAAGCGCCTGCAAAGCGGCTTGGCCTGCAAAACGGTCCGGCTTCCAATATGAAGGCTGACCCTCCCAATGGTCCGGGCCGGTGAGTAAAAGCCGGATGCCTGCGATGCGGGCAATTTCAATAAGCGTATCCAGTTTCTCAAGAGCCTGCTCCTCGACAGTTTCTGCGTTCGGTTGGAAATTACCTGCGGTGAGAAAGACCCGTGCACAATTGACGCCGAGCTTGCTCATAACCTGAAAATGCTGCCGCACCTTTTCAGCGTCAAATTGTCGCCATATTTTGGGGGCCCAGCCTGTATGAGGGTCGTAATAGTTGGTGCCGAAAACAATATAGGTACGGCCGGAATCACGTTCCACAAAACCGTGGCCAGCGGCTTTCGTGATTATCAGTTGCATCTTCGAAGGCTCTGCCGCACTGCTTATTACAGAAAACCCGATAGCTGCTCCCGCCAGTACGGCAAGAAACCTACTACATACTTCGAAGCGCTTGACTCGGTACTGTTTGCAAAGGCGCTTGAGCGATTCGTAATGTTCCTCAATAAAGCTTACCATTTAATACGCACTCCAGAGATATAATATCTGCGGAGTACCAAGTTCATACAGAGTGGTTCTGTCGATTTTGAATAAATTTTGCCTGCGGTAGCCGAAGAAGTCGGTCAAAAAGAACGGCTTGCGATATTCCACAACCTGGGCCTTGTCAATCCCGGCCAGAGATTTGGCCAATTCTATTGCCTCATCAAGATAGCCAATCTCGTCTATCAGCTTTTCCTGAACTGCCTCCTGGGCACCGAAAATACCGCCGTCAGCCAGCCGTTTGACATCATCCAATGTAAGTGACGCCTTTCTTCCTTCGGCGACAACTTCCACAAACCTATTAAGAGCGGGTGTGATTAGCTTGTCTTGAATGTATTGGATTTCTTTGTCCGTAGGTTCTCTGAAGGAGCTGGGCCAATCCTTTTTCTCGCCTGATTTGATAGTAACCGGCACAACGCCGAGCTTGTTTTCCAACAACTCCTGGACAACAAGATACCAACTTATAACGCCGATGGAGCCTGTAATCGTGGTTGGCTCAGCTATGATTTTCTCGCATGCAACGGAGGTATAATATCCGCCCGAGGCAGCAACGCCCTGCATAAACGCTATGACCGGTTTTTTTTCTTCTTCGCGGAACTTGCAGATTTCCTTATAGATTTGGTCGCTGGCTGAAATCGTTCCACCAGGAGAGCTTACGCGAACAATGACGCTCTTTAGATGCTTATCCCGCCGAGCCGCCTTTAGCTGCCTATAGACATCATCGGCTACTTCATCGTATATTACGCCCTGCACTGCAATCATCGCAATTTTGTTTCTTGACGGTCCTTCTCGCACCACTTCTTCGGTAAGGAGACCTCTTTGCCCCGTTGCAAAGATAGCAACCACGCCGATTAGCATTAAAAATAATGCAACGTTTGCCATAACCGACAGTGCTAAAACGATGCCCCAGAAAATCCTCCAGCCTGCTCCTTTCCTCCTCGGCTCCATTGTCGTCCTGCCGGCACTCAGACCGGTGATTGGCTCTGTCGGCTGCGGCTGCGATGGCCCTGACAAATTACTGTCCTGTCCAAAATCCATAATAAACCCTTTCAAAAATGACCGCCGCAATTATAAGTCGTGCACACCATACCGTCAATCGTCAAAAATTATGCGATTAGCCAGATTGATTATTCTTTGATTAAGGCCGATAAAGGCCCTCGCGCGTTTTGGACATATTTAATGAGCTGCCCGGCATACTGACAGGTTTGGCCGGCCCAAAGCCAGTTGACAATATTTTCTATTTTGGCGTTACTTAATTTACACCAATCACCAAAACGCAAAACGCCTGGCAGATTATATTCTTTGGCTTTTTTTAGGAGCAGAGCGATACCGGCCATTGCTCCCAAAGCCATATTCCTCGGCTCGATACCATATTCCAACGCCAGAGTCATAGTCCCGAATATGCGTTCATTAATCCTGAGCTTACGCACCACATCGCGAATGACCCTTGCGACGGTATCTCCCAGATAAGGATTGGTCATTCGTTCAAGCAGGTCCTCGGCGAAGACTCTGAAACCTGCTTCGGTAAAGAGTTCATCATCAAGATGGCCGTGCTTTTTTATAAGCGCTGCGCCGCACTCTTTGAAAAAAGCGGCTCTGCCGATTTGCATAACGGGCTGGTCATTTTTTAGCTCGGTCATTTTCGTATAACCCTTGAGGGCGGCGATGAAGCCGAGCAAGGAATGTACGGCGTTATGGCCGTATAGCTTGGCTTCCTCAAAAGGTAACAGGTCATCCTTTTCGATAAAGACTCGAATTCCAGGATTAAAATCAGGAATCCGCGTCCGGCTTACAAGGATTCGATTAAACTGTTCTACAAGAAAAGCCCTATTGATACCCGGCACTATGGTTTTTAATTTTAGCTCTGCGACTTCATCCGGGTCTGTAACGACTCTGCTCATCTTGCCAATGACGGTATTGAGAAACTGCACCGGCTTGTCAGACAGCGTACCAATTTTTTTAGTAACGGCGTTTTCAAGTAATTCTGCCGCCTGGTTATGGTTTTCAGCCGTATAGATTATTGTTGCTTTTGCTGTCCTTTTTTTCAAACCTTCAGCTATCAATGAGGCAACGCTGTTGGTGCCACCCGATTCATAGAAATTCACAGAGGGCAAACAGGTAGTTATTTCCGTGGACTGTGCTAAAACTTCGAGAAGGGTTTGCTTATCTGCTGCGATGTTAGGATTTAGAAGCTCGACATTGTCAATCTTCACCGCTTCGATACCATCGGCTTTAGCGACATTGACATAGTAGCTTCCCTTGTTTGCCCTGACGGCATCGACTAACTGGGCGTCAACCTCTGCTGCAACTATCCGTGTAAAATTGCCGCTTTGAAATGCTTCCTTGGCAAACAGACCGCTCTGAATTGGCCCGAATCCAAAACCGGTAAGTATGTGCTCTGTCATAAATATTAACTTGCGGCCTGCAGAAAATAATTGATTTGCTCTTTATCCGTTAAGATTGTCATTTCGAGGTCGTAGGTTTTGCTTTTTCCCGGCGCGATGTGAATTAGCTGTTTCTGCTCTCTGGCTTTGCTCTGGCCGATTGGGGGATTTGTCCCGGGCTCCAGAGCAGTAACATATTCGCCGGGACCCCAGTGCTGCCAGTTGCTAAGCCAGGGCAACTGTCTTTTTTTATACTTCATAACAAGCGCAAGGCCAAGCCCTCGATTGTAAAGGCCGACGATGCAAATTCCCTTTTTGTCAGCGGTGACGTCGATAAAAGCGCAGCCTTCGCCGCCGCCTCTGTGGCTGTCGAGAGGCCTTGAGCATTTTCGGAAATTGCGTCTGCTGTTGAATACCGCATTGTCCATATCCATTCCACGCGACGCCCAATTGCCTTTACATACAATTTCTGTCCCCTCATCAATGAGCGGCCAGCCGTAGTTGCAGTGATACAATATCATATGCGGGGCCGGGGTATTGCCGAGATTGGTAACAACATCGTGAATCCGAACGGCTGGCTCACCGAGGATGCTCGATATAGTACGCCTCAGTTCCAGATTCGGCCCAAACACACGGGATTCTTTTACAACCGCCGTAATACTCATTTGAAGTTTTCCCGCTGATAGCGCTGGCTGCATAATTGATTCGACTTGAGCCGGAATATTGCTAATGCGTCCGTGCAAACCACGCTCGCCGAATTCGTCGCTTTCCGGCCCACCGATATGAGTTAGCCCGCAGGTCGTCAATAAACCGCCACTAAAAGAATACAGCCATTCCAGTCCACGATTAGCATCAGGCCTGGGGGCAGTTACACCAGCGTGGCTGAGCCAAGCAAGACTGTACTGATTATAAAAGGCATCAACAATATCCAGCCCTCTGTCGATAACCACCTTATATCGAAGACCGGCTCCGGTGTTTACCCAGGCGATTCGGGTTCCTTTACCCAAACCGTTATCCAAAACAGAGGTTTCAATGCCCCCAATCTGAGCGTAATTATTAACTTTATCCTGCCAGCCCCTAAGGGGCCAGTGAAATTCAGTGTTCTTAGAGGCCATTCGTACTTCCTTTCTTTTTTTATTATTCTGCTTAATTCAAAGCATCTCGCAATGCCTCAAAACTTGGATAAACTACATCGCTGCGGACTACTTTGAGCATTTTATCATAAGTTTTGATATTGCCGTACCTGTTGTTAAGCGGGGCTTTTATATAAAGTGATGCGAACAGATTGCCCATCTGCACCGCTTCGGCAAAATCTATAGAACCATCCCTGAACCTGTCGAGACTGCGCCCAACATAAGAAATAAGCCCTGCTCTGAATGCGTCGCCGGCCCCAACGAGGTCAACAACCTCACCTGGCATAAACCACGATTCGATTTTGTTCGGCCCGCCGATGCGACCATCAGGGCAAATATGCTTCTCATAGGCCCCATCACTGACGGTAACGCCGAACAATTTTGTTCTGTTATTCCCTCGACCGCGCCCGGGACAGGCTTCTTTCCAGAATCTTTCGGTCAAAAAATCAAGAAAGTGCAAATTGTTTTCATGCTCGGTAAACTTGTCCCAGGTTCGTCCCGGAGCAAGGGTGTTTTCAGTCAGCTTTGCCTCCTCGCAGGAGGTAAAGAATAAGTCAACCTCAGGTAAAAGCGGCTCTAAAAGCCTGTACTCCTTTACCGACTTACCAGTTTTAATAAGCTCGCCGGGATTGCCTGTTAAGGTATGGCTGTCAACAATCGTAACGGCGCCCTTGCTGCGACACCACTTAATAAAATCAGCTAAATCTCGGCCTCCATTGGCATCACCCCTGTCGGACAGACCGGAATACATATAATAAACTATGCGGGGTTTTAATTTTTCAACGGCCACTCTGAATATCTCAAAATCAAAATCATCGTTGGCGTTGGGAAAATATGCAATACCTCCTCTGTCTTCGCCGGAGGTACTATGAATAAAGGTAGTCCCTGTCGGCATACTGGGATGTACGTGAGTTAGCGACATATCGATGCCGTTCGCAGTCATCACATCGTAGAAAAACCTGCCCTGGGCATCAAGGCCGTTGTAATCGCCCTTGCCGAGGTTGACGCCTACTGCGACTTTCAAACCGGTTCGAGCAATCAGAGGCGCTGTGTTGCCGGGGCCACCTGCGGTTGCAAAACCCTGCTCAATCCATCTTTTTAACCGCTCCTGCGAGTAATTCGGCATATCTTTTGTTTTACACTTGGCCAAACCGCCTTTACCCACGAGCTTATCGGCGAATTTAAAATCCGGCCTTCTTAAATCGGTTACGGCCGTATTTAGAATCAAAACATCAGTAGCCATACGTTCACTTTCACAAAACAATATCTTAATACTGTATCAGTGCATTTCCGCCTCACATTTACCTATGGCAGGCCTGTAAAAATTGAACTGAACGTTGGGGTGCCCTGCTAAAAGAGACATTGGCACCGAGCTGTCAGCGATTTTCTTACCTATCATAAGGGTCGTCAATCTCATCCCGAAAGGATTGTCGTGCGTACCTGCCTGCCATATCGAGACTTTTTCCGCCTTCCAGGTCTGAACGGGCCCAACTGTAATCGCCTGTCTCGGCACACCGGTAACCACGCCGCCGCCGCTAGTTCGGGCGTTCTGCATAACAGTAACCGGATGCAAATCCACAATGCGAGTTGTAAGCCTGCGATACTCCTGCGGTGTCGGCGGCTGGTCCTTATATTTCCCCTCCCGCTTAACCGGGTCGTTGAACGCCCAGTGCTTTATATCACCCTGGCCGCCCTGCATTACAATGCAGCGAACACCTTCCCAGCTCTTAATGTACTCTTTCGTATCAGCTTTGGGAAAATGGATATTTGGCTCTGGCATTTTAAGCTCATCATCAATTCGATTAAAGCAAAGCTCCATATCAGCCTTTGCAAAAGACAGCGGATGTGATAGCGGCACTTCTTTGCCGTCCATATACCATTCATCCATTCCCCAGAAATGAGCATCCTTGAGGTCGAGCTTCAGCTCATTTACCAGGCGTGCCACAAGTGGTAGCTGCTCGGTCGGCCCAATCGGCCCACAGATACCAGCAGGACTATCAGCGGTGGCCTGTCTCCAGGCTGAGATGTACTCCAGCGCCTCTGCAAGATAGAAGTCTTCAAGAGTGTCATAGAAGACGACCTTAAAACCTTCTCTGCTCAAATCTGCCATATCCTCAGACGTAAGTTTAGCTGCGTCGTTGAGAATCTCGTCATCAAGCGTGGTAAAATCCCACCACTGCGGCGCTAACATACTGATTTTTCTGGCCATTGTTATTTTCCTTATACAATGTGAACCAGCTCGCCAAGCTCGGCCTTGAGGATATTGTCCTGGAGATACGCATGGCCTAAATGCTGCCTGAATCCTTCGGCAAAGCGTGAGTTTATTTGGCGGCCTCTGTGCTCAGCGAGCTTCTTCATTGAAATAACATAGTCATCTATACCGTGATGTTTCAAAAGCCAATTACGCTGACTTTCGTGACAGCAAAGCATTCGTTCTTTAATTTCCATTACATCGGTTATATCAACTATCGTGCCGGCTCTTACCTTGGCGCCAAAGTTGTCCTTGCCTTCCACCGGGTCCATATAGTAAAGATATGGAATCGGCTCAAACGGCTGTGCACCGGCTGTTTCTATGTTCACGACTCCACAGGCGAAACAGGCCGTCTGAGCGAGCCTGCTGGCCATTTCGTGGTCAACCATATAATCTGAAGGGCTCGTTGTAAAGACGATAGTGGGTCTCAATTTTCGCAGCAGTCCAATGGCCTTGAGCAAAGTCGGCCTGTCATACATAATAAAGATATCGTCGCGCTCGAGACAATGATAATTGCCGTCTAATATGGCGGCCGCTTTAGCAGCTTCGGCCCTGCGAATCCTGCTGATTTCTTCCCGACTGCATTGAACTGTACCACAGTCGCCGGGCGTCATCGTTGCGATGTGAACCTGCCAGCCTTTCTTATGAAGCAATGTTAGCGTACCAGTACAAAAAAACTCGGCATCATCAGGATGAGCACCCAAACTCAAAACAACTTTATCACTTCTCATAGCCACAATTTCCGAAAGTTCCTGGTTGTTCTATTTACCCATTAGATGGTTAATTATCAACATATCCAGCTCTTCATAGTCGCGTTGAGCTATCAATTTCTCAATCTTGTCTTCATCCAGACTCTGAACAAGCTCCACAAGAGCTAAGAAAATCTCTCTGCTGTTACGCAAATGCTTTGTAGCGACCTGCGGTTTCTGGGTGCGCATAGCTTTAACGTCCAGGCCGACAAACTCACCATTCGTGCCGTAGTCGTACTGGTCCAGTATGCGCACCTGATTGAACGCCCTTCGCAAATCAACAGAGCCGAAGCTTTTGTCCTCATCGAATTTCAGGCCGTTCTGGTCGTTGAGATGAACCGTGAACAGCTTATTGTATGCGAGTGCGAAACCCATTTCATCCGAAGGGTCCAGGCCGGCAAGAATCACATGAGCACTCTCAATATTGACGCCGACGCGCTCCGGCTCTGTGGTAAGGTAGCTCACTGCAACAGCGTGCCCAGTTGTCGGGATATAGGCCTGGTCCATCGGCTCGTTCGGCTTCGGCTCAATCGCAATCTTGATTTGCGGATTATAAGCCAACATATCATTTATGGCTTCCACAATACGGTCAACAGCGACCTTGCTGTCCTTTGCTTCACGGATATATGTACCTTCGCGGGCAAGCCAGAGAACAACCAGCTTTGTTTCAAGTGCATCTGCGATATCAATCATCCGCCGACTTCGGTCTTTGGCATACTGCCTGGACGCCGGGGCGTTCGATGTATAAGCCCCGTCGATTGTTTGCTCATCCTCCCATAACCGCGGCGCAACAAATTCCGCTACAAGCCCCTCTCCTTCAAGCACTGAACGAACCTTTTTTGCCCTTTTGACTATTTCGATAAAGCTCAGATTATTCATATCCGGCACGGCGTCATCATCGTGAAATTGTACACCATCAAAACCGAGCTTCTTATACATCGTGAGCTTCTTGCCAAACTCAATACTATCCCTGACCGTCGGCCCAAAAGGGTCGGCACCTTCGTGGATATTCCACGGACCAAATGAAAAACGATATTCTCCAGACATTTTATATCTCCTTAAAACACCTCTAATGTATTTATATTTATTATTGCTCCGGCCTCTAACAACAGACTGCTAACAGATAGTTATCTACTATCCTTTTGCTTTTCTTTAAGCACAGCTATTGCGTGGCGGGCGTAGTGCCCACGAAGGTCAAGGGCGTATTCCTTCAGGATTTTTTCACCGAGGCCTTCGTAATCTCCACAACAGTATAAAGCCTTCGCAAGAACAAGCTCCCGCAGAGAACGGTTTCGTGTCAAGGTATCCTCAGGCCCTGGCGGCGTCCGGCGCATCGCCACTTCGATATTGGTAAAAGCATGTCCGGTTATGCCGGGCTTTTTCAGAAATTCGGCTAATGGTCCGGCAGCAGCAGAATCGCCCAGAGTTTCAAGCGCTATCGCTACCGCACGACAATGTGAGAACTCACTTTCGACATCAAGCTGTTTAACCTTTTCAAGAATCGGGTCCAACGCCTGCTCGCTGCGTGTACGGCCAAGAGCAATAATAAGACTGTCAAGCTCACTTAAGCTCGCCCCATACTGTCCCATTCCCGTATAATTCCAGCCCTTATCCCAATTTCTGGCCTCCACCGCCTCAGCAAGAGTCCCGGCACCGGCAGGCTCACCCAACATTCCGAGTATATGAGCGTAAGCAAGCTTGGCCTTCTCACTCTCGGCAGATTCGTAGGCTTTTTTCAAAAGCGGCATTGAATCCTGCAACTGCGCAAGGACCACCTCCAATCCGTCAAAGTCATTGACAACTTGCTCAACTGCTTTTGCTATTTTTTCTTTCGGCAGTGGAAATGAATCTTCATCCGTCAGCACCCTCTCGGGCAGATTACCTTTCTCGACCAAGTGCTTCTGGAGCGCCTTGATATCAATCTGACGGACGCTTATGCCGCTCTTAGCAGCCATCGCCGCCGCTATACCTGCGGCGTAACCCTGGTTTTGGATGTCTGCCTGCATGCGTATGACGGGCATCGCATCGCGGTGGGCGCTGGCGCCCAGCCCGGTAACCAGAATGCCGTCCAGCCCCTTCGGCAGCAGACAGCGATAAGGCACGTTCACGAACATTTCATTTCTGTCGGGCGGCTTTAACATAAACACTGGATGTATAGTAAAACCATGCGTATCGAAATTGCTTCGGGCTATCACAATAGTGTCGGGATACGTTCGATTGTTTGAGATATCGAGCGGTGACATTATAAACTCACCGACTATGCGCCGCCGTTCACGTGTATCTACTAACTGACATAAGTCATAAAAGTCTTTAAATTTTTCCTTGGCAACAACAAATGCACGCCATACATCCACAACATCTGTGTCGTCGATAAAGGTCCAATCGGTATTAGTGTACCCGGTACCTAACTTATACGGAGGAAGGCCGGCACCCTGCACCGCAACAGCCGCACCGTTGGTATAAGAGCACATTGCCCCGGCTGCAGCGGCTATGTCGGCATTGCCGGTCGAATCAATAACCACTTTGGCAAGTATGACGCCGCGACCTTCTGGTGTTGCGACAACTACGCCCTTGACACGTCCATCTTCAACAAACGCACCACAACCGAGCACGCCGAACCAAATGTCCGCGTCGGCCTTGCACAGTTCGCTGCGATACCATTCCTTCTTCCTCTCGATATTCCATCCCCCACCCTCGCGCTTTACATCAGCCCCGAAATTTGCGATGCCCTCATCGATTTCTTTAGAAAAGCCCTCTATATAACCGTAATAATACTTGCTGATAAGGCCCATCGTTCCGACTCCGCCGAGTCCGTGCAGGTATTCTAACACAAGCGTTTTGGCCCCCTGCCGAGCCGCGGAAATGCCGGCTGGTGCCCCGCCTGTACCTCCGCCAACAACAACCACATCCACCTCCCCAAGGACGGGCAAAGCCTTCTTATCTGCGTGAATCCTTGAAGGCTCGGTTAATGTCCGACGAATCCCGCTCAAATTTTCTCGAACATCCCCCTCAGTAACAGGCACTGCCGTCTTTCCGCTTAACCTGACATTACGTGGCTCCGGCATACTTTGAGCTTCCAAAGCTGCCGCAGCACCGATACGACTACCTAATTTCATTAATTCCAATGGTCGCAACAGTTTCTCTGCGGCCTCGCTGGATACATCCGCACAGCCGCCAAGCACGAACAGACGTTGAATGCTCCGTGGTCGGAAAACATCCATATCGACCTTTTCAGCGCCGGGCCAAACACCGGATAAACTCTTCTTTCCTTTCATCGTGTCAGGCGGTACCTGAAAGAGTGTCTCGGACGCATCTACCTGTCCTGGATGCCAGGTTTTATCACGGGCGATTTGTTCAGCCTGCGCAAATGAAGCAAAAGAGCCGTTATTCATCGGTATTTGGAGTGTATATTCAATAGCCTCATACACTCTATCATTTTGGATTTTTATTGGGGAAGGCATCTTTCGCGACTGGGTGTCTTTACCGGCTTGTACATCACCACCAATAACAACGCGCTTAAAGCGCTGCAAACCTTCCGGGTAAGGTTCAAATGTTGCACCAGCCATTCTCGCTACAGTTGCTCGGGTTGTCGCGTCGATGACGACCTTAGCCTTGACCGCCTGTCGCCCCGAACGGTTGGCCATAACGATACCTGCAATCTGACCATTATCGTCACGGAGCACATCTGTCGCATAGCAGCCATATAAAAACTGGACTTTTGCTTCGAGCAATGCCTCATCCAAAGTTCGTTTTATATGCATTGGCGTCGCCGGTGAATCTGCAAAAAGCTTTCTTGCCAGCGGTGAAGCCGGCTCTTCGCCCGGCTCAAGCCACAAACGATAGGTGCCGCACAAGTCTGCGCCGAGATATGGCTGCTGTGCAGCAAGAAAAACATTCATCCCTTTTTGTGCTGCTTCGACAGCCGCAGCAACGCCACCTGTTGTACCGCCTACAACCACAACGTCCACATCATAAGCTACAGGAATATCCCTCGCCGACTCATTCACTGCTCTTCTGGGCGAGGCTTTTGTACAGCCTGACTGTACATAAGGCAAACAAGATAGTGTCGCAACCAGTATAAGTTGAACAAATTTCTTCATTGCCGGTCCCTTATATAAATATCCTTCTCCTTTCAACTTTTTGCGGCTCTCAGCACCCCCTACCTAAATTCTTTGTCTGCTCTTTAAACCGCCTAAGCACCCTTGCTTCTCCGATGATAACATTATCATAAGTATCCAAACATTTGCAACAAGAATCCTTTTAAGTTACTTAGGCTATGATTTTCGTTGTTATGCTGGGCAAAACCAAAGTCTAAGTCGGCAGACGCGTTCCTTGCGGTTTCTCCTGTTTTGGCATCAATAATCAATTATCACCAATGAAAAAAGGGCTTATGCCGAATCAATCGGCATAAGCCCCAAATCGATACTAAGCCATTCCACTATCGTCTGTCAAAGCAAACGAGCAATTGCCACTTATGGCTTCCAGTGCTTCTGGTTATGGAGCCGGCAGATACAGTCGAATATCATCGAAGTACATCGTACCTGAACCGCCGACCCGCGGGGCTTTCTTATTGCCTAAACCAAGAGCGAGCGTATCAACATTGGCAAGGTTCACGCCCTGGCCTGCAAATGCCTTCAAGTCGATATTCCATTCTGTCCACTCTTCTATCTGCGCCGCATTAGGATTATCGTGATTGACCACCGCACTGCCATTGAGAGCAACATACAACGTCTCGGCAGCATTAGTCGAATTACCCCTGAACCAAATCGTCAACGTGGTGACACCTTTCTCAGTCCAGTCACGCGGATAAGTCAAAGTCTTCTGTGTCTCCGAATACTTCAAGACGCTGTTGTCATAGAAAAGCGGCATCGATTGTCTGCCTCCGTGAACGATAGTCTCCTCACAATAAGAAGCTGTGCTTTCATCGCCGACAGCAGAGCCGGTCCCGTTGCCGGCATAGGCCGGTTCCTTACCGTGCGCGGCGTAGCCAAGCCCATCCTTCCATGCCCACCATATCTCGTTGTTGCCAATGTCGTAGTCCTCAAAATCATCCACGATGAGGAAATTGGCTGTCGTAAAGCTCCAGAGATTGCCTGCCCACGGACTGCCGGGATTGACGTTATTGACCTCATCGATGCGCCAGTAGTAAGTAGTATTCCACTGGAGTTTTCCGGGGTCATAGCTCTCAGAGCCGAGGGCCTTAGCACCTTTATATTCAGGCGAACTTGTAGTGGCATTTTTCACGGCATCTCCATCTGTGCCGAAATAGACCTGATGCGAAGCCGCATAGTCTCCCGGCTTCCAGCTAAGAACCTGTGTCTGCTTTACATCCACAGCTCCGTTAGATGGCTTCGAACGGCTGGCCTTTACAGGAAGTGACAGTGCCGCCTGCGGAATAAGCTGCTTCGGCGTGGATGGACTCGACCAGCGAAGCTCTGCCACCGCACCACCGCCGTTCTCATAAAACTCCATCACAACGCTGTACGTATTCCCTGCGACAAGGCCGATTGACCCTCTGTTCTCGGTGGCACCATGGTCGGTCCAGTTATCAACGAGCTGTTGACCGTCCACCCATAAACGTATGCCATCATCGCTGTTGGTGTAGAAGGTGTAGGTCTCGGTAAATGCCGCCTCAACCTCGCCGGTCCATCTGGCCGAGAACTGGTCAACTGGAACTGATGCATCCGGCGAGCCGGGGTCACCCCAGTTAAAATTGATTTGAGGGTCTGTTCGGCTGAGCACGAGATTCCTTAAATCCATACCTCTGAAGTAATCTGCTCGCACACCTCCGCCGGCTCGTGCGGTCGTAAAACTCCAGACATTGCCTTTATACGTTTTGACGGCATCGAACTCATCGACCCGCCAGTAATAAGTCTTCTCTAACTCAAGTTTGGCGGGAGTATAGGTTGTAGTTCCCTGTGGGAGGCCCCCTTTGGCATTGTTCACATCGTCAAAATTATCCCCGAAATAGATATAGTGCAGTTTCGCGCCGAAACCTGCCGTCCAGCTTAACTTCACATCGGGTTCTATAAACTTGGCACCGTTACCCGGGATTGGATTATAGGCGGTCCTGGGAGGAACCGTGAAGCTCCAGACAGGGCCTTTCCAGGGACTGTTAGGCTCGGCCTCATTGACTTCGTCAATCCGCCAGTAGTAAGTCGTGCCCGGAACAAGGCCTTCCGGATAAGGAAAACCTGGGAAGCCGGCAATAAAGAATGTAGCGACCTGGTTGCCCTGGAATGTACTTTCTGCACCAGCGTTCACATCATCAAAATTATCACCGAAATAGACATCATGGGAGACCGCAAACTCTCCGGCACGCCAACTGAGATTAACCCACGTATCCGAGTGGAGGGCGCCATCAGCCGGGATAGGGGCCAAGGCGTAGGGATACGCTCCAGCACCTTGCATAGCGGACAGAATCTCGCCTTCCGTTAGCGCGTGGTTGTAAACCTGTATATCGTCGATGAGGCCGTCCCAAAATCGGCTCGTGGCTTCGGAGTTCTCGCCGATAAATACGTTGAAGGTATCTACATCGACGCCACCAGTGTCGGGATTAGTGGCTTCTTGCACTCCATCGATATATATGCGGGCGCCGTTCTTGCGGTCATATACGCCGCAGACGTGATGCCATTCGTTGAAGGGCACCAGAGTCGTTGAGTCTGCCCTCAGGTAGTTTCTGCCTCCACCGGTAAAAGAAAAGTGCATTCCCTGTGTAGAAGCGTTAGTAGAGATTCTCCAGGCGCTGTCGCCTTTGGCTATAACCGCCCGCCAGTCGCCGGGGACCGACCTCATATATATCCACGCTGAGACCGTAAGCTCATCGACGATATCGAATAGCTCACTATTGCCACAATCCACGTAGTCGCCGTTACCATCGAAGTCCAGCGCACCGCCTATCTTTCCGGCCGACCACTTTGGATTACCATGGATGGTACCATGGAGCCCATTGCCGCTTGAGTCAAAGGCAGTAGTCCCGGAGCCCTCGTCGAACTTCCAGTAAGCTACCAGTTCTGCTGAGGCATTGCTGGCTATGCTCAGCACAAAAACAAAAGAAATCAGATAAATCAATTTTTTAGACATAATAGTCCTCCTTAAAAGTTAAAATTCAAACGACCGACAATAATAGTAACGCTTACTAAACTCTTCATTCTATATTTACAAAGGATAATTAAACAGCTCGCCATTACCTCCTTTCTTCAAAAGCCCAATACGAGCGGTGAAATGAGATGAAAAATGTTAAATCCTCAGCACAAAGTTCTCACTCATAACTCTGTGTCCTGCAAAATAACTCCTCCTATACGGAAAACTACAAATATTTCGCGGTTCAGAAAACCAAAATACGAAGAAAGCCACCTCTGCGGGCACGGCCTCCAACAATCTTATTTATACCAAATAATCCACCTTTATTTCAAGAAAAATTTTTAACCTTGGCAGAGATTATGTACACTTTTCGTTAAGATTACGCAACAAAACGTAATTATCTTATTTGCAAAGCCTTACAAGTATTTCTTAAAGAGCTGTTTCCTGAGGTATTTCCCTTTCATTTCTCGGTCGATGTTTCCATCTGCGGTGCAGCCACCAGTACTGGCTTGGGTCTTCCCTCACAAATTCTTCGATTGCTTTAGTGTATTCCGCGGTTACCCACTCCAGAGGATTATCCTTTTTGGCCCATTCTTCGGGAAAAATAATGCGATTAACTCCAATCTCAAAGTAAAAACGATTATCAATCCTCCTGCTGTACCCCACTACTATCGGCAAATTATAGGTAATAGCAAGTAAGCCTATACTCTTATAAGTGCTGGCCTTTCGCCCAAAGAAATCGACAAATATTCCTTTTTTGCCAGCATCCTGGTCGGCAATAAAGCAGAGAGTAGCACCGGTAGAGGTGATTTTTTCCATAATTTCGGCTGCGCCCTTCTTATCGACTATTCTTTGTCCGGCTCGCCTGCGGACGCCATATAAGTATTCGTTAATAAACCTGTTATCCAACGGGCGTGCGATACTGTAAATGTTAAAGCCAAACAGCCCCATAATATAACCTATAATCTCAAAGTTGCTATAATGGGCGGCTACCATCAGCAGCCCTCTGCCTTCCTGCATCAGCCATTTGGCCCTTTCAGCATTCTTGTACCGAGAGTAATTGCGCCAGTTATAAGTTTTTACCAATCTCGGCGTAAACAGCACATCAATCGCCAGCATCGCAATATGCTCGAAGCTGCGTTGGCCTGTCTGGCGGAGCCATTGCTCGCTTTTCCCTGGAAAACTTGCGTGAAGATTATCCAAAGCCCGCTTTCGGCCGCGATGATAGTGTTTCCATAACAACCGACCGAGAAAACAAGCGAAGTTCAGATTGGTCTGGACATCAAACAGGTAAAGAAAAACTACAAAAATCCGCAACATAAGATAGCCGAGCCAATCCTTGAAAGGATTGTGTTTCTTCTTTTTCTTCTTTTGCGGGAATAAATCGGTCATAGGCAGCGATTTTAGGCTCAAAGCAATCCCTGTCAAGTTTCGAATACTTCAAAAAGAATATAAGCTATTTCCTTGCCACCTGTTGACTCATCAAAGGCATCGATTAAAAAATCAATATTTACTCACTAACCGCCGATACTCAAGCCCAGATTAACCAAACGGTCAGAAAATATCTCAGAAAGGCAGCCTTTTTTCTTGAAATTAAGGTGGATTATTTGGTATAAAAGAGGTTGATGAAACCTTTGCTTATGCTGCCGGCAGATACTTGTGAATTTTTTGTTTTCCGGCGAGCGTAATTTTTTCGGTTTTTCGATAGAGGAGGAGTTTTTATGCAGGACACAGAGTTGGATGTAACGGCGACTTTGTGCCGGGGAGAGAGGATTTTCACATTTCAATGAGAAATTTATGTTTTGAAAACAGCGAGTGTTTTGGTATGTGGCCAAAACATAATCCATAATTGTTTTAATTTTTTTACAGGAGGAACATTATGTGCAGGAAATTGATTTATTTAGTTTCTTTTGCTCTGGCGCTTGGTGTGGTTCTAACGAGCGTAGCCAAGGCAGACCTCGTCGGCTGGTGGAGGTTTAATGAGGGTTCGGGTAACACCGCGAACGACAGTTCCGGCAACGGCCACCATGGAACACTGAAAGGAACCCCGGAATGGGTGGTCGGCCCACAAGGCTTTGGCGGCGCACTCGCATTCAACCCAAATAAGTGCACGGGAGTTGACTGTGGAATCTTCGACCCTACAAATGGGACGGGGCAATTCACCGTCGCTCTCTGGGCGTTCTGGAATGGAACCGGGACTTTTCAGCATTTCCTCACCAAGTCGGCCGGATGGGGCGCAACTACTATGATGTTCCAGTTCGAGCTGTGGGGAGCCCATACGAACGCCACTTATACCGACAGAGTGGGTGTTTCGTATGAACCTGCCGGGTCGGTCGAATTCTCTATTATGCCCAAAAAAGAATGGGTGCACCTTGCACTGACGTTCGATGGAAGCAATGCCGTAATTTACCTTAATGGTGTCGATGAAGTGGGCCCTAAACCATTCTCAATCGGTCCGAATGTTAATGCTCAGGTCGAAATCGGGTATGCCAGCGTTCATGGCAGAACCTTCGAAGGTATAATCGACGAATTTCGCATTTACGACTATGCGCTGACCAAGGACGAGATTCAGTTTATTATGCAAGGCGGTGAAGGATATCCGTATGCCCTGGGACCCTCCCCGGCTGATGGTACTCTATATCCGGATACGTGGGTGAATCTTAGCTGGCGGGCGGGAGATTTCGCTGTCTCACACGATGTCTATTTCGGCGATAATTTTGACGATGTCAACAACGGTGCCGAAGGCACATTCCAGGGCAATCAAACTGGAACGTTTATTGTTGTCGGTTTTCCAGGATTTGCCTATCCGGAGGGTCTTGTCCCCGGCACAACCTACTACTGGCGAATTGATGAGGTCAACGACGCCGAGCCGAACAGTCCGTGGAAAGGCGATGTCTGGAGCTTTAGTATCCCACCCAAGACCGCATACAATCCCGACCCGGCTGATGGTGCCGAGTCGGTGGCTCTGGATGTGAAGCTCGG
>Ga0315314_1001803_pt1 | contig 18422 bp, 13 predicted proteins | sample TDP9_MG_FD_203631 | JGI IMG/M metagenome (GOLD analysis project Ga0315314, IMG submission 203631) | Freshwater sediment microbial communities from Lake Towuti, South Sulawesi, Indonesia - TDP9 | ecosystem: Environmental > Aquatic > Freshwater > Lake > Sediment | place: Indonesia: South Sulawesi...
CATATAATTGGAGACTAGGTCCTAAGCCTAGCGTGTTTGCCAATTTCACCACCGCGGCAAGTGGGCCATGGAGGAATCGAACCTCCAACCTCCTGCTTAAGAGGCAGTTGCTCTACCTATTGAGCTAATGGCCCCAAAAAAGTATTCAAAACCGTCTTATTATTTCTGGCACGCCCGGTGCGATTCGAACGCACGACCTGCGGATTCGAAGTCCGACGCTCTATCCAGCTGAGCTACGGGCGCATCGTCCCGATTTCCAATCGGCACTCTCAAGTGGGAGAACGTTGTTCTCCCCCCTTGCGGCCCGATTCCCATCGGGCCTGTTATCCCCCTCTCCTTAGAGGTTCTCCCTTACCACTCCCTTAATTATTTATCACGCATCGTCCCCATTTTTCAATCGGGACTGTCGACCCCCTCCTCTAAAGAGGCACTCCTTTGATTACTTCTAAATCATATCCCCGATTCCCATCGGGGACTCTTATCCCCCTCTGCTTAAAGGTCCTCCCTCAATCACTATCTTATACTTCTCAGAGGCTTTCACTACCTGAAAGCCTCTCAAAGTTCGAATCCTTATCATTGTAGCAGCAAAGCGTCCCGATTTATCGGGACAGCTACAATTCCCCCATCCTGACCCTCTCCTCAAAGGTGAGGGGTTCTCGCTCGATAATTTATGTTACTTCGCCGTCTAATTTATATCACATTTAAATTTCTTTGTCAACCCAAATAAGAAACCGCCCTAATTGTGAGTTGGGCGGTTAACTATGGTTTTCGATTATATTTTAAAAATCTACTTTTTTCTTAAAATGTGATAAAAACAGAATATCAAGAGAAAGATTATGATTAACCAAGAAAAGACTAGAAAAAACCAACCCGAACCTGTCATTTTTCTTTCCCAATTAATATTTCTCGCTTCTTCCACGCATATGCTACAGAGATTGCTAACACTATGAATATTATCAATATCAGGACTCTTATGAATAAAACGTATGGGTAGTGCTCTGGGGTAATATTCCTCATTGTTATCGTGGGCACTCCTTCCTTAACTAGCCAGAATCCAAGGATAAAAAGCAAGAATAGAGGAGTGATGTATTTAATGATAAACTTATATAATTTGGGAATCACGATATCTGCTCCATGATGAATCTCCTCCCAGGCACGGTCAATGCCAAATATCCATGCAAACACTATCGTCTCAATAGTAGCAAAAAGCACCAGGCAAAATGTGCCTCCCCAAAAATCGAGTTCGTTCAATGCTCCTTTCCCGAGCAAAAAAATGGCTGGCTGACAGAGTATGAATGCAATTACTCCAAATATCGTTGCTGATTTCTTCTTGGTTATATCGAATTCGTCTTCCAAAAAGCTTATCACGGGCTGCGCCAAAGAGATACTGGAAGTTAAGCCAGCCAAAAATAGAAGTATAAACCACAACAAAGCGAAGATTGCACCCAAATGGATTTTTAGGAAAATCAGCGGCATGGTAACGAAGCCCAAATTGAAAGCCCCTCCTTGCGCAATATTTACAATCTCCCGGGGACCAAAAAATACAAAAGCTGCCGGAATAACAATACTTCCGCCTAAAATAACTTCAGCAAATTCATTTGTCGCCGCCGCAGTTAACCCGGAAAGCACAACATCATCCCGCTTAGTCAAATAACTTGCATAAGTAAGGATTACACCGATTCCAACACTAAGGGTGAAGAATATCTGACCGGCGGCAGCAAGCCAAACCTTAGCGCTCTTTAGAGCGGCAAAATTTGGATTCCACAGAAATCCCAGTCCATTAATCAAGTTCCAGTCTGGTTTCAATAAATTGGGCGTTCCTAAACTTAGTACGCGAACAGCCAAAATAACTCCACAAATTAGCAGTACAGGCATTGCCCAGTTACATAATTTTTCTATGCCTTTACGAATGCCATAATAAACGATGAATACATTTAACGAAAATGTAATTATGAAGAATAGGTATGACCAGCCGAAACCGTGAAAATACTGATTTGATTGTAGCCCCTGGTAACCCTGGAGAAACGACTGCATTGCCTGCTGTGAGGTTGCTTGGGCATACCGTCCGGTTATAGAAAAAAATGCATAGCCTAATAACCACGACTCCACATAGGTATAATACATAAAAATTAGAACAGGACCAAATATACCGATTACGCCAAAATATTTAATGAAACGGCTCTTCTCCCACATTGAATGGAAAATACCGGGGGCTGTGCCATGGCCGAATCCTCCCCCGAATCTGCCAGCGGTCCACTCTATCCACATTAAAGGAATACCGAGTAGTAGAAAAGCAATAAAATAGGGTATCATAAATGCGCCGCCGCCGTTCTGCGCTGCCTGCACTGGAAAACGCAAAAAATTTCCTAAACCCACTGCCGAGCCGGCGACTGCCAGGATAATTCCAGCTTTGGTTTTCCAGGTTTCGCGAAATTTATTGAGCTCTGCCATTTTCCACCTATCCCTTATGCTGGCTCCACGTGGATTAGCACTTTAAAATTAGGAAGTTCTCTCTTTATGTCTCTTTCTAAGTGGTCGCATAGCCTATGGGCTTGTTCCACGCTAATTTTCCTGGCAAGGACAAGATGAAGATAAGCCTGTTCCTCACTCCCTTTCCTTACCACAGACAAATCATGAAAATTTACAAACTTCTGGTAATGGCTTTCCAAAATCCTGGTGATAGTTTCTATCTTTCTATTCTCTTCTTCTTTATCTTCGGCTCCTGGATTTATATGAATCATTATGTTACCAATATTTCTTAACTTCTGCAGTAGTAGTTTCTCGATTTGATTTGAAATCTCATGTCCTTCTTCTATAGAAAGATTGGCGTCGATTTCAACGCTCAAGTCAATCGAATTTCTCCAACCCAAGCGACGTGTCTTAATCTCGTCAATTCTTCTTACTCCTTCTGTGCTCAGTGCGATCCTCTTGATTTCTTCAATAAAATCCTCCGGCAAGGAACTGTCCATCAGTTCTGCTGACGCTACAAGAAGAACCTTCACTCCCATCCTAAAAATAAAAATAGTAACAACGAAGCCAGCCAGAGGGTCGAATAGAGGGTACCCGAGTCTGGCGCCGGCTATCCCTATCAACGCTGGTATGGAAGAAAGCGCATCAGCGCGCTGGTCATAGGAGCTAGCCAGAACCGCTAAATTATCAAATTTCTCACCTATATGATGAGTATATCTGGACAAAGACGCATTCACCGAAATTGAAACCAGAGCAGCAACTAAAGGCAAAAATTCCGGCACAGTCTCAATCTTTAAAAAGATGGCATGCAGCGCACGATAAGCAAGTACGATAGAAATTCCGAATAATAGAAAGCTTATGAAAACTGCTGCTATGGATTCCGCTTTCCCGTGTCCATAAGGGTGCTCTTTATCACCTGGCTTTTCAGAAATTCTCACACTGGTTAAAGCGAGAAGGCTAGCAAAAATATCAGAAAGGGAATGGAAGCCGTCGGAAAGCATCGCCTGGCTACGCCCGGAGATTCCAGCAAATATTTTAAATATAGTCAAACAGATAGCGCCCAATATTCCAATGGTGCTTGCTATTTTACTTTTACTGAATCTCTCTTCCGATGAATACATACTACTGCTCTCCTTAGTGCTAAATTTATTTATAACACAATTATTCTCTTTTGTCAACAGCTTGACCCTGGAGTCCCCCGATGAAATCGGGGCTTCTCCTCCCTTTCGGGAGGACTCCAGACTGGTAGTGTAGCCCTTTTAGAAATTCCAAATGCCAAATGCCAAATTACGGGCATAAAGCCCTACACTACCAATTAAAAATTAAAAATCAAAAATTACCAGTCAATGCGGGGACCGTACTCATTAAAAAATTGATTTTACTTTTCGGGTGAGAATAGATTTGGAGTGATTTTTTGACTTATCCCTTCTCGAACAAACTATAAATAGCAGGAATAACTAAGAGCGTGAGAAAAGTTCCGAGCGTCAAACCGCCTATTATAGTGACAGCCACCACCGACCTTGCCTCTGAACCTTCAGCATGGCTGAGAGCCATTGGAATCATTCCCAGAATAGTAGTCAATGCGGTCATAAGGACGGGGCGTAGCCTCGTCGCCGCTCCCTCGGCGATTGCCTCCATTTTTTCCATTCCTTTCTTGCGTAGTTGGTTGATGTAATCAACCATAACGATGCCGTTATTTACTATAATGCCTGCAAGGATAATTACTCCCATTCCCGCAGGAAGAGAGAGAGTCTTTCCGCTAATCACAATGGCCAGTATGACCCCGATTATAGAGAGGGGAAAAGTAAACATAATAACGAATGGTTGAGTAAAAGACTCAAATTCTGCTGCCATAATCATAAAAACTAAAAGAACTGCCAAAATAAGTATCTGCCCTAAACTTACGAATGTCTCTCGCATCTTCTCCGCCTGCCCTGCATACTCCGCAAAGTAGCCTTCCGGGAAAGTGACTTTCCTCATATTATTCCTTATATCCTTGTTAACATTAGACAGGTGTCTGCCACTAAGATTAGCAGTCAACGAAACCATTCTTTTCTGGTTCTCTCGATTTAACCTTATTGGCCCCAGCGCCGTTCGAATGTCTGCAACGTCTTTCAAGCGTACAAGCAATCCCAGAGGAGAAGCAATAACTATATTCTCAATCTCTCTGAGATTTTCTCTGGCGTCTTTATCGAGAGAGACGCGAATATTAATCTCTTCGCCGCCTTGACGAAGAAGTGTGGCTACCTTTCCTTGAACCGCATTCTGTAATGAAGAAGCAATTTGGTTAACAGTCAATCCCAGCTGGGACGCGCGGTGTCGGTCAATTCTAAGTTGCAGTTCCGGCCTTCCCTTCTCCAGCGAACTCCCCAAATCATAAACTCCCTTTATCGTTTCCACTTCTCTCATAGCAGATTTGGAAATATCCTCAAGTACCTCCAGGTCTTTGCCAAAGAGTTTAAGTTGAATAGATGCCTCCTGTCTCCCACCACCTGTAATTACCGACTGAGCCATATCCATAAATTCATACTTGGCGCCCTCTATACTGGGAAGTTTGGATCGAATATCATCCACGATCTCCGTGGAAATACGTTTCCTTTTTAATTTATCCTCCAATCGAATAAAAATTTGCGCCTCGTTCACCCCGGTTGAGCCCGTACCAAAAGCTGCATCTTGTTTTGATCCTTCGGAGAAACCAACGAATGCGCCCACAGTCTGGACGCCTTCCTCTGCCAGGACAATATTCTCAATTTGTTCCACCACCTTATTGGTCTGTTCCAGATTAGTCCCCACAGGCATTTTAACCATAAAGAAAGCCATATTATTGTCTATACTGGGAAAGAACTCCCTCCCGATGAAGGGAATTACGATCAGACTTAATATAAAGAAAAGAAACGCCTCGATAGCCACTCTCTTCGGACGCACCAATAGTTTCCGCAACAATTCCTTATATCTCTGTTGAAAATAGCCGAAAGTTTTCCTCGCAAAGCTGACTTCATAGCCTTTAGATGAATCGTTCTTGAAAATCCGGGAAGCCATCATTGGAACCAGGGTCAGAGCCACAAATAAGGAACCAAACAGGGCAAAAGATATAGTTAAACCCATCTGAGTAAAGAGCTTCCCCGTAATCCCTTTTATGAAGATAAGAGGGAAAAAGACCGCCACAGTGGTAAGAGTTGACGCAGTAATGGCCAGACCCACTTCAGTGGCTCCCAATTTGGCTGAAGTTCTCGGGTCTTCACCAAGACTTAGATGGCGAAAAGTATTCTCGATTACCACAATGGAATTATCCACAATCATTCCCACTCCCAGGGCAATTCCAATCATTGTAATAAAATTCAGAGTATAACCAAGAAAATATAAAGGAATAAATGTCGATATCAAAGAGAGGGGAATCGCTAAAGCTATGGTAATAGTCGGGCGGAAAGTGCGCAAGAAAAGAAAGAGAATCCCAATCGCCAGAATTCCGCCCAAAAGAGCATTTGAACCAGTTACCCTGAGGATCCTCTTTATCAGCTCAGATTGGTCAAAAACGGTATATACTTTTATGTCTTGAGGAAGTCTCCCCTTCAACTCCTCGATTGCTTTATTAACACCGTTAGAAACTACCACAGTGTTGGCTCCCGACTCCTTGTTAACTATAACAACAACGCTAGTTCCTTTATTGGTGCGAGCGTAGCTACGGACATCACGATAGCTATCAGAAACTGTGGCAATGTCCTTCAAATATATGGGAACATTTCCCCTTAGTGTAATTACAATGTTCCCTATCTCATCAATAGAGCGAAACTCAGCCACTGTGCGGAGAAGATACTCATCATATCCTGAAGTAAGATGACCTGCTGGAAGGTTGATATTCTCCAGAGCCAGTTTCTGGTTGACTTCTTCTAAGGAGATGCTAAGTGCCTCCAGCCTCTTCGGGTCAACTTCCACTCTCACTTCTCTCTCCCTGCCTCCCCAGACCATAGCGGAAGCTACTCCGTCCACCTGTTCTAATCGATCCTTGAAGGTATCTTTAACTAACTGGCGAAGGCTCATTGGGTCCCTATCACCTACGACTCCATATACAAATATAGGCATCATAGAGGGGTCAAACTTCACCACTATTGGCCTATCCATATCCTCGGGAAGGAAATCGCTAATCATATCCAGCCTATCTCTTATATCCTGAGCCAAAAGGTCCAGATTGGCTCCCCACTCAAACTCGACCATTACCACAGATAAACCTTCCTGAGAAAAAGAACTAATCTTCTTCACATTTTTTACAGTAGCCACTGCTTCCTCTATGGGCTTAGTGACTATATTTTCCATCTCTTCAGAAGCCACACCTTCATAGCTGGTAACTACTGACATTACAGGATAGGTTATATCGGGCATCAAGTCGAGACCCAGATTGATCAAAGAGATAAACCCAACCACGACGACGATCAGGATGATCATCGTTGTAGTTACCGGCCGTTCGACAGAAAATTCAGGTAGCCTCATCACATACCCTCCACTTCGACTCTCGCCCCATCGCTTAAGCCAAAATTGCCCTCAACTATCACGGTTTCCCCTTCCTTTAATCCTTCAATAATCTCTATCTTTTCTCCATCGCTGACACCCGTCTTGACTTCTCTCAATTGAGCACGACCATCCTCAATAGTAAACAGAACTTTTCTCTCTCCTCTTTCCAGAACCGCAATTGTGGGCACAACCAATGAATTTTTATGTTCATTATAGACTATCTCTACATCAGCAAACATGCCAGGTTTTAACCTGTGGTCTTTATTTTCGATTTCGAGTTCAACTTTTAGTTTTCTACTCCTGGGATCCACGGCTGGAGCAACTTTTACAACTCGTCCCGGGAAACTCTCGCCCGGATAGGCATCGACAGACACGCGCACCTTCTCTCCTTCCCTCAATTTGGAAATATCCTTCTCTCCCACATTGACCACGGTCTTAACTTTATCCATATAGGCTATGTTAAAAACAGGTTCCTGAGGCATTGGTTCCTGAGGTATCACGGAATCACCTATGTCCACATAGTATCTTATAATTGTGCCACTAATAGGCGCCCTCACTTCCGCTTTCGTAAATCCCAAAGCAGGCTCGTCCCGGTCAATCAGGGCAACAAGTTCATCCTTCTTAACATTCTCTCCCTCTTCCTTCACCTTCTTAACCAGCTTGCCAGAAACCCTTGTATACACGTCCACCTCTCTTAATCCATGTATATCACCATTAAGAAATATTACCTGTTCTATGTTCCCTCTATTTGCCGGGAGAACCTTAACTGAAGTGACTTTTTCTGCCGGAGGCTCTTCTACATTTCTCTTCGCCAGATTATATTTTACCAACCTGTAGGACAATAGACCAACCACCAGTATTACCAGAATAAACACCACAATCTTCCCTTTCAATTCTCCCTCCTTTCGCAGGCGTCGCTCGTTATTCGTCGGGACGGCGAACCTTTCGCTTCCTAACCCCATCTTCTTCCCCACAATTAGAAAATAGTTTGTGAATAATGCTTGGAATTTCAGACAAAAAACAAGGAGGACCCATTTGCTTTTAAGCCCCGATAAATCGGGGTTCGACCCTGATTTATCGGGAGGAGTCTATTTTTGCGCCCTCGAGAGTCCGAAGTTTTTTGGCGTCGAGAAATTCCACAGTAATGAACAAACTATTTTCTAAAGCCCTGGCTGCTCACCGACTCGCAGGCAGAGATCCCCTCGCAACTCCATTTGAGGATTGGAGTAGCGAAGCAGAGCTTCGCAATTCTGACGCGGAACTTCGTTCCACTACTCCATTCGTCCCGATGAAATCGGGACCCTCCTTTCGCAGGCTGAAGCTCCGAAGGAGTCCGACGCTTGTTCGAAATCCTGTCGGACCTGCGACTACCACGTTTTAGTTCCTTACATGAATCAATCCTGATATTTGCCAAGAGCTCTATCCAGTAGAGCACTGGCAACATTATGATCATAGAGGGCCTCAACATAAGCGGTCTCGGCCTGAGTCAGAGAAAGTTGTGCATCGCGTAATTCGATTTCAGACATTAGACCCTGTCTATGTCGCTCCTCGGCAATTCTCAAATTTGCCCGCGCCAGTTCCACATTCTCAGTTTGTGCTTCAATCCGATCTCTGGCTTCTTCAAGATCGAAAAAAGCCTTCCTTAATTCTAACTTAATCCTCTCCTTAATCTGACTACTTAAAATTCTTACCTGCTCCAAACCCGCCTTTGCCTGCTTAACCCTCCCCAGGTCGGAAAAACCACTAAACAGAGGAAAGTTTAAAGAAAGAATCGCATTCCAGCTCCCGCCCCACTCCTCCCTGTTGTAGAACGGATTAGTATACTGGTAGTTAACCAGGAAATCCAAATTGGGTCGATTGTCAGCTCTTGCCAACTTAATGGAAATCTTACTCATCTCTTCTCGAACCATTAACTGCTTAATTTCAGCCCTATCTGCGAGAGCCTTTCCCACAGAATCTTCCAAATCAACTTCTCTCTTTTCAAAAACAAATTCTCCTCCAATGTCCCAATTTTCTTCTAATTTCGTATTCAACAAAATAGAAAGTTCTTCTCTCGCTAACTTCAGATTATTTTGGGCCTTAATCAATTCTGTCTGATTATTAACCAACTGCACCTTCGCCCGTGACACATCGTAATCTGAAACCCTTCCTTCTTTATATAGCGCCCTGGTCGTTCTGTAATGTGAATTTGTTACATCCACTGCTTCTTTAGCAATTATTACAAACTGTTTGGCCAGTAAGACATTATAAAAGGCTCTTTTCACATCGAATATGAGGCCATTCTTTACTTGTTTATATTCTTCGTTAACCAATTCATAATTGAGCCTCGCCTGCCTATCCCCATGGTATATCTTTCCCCATGTAAACAAAGGCTGTCTTAGAGTCAATTGTGTACTATACAAGTGCTCGGGTCCCATTTCGAAGGTCTGCTCATAGCCGCCAAATAGGACAGTCATTCTGGGTGGCTCGTTCAATCTGGTATAACTACCCGAAGCGCTCAAGTGAGGTAGGAAATTACCAAATGCCTCCTGCTTTCTTCCCTCAGATTCTAAAATCCTCTCCTATGCAATTTTCAAATCCTGGTTGTTAGCTAAAGCCATATTTACACACTTCTCCAGAGTCAAGAGTTCCTGAGCAAAGGCAAGTCCAACTAGAACCTGTAAGACAAAAGCAACTACGGTCAACTTCCAACATAATCTATGAGCAGTCATCTTTGAGTTATTCCACACCTACCCACTCCTCAATGTATTCATTCCACTAAACACATTCGACACCAATAATCCGCGCTGACCTTGCTTTCGCAAGGACTCCAGAGTCTCTTTTGGAGTCCTCTCGAAAAGGAGGTCATAAATGGAAACCCCCGATGGAATCGGGGCAATCTGCCGTGAAAGGTCACCTTCTTAAGATTCCATTGAAAATGATCTCTAACAGTGTATCTATTCTCTTCTCTATTTCTAACGGGTCTTTCTCCAAAGCCCAATAATATTCCAATCCTTTCATACCAATAACAAAAGCAATGGCTGTTAAATCAAGATTTTTGATTGAAAATACCTTTTTGTTGATTCCTTCTCTCAAAATCCGTTTTATTGTCGAGATTTCGTAATCAGTATGTCTTTTTCTGATTTTTTCTATAAAGCCATAATAATAAAGATATTCATCTTTGAAGGTGCTATAAAAATTTGCCAATTGGTTAATTAGACTCATTCTTGTTACAACATAAGCGCGCAGTTTCTTTTCCGGACTATCCTGCAAATTAACAACCCTTTCTATTTCCTTTTTTAGTATCCGAGCCTCCTCTTCTACAACTGCCTGAAAAATTTCCTCTTTGCTCTTATAATAAATGTATATAGTCCCTTTGCCAACGCGGGCTTCCCTGGCAATTTCATCAACCGTTGCCTTCCGTAACCCATACCTGCCGAATAGTCTGCGAGCGGAAGTCAGAATTAGACTAGCCTTTTCATCTTTCACCCAAAATCTTCTCCCTTTTTGAAACTAACTGACCATATTAGTATTTTAGTCACTTCTGCCGAATTTGTCAAGTACATTTTTGAAGCAAGAACGGGCTCAATAAATTGAGCCCCTACAAATATTGTAGGGGTTTGATTTATCGAACCCCGATTGAAAATCGGGGCTCAATAAATTGAGCCCCTACAGATATTGTAGGGGTTCGATTTATCGAACCCCCGATTGAAAATCGGGGCTTAATAAACTGAGCCCCCACATAAATTAGAAATATTCTTCCAATAGAATCCCAAACTGTTCAGGGTCCACAGACTCCTTGATTGAACGCCTGAAATTGCCCGTCTCAGGAATTTTCTCTTCGAGATTCACCTCTTGCGGATTCTCTATTTTAGAGCCATTACTATCAATCACCATCTTAACCCTGGGGCGATAAGGATCGGATGGATTTGTCTGGAAGACAAAACATATCTCACCTGTGTCCAGTCTGACAAGAGTGCCCGGAGGGTAGACGCCAATCAGTCTAATAAACTTCCTTAAAAGAACTGGTTCAAATTCCCTTCCCGAGGCTTCTTCCATCTCTATTATCGTCTTTTCAGGTGGTTTCTCCTTTGCATAGTAGCGGTTACTCCTCATAGCATCGTATGTATCAGCGATACGAACCAGCAAACTACCTAAATTCAAGTCTCGTTTTTCTCGAGACACGGCAGGATACCCACCAAGGTCATATCTTATATGATGCTCGAAGGTAACCACATACGCCATTTTACTTATGCCAGCAGTCTTCATCAAAATCTTCGCCCCATCGGCAGGATGCTCCTTTATCAATTCAAACTCCTCCGGAGTCAACTTGTCAGGTTTCTTAAGAATCTCCTCTGGAACTTTAATTTTGCCTACATCGTGTAACAAAGCAGCTATCCCCAGGTCATTCAAAATTTGCCTGTCCAGACCCAATGCCTCCCCTTGCACAAGTGCCAGGACAGCAACATTTACTGCGTGGCTGAAAGTATATTCGTCGTGAGCCTTAAGGGAGGCTAAGGTAATCAGTGGAGTCCTATTCCTCTGAATGCTGGCTACCATACTATTTATCGCAGACCTAGCCTTTTCCAGATTTATTCTCCTTCTGAATTCTATATCCTCCACTACTCTCTTTATTGCCTCAATAGCGTCGCGGTAGAACCCCTTGGCCTGGGATTTGAATGCCTCCTCACCGTATGCCGGTTCCGCTCGCACCTCTTTCGGAGCCCCGATCCTCCCCAAGATTATATTCTTTATCCCTTTGGAGCCTAACATTTCGATTGCACCACCAGCATTTCTTAACTCATCCGGCCTCATAGTCAAAACATCAATAAGCCTCAAAAATTCGTCATTTTTCAATCCTTTGAGGAACGTAATCTTCTCTATTTCTTTCTGGCGTAAATCCCTCGTAAAGGCATAGAGGGCTATACTGGCTTCGTGAAGAGGTCTCCCCTCAAATATCAATTCATCTCCCACAATTGCTATGTTTATCGCCTCTTTCTCTTCTAAAAGGTCCTCTAAAATCTCGAAAGTCCTCATCGAAGAACGCATTATTATAGGATGGCCTGGAGGATAAATAACTCTATTTCGAGTTGCGTTAGAAAAGTAAGTTATGAAATCTTCTGCTAATTGCTCTTTCATAGGACCCTTTTATTAGCCCTTTTTCTCAATTTCCTGATGCTTTCGAATTAATCGCTCGCACACTTGCCTGATAATCTTTCTTCTATACCTGCTCCCGCGCGTCAGAGCTTCCATAGCTTCTTTACTACCTATCTTCTCCAGGGCAGTCGCAGCCGCTACTCTCAACTCATCATTTTTTCTTCTGGCAAAAATAGTCGATTTCCGCAGCAGCTGAATCAGGCCGGGAACCGCCTCCTCAGCACCTATCTCTCCCAGAGCCTCAATCCCGGATATGACCAAAGAATTGTTACGTCCAAATGGATTTCGTCTGTGAATCAACTCCAGTAGAAGAGGAACAGCTCCTTTATTCTTCATAGCGCCCAAATACTTGATAGCATTTCTCCTGACCCCTTCATCTGGGTCATCAGCCATACTATGAATTACTCCATATGCTTCCGCGCCCCCTATAGTACTCAGAGCATAGATAACTTCTTTGCGAACCCGCGAGTCCTCATGTTTAAGAAGTAAATTAAAATAACGGACCGCCTTTTCTTTCCCTATTTCCCTCAGTATCCTCACCATATTTCTCACCACATACCAGTTCTTATCTGAAAACCTCCTGACGATTTCGGGAATTGCCTGTTCCCCTAAACTCACCAGAATAGAGATAATCTTCTTTCTAAGTGACCTATCGGTTTCTCTGGCCAGTGCGTCGAGTAGAGGTGCCACAGCGATTTCACCCATGTTAAGGAGAATGAAATGGATTGTTTCGTATTTTTCCTTACCCCAATCGCGAAGCGCCGCAACCAGCTCGTGCACAATAGCAATATCTCTCAGTTCTTCCATAGCGCCCTTGCAGGCATTACGCTCTTCATCGGTTTTTCTCTTTTCTGGACCAGCTTCCTCCACTAAGACTTCAATAATTTCCTTTGCTTTCTCATATCTTCCGGTAAGGAGAAAGTCCATAGCCGCTTTACCCAAATTTTTAGCAATCTCTGCATAGTCACGCAATTCCGTCTCTAACCTGATTAAGTCCAATAGGACAGTGGACGCCTGTTCTTCTATCTTTCTTTCATTAAAGGAATCCATATACTCCTTCACTTCACCAAGAGAGGCGATATGTTCATTCAACTCCTTAAGTGTCTTTCTATACGTTTCTGAAATGAACTCCTCAGTAGGTTTGGAAAGAAAAAGATTCTCAATCAGCCGACGCATATACAAGGAGTCTTCCTGTCCAGACATATCAGACAAACTCTCTCCAAAGAGTGCAATCACTTCTCTTTTCCTTTCCTCTTCAGGTACAATCTTGTGAAAAAGTTTTACCAGACGCTCCGTAACCCTGCCCTCAGTACTAACAACAAGAGTCATCATTTCCACTATCACAGAATTGGATAAATAGGGAATTATCTCTGTTACAACGTCTATTTGATCGGGCTCAATATCAATATCTGCGTCAATTAGCTGAAGTCTCAATTTCAAGTCGAGTCGGGATACGACCTCAGCCAATCCCTTTCTATGAACTTCTTTCTCTTCGGGAACGCTTTTAAGAATATAGTTCCCTATGTTATTGATAGTTCTTCTGATAGCAGCTCCTCCCAAATCTCTCATGCCAGGAAAACTTCTCAAAGCTACACCCTCCAGGTAGGCGGCCATTCTGTCCGGTTGCTGTTCCAGATGCAGGAGGAAATTATGTTCCACTTCGCCTAACTTCAAGCCGCTATATAAATTGAGGCTCCTTATCAAGTCAATCCATATCTCCTCATCACTTCTAACTTTTACCTCTTCTTCCGCTTCTTTGATTTTTTCTCCAACACCTAACATCTTATCGTAGTCAATTTCTACAATATTAATATTAGAAATTCCCTTCTCCTGACACAGCCGTAGAAATCCTCCAATTTTCTGAAGCATTTTTGGCTCTGTAGAAGCAACCTCCAGAAAGGCTTTGAGCTCTTCCGCACTCAAACCTTTCTTGAAGGTAACAGAGGCAACCCCCCGCCTGTGAAATTGGAAGGCAAAATCTATAAATATCTCATTACTCTTATCCAGAAACCGTCCATCTACCAGAAGATTCTTTTGAGCTATCTCCAACCTAAGTTCCCGAGACTCTTCAAGAAGACCCTGAATAGTGGCATGTAGCCTCTCTACAGAAGCTTTAATAGCAGGATGATCAGAAGGGTAAATAGCCATCGTCTTGATAGCCAGGCTTAACTCTTTGATACCTTTTTCCACTATAGGTCCTGCTTTGTATTCTTTCTCTTCATCCATTCCGGAACACCTATTACACGATTTCAAATTTAGGGACAGGTCCAATTTTCTCGCTTCGATTTTTCAAAGCTGTCCCTGCATTCTTAAGTTTGCCGTTCAGCGGTCAATCCTCGTAAAAAACAAAGAAGTTGAACTCCGCGAGCTATTTTCTATACATGACCCAACGGTTCAAATACATAAAAGGAACGTTTATAAGTCCAACAAGCCATTTTATTACTATCTGCCCTATAATTATAGGTCTAAGTGGCTGTAGTCCGTAAAATGCGATGGAAACAAATAACATAGAATCAATTACCATACAAGGTAACGAGCTAAAGGCATTACGAGCCCATAAATGTTTTCCCTTAGTGAGCTCCTTGACCCAAGCAAAAATATAGGCATCCAGATTTTCACTTATAAGAAAGGCTATCCAACTGGCTACGATAATTCGTGGAACTTGGCCCAGTATTGATTCAAAAGCCGATTGATTCCGCCAAAAGGGCGCCGGATTCAGGGATAGAATTATCCAGGTAAAAAATGAAATCGCTACCTGCGAAAGGAATGCAATAAAAATCATTCGGTGAGTTTCTTTTCTACCGAACTTTTCATTTACAATATCGGTCATCAAAAAAGTAACTGAAAAAATGATTACAGCTGATGGTGCGAAGAAACCACTAAAGCCGAGGTCAAATTCAGCAATTTTTGACGCCACAACATTACTGAACAGAATAAATGCAACATATAACCCAATGATTGCGTCGGGCTTTTCGTATTTCCTCGCGTACCAGGAACCAAAAAGTGTGAACGCAGTTATACCGATTATCCACAAAATAATTGTAAACATATCAAAACCATTTAACAACGATATTCAAAGTTCTGCTTTCTGCAGCCGAAGCCGTCCCAAGAATTCTGGGGTGGATGACGGGATTCGAACCCGCAACCACATGGGCCACAGCCATGTGCTCTGCCATTGAGCTACACCCACCACCATGGCACCCTCGGTCCGACTCGAACGGACAACCAACGGCTTAGAAGGCCGCTGCTCTTTCCAATTGAGCTACGAGGGCGTCATCAAGAAAGTTGTCTCAATATTAAGATAACGCAAAATCGTCAAAAAAGCAAGTAGCATAGATAAGAACAATAACTATGCTGCTAATCAGCCTTGGCGTCTTTTCAAAATCTTTCTGCCCCTTTATCCAGCGACTTCCAGAAAACTCACACATACACTATTTTAGCATTATTTAGAAGCACAAGCAAGTGCACTACCAAATTGTTCACTAGCCATGGAACTCCGTTAGCGTCTGCAGCCTTCTACCCAGCCCATTATGCCCCACCACTTTCTCAACTTCCCGCTTTCAGAAAGGCCACAGAAGTCTTCTGCTCTAATGAAATCGTTACAGGTTGTTAATTACCCTTTTCAGTCTATCTCGAACCTGCTCAGCCACTTCCCGTAGCCTGGGATTCTCGATGGCCTGCATAGATGCAACAGGGTCTATGGCGGCTACTTCTATTTTCCTACCTGGAGCCTCTTGTACGACCACATTGCAGGGTAACATTAACCCAATCCTGTCCTCTGCTTGCAATGCCTTATAAGCAAATGGTGGATTACACGCACCAAGGATTCTGTATTTCCTGAAATCAACATTCAGTTTCTTTTTCAGAGTTTCCTTGACGTCGATATCCGTGAGGATTCCAAAACCCTCTTTCTTCAGCTCCTCAGTCACTCTCCCGACAGCTTCGTCAAAAGACATTTCCACAGTCTTGCTAAAATAGTAACTCATTCTGACCCTCCTTGTAAACCGCTACTCTCTAAAGCAAATGTCTGAGTAGTATTTTTACTCCAATCCCGATTAGAATGAGACCTCCTGCGATTTCAATTCTCTTCTCAAAAAAATGGCCAAATCTGTTACCCACAAAGACACCAAGGAATGATAAAAGAAATGTGACCGTTCCAATTATTATTATGGGGGTTACAATAAGAATTTTCAAAAATGCAAAGCTCATGCCCACTGCCAGGGCGTCAACACTTGTGGCAACCGATAATAGCAATAGAACGTAAACATTCAGCGGATTAATTACTTTTTTTCCCAAATCCATCTTAGTCGATTCATAAATCATCCTACAACCAATCAAGCTCAGAAGGCCGAACGCTATCCAATGGTCGAAGCCTGAGATAAAATCTCTCAGGTTAACTCCTGCCAACCATCCTATCAATGGCATAACCGCCTGGAATATTCCAAAAAATGCTGCAATCCGTAGGGCATTACTGATTCTTATATTTCTTATCGAAATCCCATTCGTAATAGATATGGCAAAAGCGTCCATTGCCAATCCAAATGCTATAAATATGACTGTAATCATAATCGGTTGAGTATCCTTTTATCCACTTACGAGAATTTGCGATTAGCCCATTATTCTTGATCACTCCAAATTACCGGGATTTCGCCTGATGTTTTGCGAGCATACAAAATCATGAATGAGAGGAAGGGTTTGTGCGTAGCCACGGATAGTATCGCGTGTTCGATATTTCTGATGTGGTCAATTCTGTAAGTTGAACTATTATTTTAATCGAATAACCGTTTTTCACCAGTGAGCGACTGTATCTCGGTAATATTTTGAGTAACCTCAAGGCCGCTGTCCCTATTTTTTGGTCGGGGCGACTGGATTTGAACCAGCGACCTCATGGTCCCAAACCATGCGCTCTTAACCAGCTGAGCTACGCCCCGCCCAATAATTTGATTTTATCACCTATCCAGAACTTTTGTCAATTAAGAAAGCAAAGCTTACGCTTTGCAGCTACAATTTATCAATTATTTTTTTAATTTTGGTGAGAGCCTGAGCTCTATGGCTTATCCTGTTCTTTATGTCTTCTCCAAGCTCCGCAAAGGTCTTACCATATTCTGGCAGAAGAAACAACGGGTCATAACCAAAACCACTCTCTCCCTTCATCTCAAAGGCAATTATTCCCTCACATACTCCCTCGCAAGTTATTACTGTACCGTCAGGCCTGGCTAAAGCGGCCACACATCTGAATTTGGCTCTTCTCTCTTCCACAGGCAATTTCTCCATAAGTTTCAAGAGTTTCTTGTTATTATCTTCATATCTGACGTTGTCGCCGGCAAACCGCGCTGAGTGGATTCCCGGAGCTCCCCCTAAAGCCTCAACCTCAAGACCCGTGTCTTCAGCCAGAGAGAGCTTTTTTGTATACTGCGAAACCACAAGAGCCTTCTTCCTGGCATTTGCTTCCAGAGTTTGCCCATCTTCCACCACTTCAGGGCATCCTGGAAAATCGTCCAGGGAGAGAAAAATCGCATTCGCATTATTGATTATTTTCTTAATCTCCCTAATCTTGTCGCTATTCCGAGTGGCAAGCACAATTTCCAACATAGGAATTCCTGACTATTTTAAATCTCCCAGAATCTCTTTCTCGGCGGTTATCAGCTCTGCAATACCTTTTCTGGCAACTTCCAGCATCTCGCGTAACTTTTCTTCAGGAAAGGTTGCCTCTTCTCCAGTAGCCTGGACTTCCACGAGGTCACCACTTCCGGTCATAACTACATTCATATCTACTTCCGCAGAGCTGTCTTCTCGATAAGTCAAATCCAGGAGGATGTTTCCTTTCACAATCCCTACGCTTACGGCAGCGAGGTAGTCTTTTACTGGGAAGGAGATAATCTTCTTTTCGCTTTTCAACTTTCGCATCGCGTTGACCAGAGCTACGAAACCCCCTGTTATGGCGGCTGTACGCGTCCCCCCGTCAGCCTGCAAGACATCGCAATCAATAATTATTGTCCTCTCTCCAAGCAGTTTTAAATCGACGACAGCCCGAAGGGAGCGACCTATGACCCTCTGAATTTCCTGGGTACGTCCTGACAACCTGAACCTCTCTCTTTCTGAGCGGTTCTCCGTTGCCCTCGGTAACATTGCATATTCAGCAGTTACCCAGCCAGTAGCGGTATCGTGCAGGTGCATCGGCACCTTCTCCTCTACAGAAGCACTGCAGATTACCTTTGTTCCCCCCGATTCCACCAGACAAGACCCTTCGGCATACTTCAGATAGTTCTGAGTTATCTTTACTGGACGAATCTTAAGGTTCTGCCTTCCAT
>Ga0315314_1001804_pt1 | contig 18403 bp, 16 predicted proteins | sample TDP9_MG_FD_203631 | JGI IMG/M metagenome (GOLD analysis project Ga0315314, IMG submission 203631) | Freshwater sediment microbial communities from Lake Towuti, South Sulawesi, Indonesia - TDP9 | ecosystem: Environmental > Aquatic > Freshwater > Lake > Sediment | place: Indonesia: South Sulawesi...
CGATTTTGTCTTCTAATTCCCTCAGCTCCTCCGCAGCCTTCAATCGCTCTTCCTCTGTTAGCTCCCTCATTGTCGTAGTCTCAGATGGTTTCAGTCCAATCCATCTGAGAATTTTTCGGGCATACCTTCGCGACCAGCGGAGAGATTCTTCAGCGCAGGTCTCCTTCACCTGCCCACACCGAAGAAATTGTCGAAGGGCTTCCGCTCGCTCCCTCAAAGAAGGCAGGTTGGCGCGTGCACCTCTCATCCGCTCCCCCTTTGAAGCATTGTTTCTTTCTCACCGCCTCATCATCCTGTCCACCGGTGAGTAAATCCTATGCTTCTCTTGCAAATCACTTACCACCTGTTGGGCATACCTTCTCACCATCTCCAGGGAGGAATGTCCCAGGATTCTCTGCAAGGTGAACATGGTGGCGAAGGTGTAGCGGAAGGTGTGAGGCGAAACGCGGACCCCCCGGAGTTTGGCCTTCCTGCCATACTGAGCAATGGCGCGTTCAGCCTGACGAAATCTCCACGCTTCTCCCCTGCGGTTCACAAACACCAAGTCTTGACCAGGAATATCACCCCTTGCTTCAATCCATCGCCACAGCACCCTCTTCGCCTTCTGCCCGATGGGAACCTGGCGCATTTTGTTGCCCTTGCCCACCACAGTCAGCAACCCCTCTCTCAAGTCAACATCGCCAAGCCTCAGACCCAGGGCCTCAGAAATTCTCAGGCCCGTGTCAGCCAGAATCACCATCAGGGTATAGTCTCGCAGGCCGCAAAAGGTTTTCCTGTCAGGTTGAGCCAGCAACGCCGCCAGAGCCTCCGCAGAGAAAACAGGAAGGACTGTCCGTCTCTCCTTCTGTGGCTTCATACCGGCCACAGGGTTCTTCTCCAGCCAGCCCTCTCCCACCAGCCAGCCGAAGAGGGCCTTCACCGCCCGAAGGTGAGCGTTCTTAGTTGCCGGTGAGAGATACGCAGGCAGCGAGAGCAGAAACCCCTGGAGGTGGCCTGGAGAAGTAGAGCGAGGTGTGAGGCCTTCCTTCTCAGCAAAGATGAGCCAGGGCTGGAGGTATTCGGAGTAGAAGTGAAGCGTTCGCGTAGACAGATTTCTCACCTCACAGGCGCGCAGAAATGAGGCCGTAGCAGAGGGGAAATCTGCGATAGGGTCGAGCAGTTTGAGTATGCGGGCCATGGAAGAATCTGCCGTCCTTTCCGGCCCGCAAAGAGAAAACAGCGAAAGAGGCAAGGTGAAACAAACCTAGTCATTGCAAGGGTTTGTGGTGGAGGGGGAAGGATTCGAACCTCCGTAGGCATTCGCCGGCAGATTTACAGTCTGCTCCCTTTAGCCACTCGGGCACCCCTCCGTATTGCCCGCCTGCCATTTCGCCTCGGCGAATCTGCCTCAGGCACGACTGGCGGGCAGGCCTGGCGGCGAAAGCCAAGAAGCCCAAGTATTATAGCATATCGCGGAGGCGGCAACAGACAACTTATGAGACCTTCCCGCGGCTGGAGCCGACCTCCGGCAAACCACAGGTGAGCAGGCAAGCGTTGTATTGAAAACTATACAAAAGTCCTTGCGAGGAGATTGATAAGATAGGACGCAGGGAATATGATAAGATGGCAATAAGGGCTGAACCGGACCGGAAAGAGCGGGTTGGCTATTGGGTGATGGCGGTTTCCGGTTCGGGAGCCGAACAAGCAATATCTATTGAGGTTTGCGTTGGCAAGGGAACGACGAAATCGCAGGGATCCGCTCAAATCCTCGTTCCGCGGCCCGTGCAGTGTTTCTTTTATTCTGTCAAGATCTATAAAGGAGGTGAAGTGAGATGGCACTGCGCCGATGGGAGCCATTTCGGGGAATCACCCGCCTTCACGAGGAGATGGACCGGCTGTTTGAGGACTTCCTCAAGCCTTTCTGGCCGGAGAGAAGAGAGGTTCCGGCAGAGGGCTATCGTCTGCCGACACTTGACCTGGCAGAGACGGAGACTGAGTTCCTCCTGAAGGTGGAACTCCCCGGGGTGGACAAGAAAGACCTGAGTGTGGAGGTGCTGCCGGATTCGGTGGTGCTGAAGGCCGAGGCCTCAGAGGAGAAGGAAACAAAGGAGGCCTCCTATCACCGCCGGGAGCGCTCCTATCGCTGTTTCCAGCGCACCATCCCGCTTCCCGCGGAAGTGAAATCCGCGGAGGCGAAGGCCGCTTACAAGGATGGACTGCTGGAGGTTCGCCTGCCGAAAACCGAAGCGGCGATTGCGGCAAAGCCGGTAAAGGTTGAAATCCGCTAGGCGCCGCTGGGGGCTCATCGCTCAAGAGGGCACGTCCGCCCCGGGGCGGACGTGCCCTTTGCTTTTCTGTCCAGAATGCGAACTGAAGCCCTATTGATGCTCGTCTATTAGGGTTAGACCATTCGGGCGGATGCAAATCCGCCCCTACAGACACCAGCGATAGCGACTGTAGGGGCGACTTACCAGTCGCCCGAAAATGTCTGCGTCAGACTTCTAGGCCGGAACCACTGCTCTCCCCTCGGAAAGGATTTTCTCCGAAATCTTCTGGCGGGCCTCCAGCACGGAAAGTTGCGCAAGCAGCAAGGAGATGGTTGATTCCGCGCCGCGGTTTCTATTCACGCCGTTTTCAGTAAGCCCATCAAAGCAGCCCCCGGTTTCCGCATCATAAAGGGAAAGGTCCTGGGAATTGTGGCCGAAAAACCAGCAGAGAGAGAGCCAGGCTCTTCGCAGATATTCCGGCTCGGCCGTGGCCTCAAAGCCAGCCAGCGCAGCCTCCACCATGGCGGCGGCATCAATGGGCTGCTGATCATATCCCGGGGGCTCCGCATCATTCGCCCGATACCAGCCCTTGTTGCCAACCAGGCAGAGTTTGTCGGCGCGGAAGGTCTTCTCGCAAAGGAACTCCATGCTGCGCACCGCTACCGTGCGATAAATTTCTTCTCCGCTTACCTGGTAAGCGCGGAAGAGCGCCTCCGGCAGTTTGGCATTGGCATAGGTCATCTCCGCCAGCAGCCAGCGCCAGGTGGGAGTGCTGTGCTCCTGGTAGCAGGCCACGAGATCATCTGCCAGCCGCCGCAGCAGGCTCTCCGCGCGCTCTCTGTGCTGTGCCTGGGCCTGCCACCACCAGTAAAGCGCGGTGATGCAGGAGGCCTTGCCGCGGGGATGTTCCAGCCGCGCCAGCCAGGGCAGGGCCTGGTGAAACATCCTCTCCGCCGGGCCCACCAGGTCCTGCATCGGGGGGGAGAAGAGAACATAGGCGAGGCTGCAAAGCGCCCGGCCGAAGCAATCCTCGGAGCCGACTTCGTCCGTGGGCCGGCGGTCATAACCGACGAAGTTATGGAAGTGCCCGTCTGCTCTTTGGGTGAAGCGCACGAAGGCGAGATAGGTGTGGGCGAGTTGCTGGCTGAGCGCATCACCATGCAGCCGATAGTGCCTGGAGACAGCCATAAGGGCGCGGGCATTGTCATCCGTGGTGTAACCGGAGCGATAGTCGGGCAGCGCGTAATCGGCGTGTTGAAGGATGCCGAAACAGTCCGTCAGCCGGCGCAGGTGATCAAGCGATACGGGCTTTTCCGGCTCGTGCAGGCTCATGATGAATTCTCCCCTCCTTGAGGCCAAGCGTCGCCAGGGAAGGCACCCTGGCCGGAAGCGCAGCCGGCTCTTGCTGGGCCAGGACCTGCCGGAAGAGGGAGAGATATTGCTGGCCCACGGCAGGCCATATCAGGTCTCGGCCATAGGCATGGGTGAGATTCTCCAGTGATTGCTGGAGCATGGGCTCCTCCAGGAGACGGTTGAGGGCCGCGGCGAGCCCCACGCGGTCGCGGAAATCTACCAGTAATCCCCGGCCCCCCTCCAGTAGAAAGCGGGCATAGAGATAGGGAGTGGAGACGATTGCCTTGCCCGCGGCCACCGCATAGGCGAGGGTTCCGCTGGTAATCTGATGAGGATTCAGGTAGGGGGTAATATAGATATCTGTGGCGGCGAGATAGTCAATGATCTCCTCCTTCGTCAGATAGCGATTGACGAACTTCGCATGACCATCAAGGCCCAGCCGCTGGAGGCGACAGGCGAGTTCCTCCCGATAGGATTCCTTTTCCTCTCCCTGCACCCCGGGGTGGGTCTTGCCTATGATGAGGTAACATACCTCTGGGTGGCGGGAGACGATCGCAGCCAGGGCCTCCAGGACATATTCTATTCCCTTACCCCGGCTTACCAGGCCGAAAGTGGAAAGCACCCGCTTCCCCTCCAGGCCAAGGCGGGCCTTTGCTTCCTGCTGGTCGCGGCGCGAAAAGTCCGGCGCCCCGTGGTGAATAATGCTCACTTTGCGGGGGCTGATATCGTAATCCTGCGCGAGAATGTCCCTGGCGAACCTGTTCATCACCACCAGCCGCTCCGCACGCCAGCCCAACTCCCTTAGCATGGCGCGCAGCACCAGCGCCGGCTCAGGAATCACGGTGTGCAGGGTGGCCACCAGCGGCCTCTCCAGACGGCGAAGAAACGCGTAGAGACAGCGGCACTGCGTCCCCCCGTAGATGCCAAACTCGTGTTGAAGACAGACCAGCGCGGCGGGAGAGTCATTGATGAATCTTGCCGCCGCTTCATAATCAACGGGATTCCTGTCCTCAACCAGAAAGCCGACAGGCCGCTGGTAGCAGTGCCGCGGCCCCTCCCTTTCCATGGCAACCACCATGGGCTCGCCCGCGCCTTCACACCCCTTGATTGCCATCACCAGGTCCTGGCAGAAGGTGGCGATGCCGCACTCCCGCGGCGGATAAGTGCTCACATAGGCAACGCAAAGGCCCTCCGCCTGCCCGCGAGAATGTTTGCCAGAATAGTTATCAATAGTTGAATTGATCATCGTGTGGCCTCCCCACTAAATGCTTCGTCGGCCTCGCCGAGGACTGATTATGCGGCCTCGGCCCGGCCGAAACGATCGGGGTGCGCTTGTCGTCCCTGAGACTGCGGCCTCTGCTTCCTGGCAGAAGCGAAACTCATGGGTCGCCGCTGGGGAAAGCGACCTTGCCGTTACGCACCCCCTCGCGGAGGTAATGGTGCCAATAAGAGAGAATCCCAGCAAGGGCATGTTAGCCAGAAGCCGCCTGATGGTCAAGCCCGCATACTGCTTTCTTGTGCAATAAATCCTACAAGCGTTGAAAGCCGATGGCCCTGTATCTGGAATTGTTTGATTTTCTTTCGGAGATGGAAAATCTTATAATGGGCTGAAATGAACAGGAGAAAGATAAGCCGATGGGTGCGCAGCCAATTGTGATGATGAGCAGTTATCCCCCACGCCGGTGTGGGATTGCAACCTTTTGCGAGGAGGCGCGAGAGTTCCTTCAACACCACCACCCGGAGCGGGAGATATTGGTGATCTCTCACACCGATGGAGCGGGGGAGGGAGTGATTCCCATCCTGGATATCTCCCGGGCGGACTGGTGGAGGCCCGTGGTGGAAGAGGTGCGACGGCTTGATCCCTATGTGCTTCACATTCAGCACGAATATGGGCTCTACGAATATCGTGATGAAGAGGGCCGGGGAGATGGCAACCGGGGATTCCTTGACCTGTTGGGCGCGCTGGGCGCCTGGCCCGTCGTCGTGGAGCCGCACACGGTGCACGGCCGGCTTTGCGAGCACGAGGCGGAGTTCATCCGGGAAATGACGGAGAGGGCGGATGTCGTCCTCTTCAAGTGTCACTACCAGAGATGGCGGCTGGACTGGACCTTCACCTCCCGGGGTTGGAAGACGCCCGCGAATATCATGGTTGTCCCTCACGGAGCCCGGCCCGACCGGCGCTGGAAGCCGGAGGAGATTCCCGCGCTCAAGAAGGAACTCGGCTTCTCCAGTTATCCTTACCTGGGAGAACGGTTTGTCGGGCTGGTGGGATGGATTCAGCGCAACAAGCGCTGGGACATCCTGACCTCAATGTGGGAAGAGATTGCCGAGCACATCCGGCAGCGGACCGGCGAGGAATGGGACCTGCTAGCCGCCGGAGAAATGCGGGACCCCGCGGATCAGCCAGACTATGCGCGCTATCGCAGTCAGGTTGAACTGCTGGAGAGCAAGGGCCTCGCCCACTTCTACGAGTTTGTTCCCCGCGGCGACCTCTACTACAAAGTCATCGCTTGCTGTGACTTCGTGGTTCTCCCCACGGTGGATGAAACCCAGTCGGGGACTCTGGCGCGCATCATTGCGCTCAACAAGCCGTTCATCACTACTGCCCCCATGGAGGGCCTTACCGCCCAGGCCGTGGAGAGTGGCGGAGGCCTGCTCTTCACCAGCAAAGCCATGCTCCGCCAGCAGGTGATTCGCTTGGCCTGCGATGAGAGGCTGCGTTTCGGCCTCGGCGAGAATCTAAAGCGCTATCTGGAGGAGGTCGCCTCCTGGGAAGTTGTCGCGAAGCAATATGATGAGGCCTACGAACTCGCCCGCATCAGCCAGCAAAGCGGCGAGAAAGCATGTATTTCCTGGGAGTTCTAGTTGCCGGGAATCTCCCTTCGCCGCAGCCTCAACGCAGTTCCCACTCCCAGCCCAGGTTGTAGGTGGTGCGATTCCTCTCCGTGAAGTCAAAGCGGGCATAGCGTCCCACCCCCAGCAGCAGGTGCTTGCACTTCGCCTGGAGGAAATAGCCCACTTCGCCATCGGTGCGGGGAACGATTCCCGCCGTCAGATAGGAATCCTCGCTCGCCCAGCGATTGGAGAGGACAAAGGTCCATTTGTCGGAAAAGCGGGGGTCGCTGATGGCGCGCAGGGAGGCGAAGTTATAGTCTCCGTAATACTTATCTGCCCCCAGTTGGAACTGGAACATATTGCGCGCACCGTCCTCCGGAATGACGCGGATATAGCGCACCGCAGCGACCAGCACCACGCCCTTTGTGCCGGTTATCTGTTCGGTTTCCACCTGCAAGACATGGTCAAAGTCATCGCGGAAACGGTAGAAGGCACTGTAACTGGAACCCCGCCGGTCCTTGACATAGCCGCCAAACTCCACCCCTTTCGTGAACTCCCCGAACCATACCTGGGTGTGAAAGGGGCCTCTGGAGTAGAAAATGGAGGGGTCGTTGTATTCCCGATCCCCGGATTCGCGGATGAACTCGTGCTGGAGAATGAGCCGCTCAGGCGACGCTTGCGCCCAAGCGCGGCTCGCCCAGGCCGATATGGCGATGAATACGCCCAGCCAGAGGGGCAGGAGATGAACTCCTGCCCAACAGGCAGAGAGAAAATCGCTAGCCCGCCGCGGCGGGCGCAGACTAAAGTCTGCGGCTACCAGTTTTCGCTCAACGCTCAACGCTAAACGCCGAACTTCTCCTAGACTTCTGTTCCCACCCACCATTTTCTGTCTCTCTCCGTTTTCGCTTTCATTTCCTTGGTTACGAACCGCTTCCAGGCCCACATCGGGAAGGCAAGCACCCGCAGCACCATGTTGAGCAGGTTATACAGGGGATAAATCAGCAGCACCCCCGCCCGCTTGCCGGTGTTGATTCTCCGCTGCACGGTGATGAAGGGATAAATCTCCACCAGCAGATAGAGGAGGTAGAGAAGCAGGAACACCTCCCAAATCCGGTAATAGGCGAGCATGATGAGTGACCAGAAGCGGAAGGGCTCACCCAGCACCACTATCGCGTTATAGGCCATTTCCGCCCGCAGCCGCGTCGGGACGCCCTTTTTCACCATCAGCCTGAGATAGTTATAGAACATATGGTAATGGGCCGGATACCAGTAACTAATTCGCTGGCGGATGAGTCTCCAGAGGGTATCCGGAGCCACGGTCCAGGCGGGCTCCTCCACGAAGGCCACCTTGCCTCCGTAGAGATGCTCCAGAATGGTCCGCTGAAAGTCCTCCCCCTCAAAGGCTCCGCTGTGGCGGTGATGAAGTTCAACGAGACGCTCCTTTCGGAAGAGTCCCGCGGCCCCGGAAATACAACTGATGCTCGCCGTGCCATCCAGGAAGCGCCGCCCTATTTCCATAGACTTCGCATATTCATAGCGCTGAATACAACTCACGAAACTCTGCCCCTTCGGGCCATGGCGATTGCGCCGGTCGGGCAGCACCATGAAAGCCACCGCCCCAAAGCCGTTCACCAGAGAAGTGGGCAGACGAACATTCCCCAGGCGGGTATCGTCATCCAGCAGCAGGACGAACTCGGTCTGCACGCGAAAAACGCCAAAGTGAATGGCATGCACCTTTCCCATGCGGGGAATGGTGTAGCAGCGGACCCCAAAGGCCTTCACCACCGAGGCGGTATTGTCGGTGCTGCCATCGTCAACCACCAGAATCCGCTCCTTTGGCAGCCCCAGTTTCAACAGGTCCTGGATGGTCAGGCCGATAACTTTGCTGCCATTGTGAGTGGGGATGAGCGCCGTTACCGTGGAAAGATCACAGGTGAAATCCCGCGCCGCCGGTCGCCGCAGGATTTCAACATAAATCTTCACTGCATCAACCAGCAGGAAGATGACGACGATCCAGAAAAAAACCCCCCAGGAGAGTCCATGAAACATCAGTTCGTCCTCTATGCCCTTCTCTAACTAGAGCCTCTCAACTATTCCACAACCCATCTCTTTCTTCACAGGACGCGGCCCCCTCGCTCGGAAGAAGTTGAGACAGATGTGTTTTCTCTTCATTCTTCAAGAAAAAACTGCCGGAAGAAATTTACCGTCACCCCCTGGCTGTCTCCATAAATTCCCAGCGCAGAAAGCCCACTGACGCGGTGGTAGAGCACTGCCGCCGGGCCCCCCTGGTCAGGGTAATACTGGGTCGCTCCCACTTGTGCCGGAATATAATCCTCAGGCACATTCCTCCAGAAGATATCCAAAGCGGTGTCACGAGAAGTGTGCAAATACTTGCCGAAGCGCTTGAAGCGTATCCCGCCCAACTGCGCCCCCGTGCCGTCAAAGGAGGAAACCTCCGCGTAGAAGGCGCGGTCCTCACTCAGCGGAGTCTCCACGTCAAAACTCACTCCACTCCGGCTGGTTGTCCACAAGGCGTTGAGGCCAAAATAGGTGTGTTTGCCTCCCCGCTCCAGGTCATATTCCGTTCGTGCCGCGAAAAACTCCTCCCGCCGCCGCTCTTCCCCAAAAAGAGGATCACTGTTCGGGGTGAAGCGGCCCGCCGCGCCCGCCGGAGGGGTAAACTGGGTGCGGCCGCCCAGCAACTGAAGAGATATTGGACGGCCCTTCACAACTGCCTCTCCTCCCCTTGCTCCTGGAGAGACCAACAGGCCGCCAGGACCGAAGACAACGAACTTCTGTCCCGCCGCGGCATAGAAGCGAGGCCGATCCATCCCCACATAGGCATTGTTCAAAACCCCCCGGGTGCCATCACTGCCGGTCGCTATCCAGCCACCAACCCTCAGGGTGAGGTCCCGACCAACGGGCCCATAGCCCTCTCCAGCCAACTGTAGCCGCGCATCTGCTCGCGAGGCGAGGGCAAGGCTAACATCAATCCCGCTGGGCCAGCCGCCTCCCTCGCTGCCTAGGCCGCGGCCGCAACTCAAAGCGATGGCCAACAAAAACACCCCCAGATACCCCATCCCTTTCATGGCTTCCCTCCAGGAACGGTTTGTCGGAGCGCCAACGGTCTTCCCATTAGTAATTCCAGCCTGGCCCACGGCATTCCTTTCCGGGGAAGCCAATCTTTCTCTTCGCAAGATTCGTGCCACGCCTTCGCCCCGATTCTGGGCAAACGAAAGGGTGTGCCTTTGTGGCTGACCGTTACCCAGTTTCACAGGGATGCGCACAATAGGGCAGCAAGCTGCCCTATATGAAAGCGAAAGGCAAGACTTTCGCACTCCAAAATGGCCCGATAAAGGCAGGGATTTGGAGTGCGGTGGCTTGCCACCGCTTTAGTTGGCGGGAGCCTTGCTCCCGCAGAACAAAACTGGGTAACCGTGAGGCGAGGCGCAACTTGACAGTGGCTGAGGGCAGGGTTATTCTCTGGCGCGCGTGCCCGTTTCGTCTGCGCGCTTTTCGGGGCGAGGAGGATTCCCCAAAATAGGCCCTGGTGATGGAGAAAAAACTCCGGCACTGGCTGGAATGGTGGCCCTGGTGGTTCATTATCGGCTTGGCGGCCGGTTTTGCGGCTTTCGCCATCGGCATGGAAATCCTGGCGGGGATATTCTTCCGCCATCGGCTGGGGCTGTTGGTTTCCTATCCGGCGAGCGCGGCTTTTTTGTTCTACGCGCTCTTGAGCATCCTCGCCGCCTGCCGGGTGAAGGTGGGAGTCGCCGGAGAGATGGGGCTGGCGCTGGGATTTTTTGGCGGGATGGTGATTTGTCATCCGCTCTTATTGTGGCTGGCGGCGACCCTGCTGGGAGCAGGGTCGTGGGTGCTGAGTCCGGCGCAGTGGCTGGCGCGCCTGCCGGGACTGTGGATGGCAGGCAATGCTTGCGTGATTCTGGCAGCGGCGTTTCTGGGGAGGCTGGTGGGGCGGATTATCCGTGAGGCGAGTCTGCTGCCGGTGGTGGCGGTAGTCGCCTCGGGGATTGATTTATGGGGGGTGTATTGGGGCCCGGTGGGACAACTGAGCGCCACGGAGGAGGGTCGGGTGATTGGCCAGCAATTTTCCGCCGCGGTGCCCGGGGTTGCGGCTGCGGCGAAGGCGGGTTTACCGGTGCTGACGGGAATCGGCCTCGGCGATTTTGTCTTTCTCGCCATTTTCTTCTCTGCCCTGCGGAGGCTCCGGCTGAACCAGCGGGGGGCGTTCTGGGTTACCTTTGCCATCCTGATGGTTGCCCCGGCCTTTTTCCTGCTGGGAGAAATCCTCCCCGTGGCGGAGAACCTGCCGGGGCTTCCCTTCATCGCCGCGGGAATAGTTGCCTCCAATCACAGGCATTTGAAGATGAGCCGACGGGAACTGCGCATCAGCGCGGCCGCGGCGGCGATAATTATCGTGGTGATTGCGGCAATTTGGGCGGTGAAGCGATTCCTGAAATGAGAAATCCGGGCGGATTCAAATCCGCCCCTACAGGTTCTAACGCAGAAAATAGGCTGTAGGGGCGGCATTGTTGCCGCCCATCGCGAATACAATTGCATCTAAGCATAATTTGCAAGATTGAATAGCCTGGGGCGACTCACCAATCGCCCGCTATTCAGCAAGAATCCAAGAAGAGCGTGCTACATGTCCAAACAAGATTCCTTCGTTGCTTTCAGGGAGATAGAAAAGAAGTGGCAGGGGCGCTGGGAGGAGCGCGGGATTTTTCGCACCCGCGGTGAGCCGGGCTTGCCCGCCGAAGCCAAAGCGAAGGCGGGCCGGGAGAAGTTCTACTGCCTGTGCATGTTCCCCTATCCTTCCGGGGAATTGCACATGGGCCACATGCGCAATTACATCCTGGGGGATGTCGTCGCTCGCGGGCAGGTGATGAAAGGGAAGAATGTGCTTCACCCGATGGGTTTTGATGCCTTCGGGCTACCCGCAGAGCAGGCGGCAATACGACACGGAGCCCATCCCGCAGCCTGGACCTATGAGTGCAACGCGCGGATGAAAGAGCAGTTTCGCCGCCTGGGGATTTCCTATGATTGGGAAAAAGAAATCATCACCTGTCGGCCGGAGTATTATCGTTGGGATCAGTGGTTTTTCCTGCAACTGCTAAGACGCGGGCTGGCTTACAAGAAAGAAGCGCCGGTGAACTGGTGCCCCACTTGTGAAATCGTGCTGGCCGATGAGGAGATTGCCGCCGGGGAGTGCTGGCGCTGCGGCAGCCAGGCGGAGCGCAGAGAACTGGAACAGTGGTTCTATCGCATCACCGCTTATGCCGACAGACTCCTGGACGACCTGGATTTGCTGGAGGAATGGCCCGAGCGAGTAAAGACAATGCAGAAAGAATGGCTGGGCCGCAGCGAGGGAGTGGAGTTCAACCTGCCTTTGGCCGATGGAGAAGGAGAAATTGCTGTCTTCACCACTCGTGTTGACACAGTGTTTGGGATGACCTATGTGGTCTTGGCCCCTGAACATCCTCTGGTGGAGAAACTGCTTCAAGGCCGGCCGGAAGAAGCGAGGGTGCGGGCCTATTTGAAAAGTGTCAGCAGGAGAAGTGAACTGGAGCGGCTGACTGAGCGGGTGCGGGAGGGAGTATTCAGCGGCGCGTATGCGATAAATCCCGCCAATGGAGAAAAATTGCCGGTATGGATTGCGGACTATGTGCTGCCAGAATATGGGACGGGGGCAATCATGGCGGTTCCCGCGCATGACCAGCGGGATTTTGAGTTCGCCCGGGCAAATGGCCTGCCCATTCGCGTAGTGATACAGCCCCCTGGGACGAATCTTGATGCAGCAACAATGGAGCAGGCCTATATTGAACCAGGCCTTCAGGTAAACTCCGGGCCTTTTGATGGCTTGTGGAGCGAAGAGGCGAAGGAGAAGATTGCCATCTGGATGGAAAGCCGGGGAATCGGCCGCAGAAAGGTGAACTGGAAACTGCGGGATTGGCTGGTGAGCCGGCAGCGCTACTGGGGCGCGCCCGTGCCGGTGATTTATTGCGAGAAATGCGGCATCGTTGGCGTTCCCGAGGAGCAGTTGCCAGTGATTCTCCCCGAGGACGCTCCTTTCACCGGCAAGGGCGGCTCGGTGCTGGAACATTTGCCGGAGTTTATCTCTGCCCCGTGCCCCTCCTGTGGAGGGCCGGGCCGCAGAGATACCGATACGCTCGCCACCTGGACCTATTCCTCCTGGTATTACTTGCGCTTTGCCAGTCCCCATTCGGAGAGGATTTTTGACCGGGAAGCGGTGGATTACTGGCTGCCCGTGGATCAATATATCGGGGGGATAGAACACGCCGTGCTGCATCTGCTTTACTCCCGTTTCTACTGCAAGGTAATGCATGACCTAGGGCTGGTGGGATTCAGGGAGCCTTTTGCGGCGCTTTTCACCCAGGGGATGATTTACAAAGACGGCGCGAAGATGAGCAAGTCGCGCGGGAATGTCGTCGGCGTGGAGGAGTTATGTGATAGATACGGCGCGGACACGGCGCGCTGTTTCATCCTCTTCATGGGGCCTCCGGAGCAGGACGCGGAGTGGAGGGATGCCGGAGTTGAAGGCATTCATCGCTTCCTGGGAAGGCTGTGGAGGCTGGCCGATTCGCACCTGGAGGATTTTGACCGCGACTGGAGGAAAAAGATAAAGAGCGCGGCCTTGAGCGCGACGGGACAGGCGCTGCGCCGTAAGACCCATCAATCCATAAAACGGGTGGGCGCGGACATGGAGAGATTCCATTTCCACACCGCCCTCAGCGCCCTCATGGAACTGGTCTCTCAAATGCGGGAGGTTGAGTCCAGACTCCAGACCCCAGACTCCAGACCCTCAGACTCCTTGACCCTCTCCGAGGCCTGCGAGAACCTCGTGCTCTTGCTCTCGCCATTTGCCCCGCATATCGCCTCAGAACTATGGGAGAGAATGGGGCATAATGACGAACTCTACTTTCATGCCTGGCCATCTTACGAGGAGGCCATTGCCAGGGAAGAAAGCATCACCCTCGTCGTCCAGGTGAACGGAAAGGTCAGGGACCGGATAACCGTAGAGGCGGGCCTGCCCCAGGAGAAATTGAAGGAGATTGCCCTGGGTTCGCGGAAAGTGCAAATCCACCTTGCCGGCCGACCGATAAAGCAGGCCATCGTGGTGGCCGACAAACTGGTGAATTTAGTGATATGAGGAGAGGGGTTCCCGTCTGCCGGAGCAATGCTCTATTTTTCTCGCTGGCAGAAGGTGGTGTTGGGGATACTGTTGGCGGCGCTGGCGGCCGGCCTGGGAACACTGCTCTATGGCCGGGGGAGGCTGGCGGCCCTGGGGCCGACGGAACCGTTTTTCATGGAATCGCCTCCGGGGGCGCGTCGGCCCGCTTCCGTGTTGGTTGACATAACCGGGGCGGTGGCCAAACCCGGGCTCTATCGGCTTCCTGCCGGTGCGCGGCTGCATGAAGCGATAGCGAGGGCCGGCGGGGCCACGTCGGAGGCCGATTTGGGGGCCGTCAACCTTGCCGCGGTTGTTCGCGATGGAGAGAAGATACACGTGCCTGAGAAACAAGTTCTGCTGCAAGGCGAGACAAAGAAAGGGGCAGAAGATGAACTCCTGCCCAACAGGCAGTCTTCTCCTTCGCGGGCGCAAGCGAAGGCTCCGCCCAAAAAGCCCATTCCTCTAAACTCCGCCAGTGCGGAGCAGTTGCAGCAACTTCCAGGAATTGGGCCTGTGCTGGCACAGCGAATCATTCAACATCGCCAGCGCCTGAAGGCGGAAAACGGCGTCGGCTTTGAAGCAAAGGAACAACTTTTGGAAGTCCCCGGCATCGGGGCAAGAAAGTATGCCGACCTGAGGGAGTATCTCACTCTTTGAAAGGTATTCACCGCAAAGACGCATTGTCAAGGGGACAGGAACCCGTTTCCAAAGTCATGAAATAGGTTCCTGTCCCCAATTTCCCAAGCAGGGCACTGACCAGGCTCGGTGTTGAGCGCCCGCGAAACTTTGTGGGCGTCGTGTGCACCTATAATAATGTGGAGAACGGCCCCGACCTGATTCAAAAGGCAAGAAACGGTGACCGTGAAGCCTTTGGGTCGCTCGCCGAAGCCTGTCGGCCCTGGCTGTATGGGTTGTGTTTTCGGCTGGTCAGAGATCAGGGCACCGCGGAAGACCTCGTCCAGGAAACCCTATTGCGAACCCTGCGCGATCTGCCGATGCTTCGCGATCCCCGCCGATTTCGCCCCTGGTTGAGCAAGATTGCGGTGAATGTCTGCCGCATGCACCTGCGCCGGCTACAGGTAAGACCGGCAGAACTTCCCCTCGCGGCAGAGGAAAGCCAATCCCTTCCTACCGGTGCAGATAGCCCGCCGCGCGTCAAAGAAGCCCTCGCCGCGCTGGATACCACGAGCCGGCGGGTGCTGATGCTCTACTACGGCGATGAACTCAGCCAGGCCGAAATCAGCGAATTGCTTGCGCTCTCACCGGCAGCGGTCAAGAGCCGCCTCCACCGCGCCCGTGAGCGAATAAGAAAGGAGATGGTGGCGATGATGAGTGAAAAACAGAAGCAGAAACTGGGAGTCAGCGGAAAGAAGCCCTGGAAACTGCGGACAATCCTGCTGGTGGAACCGGACGAATCCGTGAGGGAATCGCTGCACAGGGCACTAATGGCCGCGGGCTACAAGGTCATTGCCCTCCCGACGGGCGAGGCGGCGTTGGCCGCCGCAGCCGAGCGCAAAGGACAATTGCTCATCCTGGATAAGCACTGCGTAGAGCCGAACTGGATTGAAGTGCTTACACTCTTGCAGGCTGATTCCTGGAGCCGCGAGAACCTGCCCGTTGGAGTGCTGGTAGACGCGAACAACGCGCGAGACCGAATACTGGCCTGGCAGGCGGGGGCCGTGCTCTGTCTTACACGTCCGCCTGATGTGCAGGAAGTGGTGGGTTTCGTCAAACGCCTGGAGCGCCTCTGGCCGGAGGAATACCGCCCAAACAGCAAGCGGCGGGACTCGCGAGTGAAACGGTGTAACCTTTAGGCGTCAGAAACCGATTATGTTATAGGAAGTTGCGCGGTGGTGGATCAACGCCTGATAGCATCCTCTTGCCAGGAAATACATCTGTCAATAGAATCACGTCAGCGTCTCTCGCCAAGAGGAAAGAGGTTCCCCGTGCTTCCGTGCCAGGCGTTTCGCAACAATAGATCAGCGCGGCTGTTCTGCTTCGCGGCGTTGAATTTGCTCCTCCTCGCGCCGGTTCCGCTTCCGCCTTCACAGTATAATGGCCTCCCTCAAGCCGCTTCCGCGGTAAATGAGGAGAGTTCAACTCAAGGCCTCAATCCTAGAGAAATCTTTCGCCTCCGCTTTTCCAATGAAGAGGGCGGAGAAATATCTGTCAGCAAAGACGGCGGTCTGACCTGGGAGAAACTGGGGGCGGTATTGCACCCCTGTGAGAAGGTGGAACCCCGCGGCTTTACCGCCGCAAAATGGGTGGAACCGGTAAAGGTAGCCGCCTCGGCTGTCAATGCCATTCACATCACCACCGACTATGACCCCCAGATTGACCGCGCAACGGTCTTCTCTATTCTGCCGAGAGAGGTTTTCGTGCCGGGTTCTTTTCTCGTTCCCGAGGCCTCTATCATTACCGACCTCTCTGCCGGAGAAAAAATCTTCGGCGGCGGCCTCGCCCCGCTCGTCGGAAACCGCTTGTGGGTGGAGCGCGAAGGACAGGTCTTCCTGGCTCAGAAAGGTTATCTGCCCGCGCGCGGCGACAGGCTCACGATTGTCGTGGAACGCTTTCCGCAGCAGCCCACGCAATTGGTTTTTCAGAATCGCCAGGGAGGGCTGATCTGGCTGCAATTCCTGGACGGTTCGCGCTCCGTCATCGGCCGGGTGCTCCGGCCGGTGAGAGGAGTAGGACGCTTTGTCGGGACCCGCTATGCCGCGGCCGGCAGGATTCGCGCCAATCACCCCGGGGTGATTGACATCTCCTGCAGTCCCCTGGGGGCGATAGGCGGCTTCCAGATAATCCCCGAGGGCCATTCCCGCAGCCCGGAAATGAAGGCCGCCCTCACCATGACGCAGTGGATGATCGTCGCCCCCCTTTCTCCCGACGAACACTGGGAGGGGGCGGCGCCGCTTTTTTCTCAATTCCTGAGGCCCGACTATCGGCCCGATGACCTCTATGCGCCCGATTGGCAGGAGAGGCTGCTCAGCCGTTTTCTAGTTGAGGTGCGCAGAGATAGCGACATCTGGGGGCCCTGCCCTGCCTTCTCTCTGGAACCTGACCTCTCTCTGCCCTTGCCGGATTGGGCAAACTCTGCCCTCGCCGATGTGAGCGAGATTCGCCTTTTTTTCCCCGTTTCGCCCGGCCGCCAGTGAAGCGTTGCGGGCGGGTTAGTGCTTGCCCTGAGCAACGCCGAAGGGAACCCGCCCCTACAGCCCATTACAATAGAATCTGTAGGGGAGGCGGCTAGGCCTAAAGGCCGCCATGGCGGTCGCCACAGGCGACCTAGCCACTTCATCAAGCCTCCCGCTGCTTCTCGTCACGCGCATTGACGCCCGCGGCCTCGCCTGCTATGATGACGGCAAAGGCAGCGAGGATAGCAGGGAGAAGGCCTTCTTTGAAAGACGAACTGGCAGCGATGTATGCGATAGTAGAAAGCGGCGGCAAGCAATATCGGCTGGAACCCCAGGCGGTAGTGGAGGTGGAACGGCTGAACGCTGGGGTTGGGGAGGAAGTTGTGCTTGACCGGGTGCTCCTGGTCAAGCGCGATGGCCAAGTTCAGGTTGGGCATCCCTATCTGGAAAAGGCGCGCGTGATTTGCAGAGTGCTTGCCCACAGGAGAGGTAAGAAAGAGGAAGTTTTCACCTATAAGGCCAAGGATAATGTGCGCCGCAAGAAGGGGCATCGTCAGGCCTTCAGTCGGCTGAAAGTGGAAGAGATAGTGATGGGCGCAAGATCTAAGGCCAAGAAGGAGAAATGAGATGGCGCACAAGAAGGGAGGCGGCTCCTCTCGCAACGGCCGGGACAGCCGTGCCCAGCGGCTGGGGGTGAAGGCCTATGCCGGGGAAATGGTCTCCCCAGGCAGCATTTTGGTTCGCCAGCGGGGCACGCGGGTTTGGCCGGGCAGAAATGTGGCTCGCGGCAGTGACGACACTCTCTTCGCAAAGGCCGCGGGCCGGGTGGCCTTCGGGTGCTTTGGCAAGGGCCGCCAGCGAGTCAGCGTCATTCCGGTATAAGGAGGAAGAGGGAGATAGCGGCCGAGATGTGCGCTACACCACGCATCTCGCGCGGCTCGTCCCGGTTCATTGACCAGGCCCGCATCTTCGTGAAAGGCGGGGATGGCGGAGAGGGCGCGGTTACCTTTCGCCGAGAGAAATTCGTCCCTCGGGGCGGGCCCGATGGAGGAGATGGTGGGCGCGGGGGGAATGTCCTGTTGCGGGCCGAGCCAGGACTGCGCACTTTGAGAGACTGCGTTCTTCGCCACCGCTATTCTGCCTCTGATGGCAAACCTGGGAAAGGCAAACGCTGCCGCGGCGCAGACGGAGAGGACCTCATCATTCGCCTCCCCGTGGGCACCATGGTGCGCCGGGAGGAGGACCGCGGCCTGCTTGCCGACCTCGTCGCTCCCTATCAGGTTTTCCTGGCAGCCAAAGGTGGAAGAGGGGGGCGGGGCAATGCGCGTTTTGCTACTCCCAGCCGCCGCGTGCCGCGTTTTGCCGAAAAAGGAGAACCCGGCCAAGCGTGCTCGCTCCGGCTGGAACTGCGCCTCCTTGCCGATGTTGGAGTTGTCGGCTTGCCGAATGTCGGCAAATCCACCCTCATCACTCGCCTTTCCGCTGCCCGGCCAAAGATCGCTCCCTATCCCTTTACTACCCTCTCTCCCACTCTCGGCGTGGTGCGCCTCGGGGAGGGAAAGAGTTTTGTCATTGCCGACCTGCCGGGACTGATTGAAGGAGCGCACCGCGGCCTGGGCCTC
>Ga0315314_1001805_pt1 | contig 18402 bp, 25 predicted proteins | sample TDP9_MG_FD_203631 | JGI IMG/M metagenome (GOLD analysis project Ga0315314, IMG submission 203631) | Freshwater sediment microbial communities from Lake Towuti, South Sulawesi, Indonesia - TDP9 | ecosystem: Environmental > Aquatic > Freshwater > Lake > Sediment | place: Indonesia: South Sulawesi...
TATTGATCTGCCCCATCACCCCGACAGAAACGTGGAATGTGTTCCCGATGTCGACTAAGAGTAGTGATACTAGAACTGCCAAAGGACCTGCAGCGAAGTTTGAGGCCACTAAAGAAGGAAGAAACAAATTTCGCAGGGTCTCTCTCTTCTCAGTTTGACCCATCTCATCATCCATATCTTACGACAACCTCCAAACTCCTAAATTCCAATGTATCTTCTCGATATTTAAATCAAAACTGCAAGCAGTACACTTGTCAAATAGAACACGGACTACACAAGCCTCAAAGCAATAACCGTCAATAGTCTCTTAACTTAAGCATGTGCCTTATCTAACTGTGATACCACTATCGAGACCAGATTTCTCGGAAACCAAACGCCTTTAGTGCCTAGAGTTTATCTAGGCAGATACGAAATTCAACGTAATAGTGCGGGGGGCGGGATTTGAACCCGCGGAGGCTCAGACTTAACTGCTGACGAATCGCCAGCTTTCTCTCCGTCAGCTGTTAAGCTACGCCAGAGGATTTCTTTTGACATATCCTCTCACCTGCTATACGTTTTATGGGCTAGGATATACCATTTCGCACCTTCGGGTTCTGGCTTATTAGCTGCGAGGTCGTCAACAGTATAACCTTCTGGAAAGACGACAACAACTTTACTCTCGTTGTATCCCACACTTTTTAGGAGTTCCAGTTGCTCGAATACTTCTCCTGCATTATTGACTTTTAGCACTAAGATGTCCTCTAGTGTTTTCTTCCACTCTTCTTTAGCAAACTTCTCTATAACATCTTGCCTTTCCTTTTCCTCCATTTTACCACCTCCATTTTTGAGGGCTTTTCTCGAACCCTTCGAAAAAACCATTTTTGGAGCGAAAACGCTTAAAAAGGTTTCTATCTCCTGATTCAGAACTAAAAATAGCCTGTTTCAGGAAATTCGTCTCACTTTTCTCTGGAAAAAACCAGAAGTGGCTTAATTCGTCCAGCGGTGCCCCCGCCTAATGACGTTTCAACTCCGCCCTCTGCTAATTCGTCTACGATTAAGCCACAGTTTAGATATTCTCCTGCTATCTCACTCGTGAAAAACCTTAGGCTGAGTAGAGTGGTACTCAGTCGTGATTCCACGCGGTTCCCTTAATTTAAGTTTGGAACGATTAAAGTTGCTCCCGCAGGATGAAGCTTCACCTCTTCTCGTCGAAGTTAAGAGTTGTCGTGACCGTCTTTTGAGACTGTCTCTGGGAACTTCAGTCTCAAAGGAGGGGACTCGTCAACCACTCCTCTTATTGTTATCCTCCCCCCGTGGGGACGGACGAGTGAGGATTCTTGAAAGCAGCTCACTGAGTATAGTTTCTGCGAAGGGCACTCGTGGAAGGGTCAATCGACTTTTCAGCCGATGGTATAACGGCTGTAGCGTCGATTGAAAGCAGAAGAAACCACTCCTCCGTGAAACGTTTCGCTAACCTTTCACGGAGGAGATGAAGTCGATTGAATAGGGTGTTCCCTGTAGATCTCGCTAATCGACAGGGAACACGATATAATAAGAAACCAAAATCAGTACTGGGGTGTGCCTAGCGAAGAGTTTTCACGCAAGGTCGTGAAAACCGAAGCAGGCACTCGACAGTACTGTAGGTCTAGAGTTTAAAAAGACAGCAGAGTGGATAACAATTGTCGTCCCCGTATAGGTCGCTTCCTCAGACAATATTATTTCAATACATATTTATCCTATAAATTTGGATTATCGGGATAGCAAAAAATTATAGGTATCGTGAAAGTTTAGCTTAATGGGACACATGGCTCGTAGGTAATGGGGCAGGTGGCTTTCCCCCCCGTGTGCTGTAATCTGCTTTCTGAATCCTCCCTCTTACCATCCCCCACGGGGGGAGGATAACAATAAGAGGAGTGGTTGACGAGTCCCCTCCTTTGAGACTGAAGTTCCCAGAGACAGTCTCAAAAGACGGTCACGACAACTCTTAACTTCGACGAGAAGAGGTGAAGCTTCATCCTGCGGGAGCAACTTTAATCGTTCCAAACTTAAATTAAGGGAACCGCGTGGAATCACGACTGAGTACCACTCGACCCAGTCTAGTCTTTTTCAAGATAGGAATGAGGTAGGCAATAGAGAGTAGAGGTGTGGCTTTTTCGTATACGAATTAGCACCCTAAATCGTAGACGAAATGGTACCACCCCCCCTTTTGTAAACGTTTACGTCATAATTTAGCAGGTCAAAACGTTGACGAATTGGTTTGTCTTTTAGCACGTCGCACTATTTTGACCGCTTTTCTGGTTATTTGCCTTTTCTTTTCTGCTTTTGATGGTTCCTCCATAAACTCTGCCTCGTACAGATATTCCGTGAGTGCCATTTTTATTACTCTGGATTTCGTGATTCCTGAACGGAAACAATGAGACTCTAGCAGTTCAAGTAGGTCTAGGTCTATTCTTCCACTGACTGTGGGATTCTTATCCTCATCCATTTTCCTCTCTCTTAGCATCTCCTGTGTTCTCCATCTATTTAGTGGAGAATTTCACTTATTAAGTGGGAGAATAAGCATTTCCCCCGCTAATTCAGGGCTTTACCGAGGGCGAATTCCAGCTTTAACTAACGTGAAAATGTTTCTATAAATTAGTTAAAAATGTACGATTCAGTTAATTTTTACGTTTGGAAATATAGTGGATCAATATCTAAAATTTTAAAAACCGATTCGAATGCCGAATGTTTCTTAGGGAGAAAGAAAACTACAGGAGTAATTCTTATGGAGTATACAGATGAACAGAAAAAAGCTGATGGTTTAGTACATAGGTTAGCTTCAGATATTCGCAATTCTAGGGTGCTCTTTGATAAGACAGGGAAAGAACCAAGGGATATAACAGAGGATGACCTAACTTTTGCAAGAAAAATAGCTGCTGGTATGAAAGTAAGACCAGATGCATACCTAGCAAGGAAACCCGAAAACATAGTGAAGTTGGAATCAGAGGGAGAAGTTAGAAAACAGGCGAATATCAAAATAAAGCCCAGTCTGAAGGAAAAAGTGGATATCTATTGCATCAAAGAAAGGATGACCATAGAGGATTTCTTTGAGAAGCTATTGGAATCGTTCTTTTCAGGTCAGGGAGAGATCGTAAATGAGTGAAGTAGACGCAACTTACGACATCGCTACTGGAGGTAAATACAATAGAAGAGGAGTGGTCTACACAGACAGAACATTGAATAAAATGCTATCTCCTTCAGAAAGAGAGCTTCTGATACGCCATGAAAGGGAAGAACACGGTTTAAGACGTCAAGGGTTATCTTATGAGGACGCCCATAAGAGATCTGTATCTTTGGCTCCAATATCTCACGTATTGGAAGAATGGAAAACAAAGAGGCGTAATGATAGACCTCCACCTCCTGGACTCCTTATGGATGGAGCAAGACCTGAAATAGAATTTGCAGGACTTGGGCTTAGGTGGTTCAATCCAGTGAAGAACCTATCAGAGAAAGGCTCAGATTTGCTTAAAGCACTAAGATTATCTGGTCAACCTTATGAAGAGAAGACCATCGTTGCAGGCTTTGAAAAGTTTAGACTAATCAAACCTATGATATGCACTAAGTGCAGAAAAACATCCCAAGCGGGAGACATAGTACTTCGTCACGAATCTGGTAGTAAACACTGCCCTATTTGTGGGGGCGAACTGAAATATGTCAGCTGAGGCTTTTAAAGAACATCTGAAGAAGATTCAAAGTAAACCAGTTGATTCTGAGAAAATCGCTGAGAAGGAACGCATTACACTTAAAAGAGTAGCTGATAAGGCTATGGATTTAGCAGGAAGGACTCGTGAGGACATCAAACAGGCAAGGTCACTCAGAGTTATTAGAGCTGAAGAGGACTATTCCTGCCGAAGATGCGGTGAAGTTTATCGTCCAGGCGACAGAATTTATCTATCTCAAGGTCTCCCAGTTTGTCCTTACTGCGGAGGACAATTAAAGGTAGGTGATTAAACATGAGTGAATCCATTATAGAAACTGCTCGGAAGATCCAACGTAAGTATCACGGAGTAACCATTGCAGGAGAACCTCTGATCTACTCTTCTGGAGGAGCAATCCATTTCAGGGAAATTGCAGGAAGAATTGGTCGAGGCGTGAAAGAGCTTGCGAGGAAAGGAGTGAGAACCGCAGGAGTAGCTGCTAGAGAAGCAAGAGAAACAGTAGAACCATATGCTAAGGAATTTGCAGAGATTGAAATGGAGGCTTACAGAAGAAGGCGTTTAGGACAACCTACTGAAAGGTTACCCAGAGGTGTTCCAGGATATGTCTATGCACCCACTGCACCAATTTACGTACCACCTATGAGGATCTCTGGTCTACCTATGAAAACCCTTCCAATAGGAGCCGTGATAGCTAACCTGCCTAAACCTATGAGTTGCACTAGTTGCGGAAATGAGTACGCTACAGGAGAACGTGCCCTTAAATTCCAAAATACATATATCTGCCCGTATTGCGGGGGCAATTTAGCTTTAAGGAGGTGATAAAGAATGGCAACCAAAGTAAAGCCTGACAAGACCGTTACAGAGGTAGCTGAGGGTATCGCCAAGAAGTACAAGAAGAAAGGCGGTGCGATAGCAGCTGAGGAAATAGTTGCTATCACAGGAACACAACCTAAGACGCTTCAAAGTCTGGGTTTGAACACGGTAACGCTGCCATATATGACAAGATGTCCCAATGACCATAGATCAAGGAGAGTCTTGACTGACGGAAAGACGATCTATTGTCCAGTCTGTGGTCAACCCACTCAGCCCCTCTAGATGAACGAGGTTCATCAGAGGGCAGAGCTTTTGTAGTGCTTCCCATGCCTCCAGCCCAAGGAGTGGGGCGAGACCACCTCCCTCGCTCCACTCTCTTATGAAGGTACGTCTAGATGAAAGACCAAGGTAAAGTGGAAGAACCTTTTCCTGAACTTGGATTATCTGAATCAAAGTTCAGGTTAGGGAAGAGCAAGAATTAACCTGATTTTTTCCAAAAACATATAGATATACGTATAAGAGGTGAAGAAAATGGGAAAACTCATAAACACAGAAAAATTGGAAGAACTCATAGAGTTAGCAATATTATCTGGAAGGGTTCGTGGAGCCGATCCAGTAAGTCTATTGATAAGTGCGAAGATAGGAACAGGGAAGACCGCAATAGTAAAGCAATACAGAGAAGTCCCTACGTGTAAATACGTCACAGAAACTACTGCTTTTGGAATACAACAAAAATATCTGCCTTTGATAGAGTCTGGACAGATAAGACATCTAATAATTGGAGATCTTGTTAACCCTTTGTCGAAACAGAAAAGTACAAGGGAAACATTCATAGCTTTCATGAATTGCCTTATAGAGGATGGATTGAAAGCCATCGCAACATACTACATGAGGTGGGAAAGCAAAGAACCTATTAAGTGTGGAATGATAACCACAATAGCCCAACCAGACTTGTTATATGCAGCAGGGAGATGGTACGAAATAGGATTCCTCAGCCGATGTGTTCCTGTAACGTACTCATATAGCCCATCTACTAAAATGAGAATACACCAAGAGATAGCTGAAGGGGAAGATATGTATGAACCGCCACCAAAATATGTCTGGGTTCCACCAGTATTCTGCCCAGTTAAACCCAACAAAGAAATAAACGTGAGCTTGATAGAGTTAGTCTGTAAATTTGAAGAAGCAGAGAAAGTCTATGGATTTAGGAGACAGAAACAAATTCAGACCTTACTAATGGCTAATGCTTTAAAGAACAGAAGACTCCATGTAACCCAAGAAGACGCAGATACGATAATGGAACTCTGTAACTACATTAATTTAGATTTCAAGGAGATTTAAAATGAAATACAGAACTCCGCTTAATGACAAAGAATCCCATCTAATCTCAGATGTCTCCTCTCAAGTTTACATCATGAATTCCTTGGGACGCAAGATAAACCTTAGAGTAACCATCTCTACTGGACGGTTATTCGTCATTCTGGCGAACCCTGTAGGACGCCCACCTAAAACCTAGCCCTAGTGCTTTCCTGAATCTTAAGTATGTAACAGGATATCTCAAACTACATAGCTTCTCATTCTCTCTTTTGATATTTTGTCCTGCTCTGCCAGAATTTCTTTGAGTTTGGCTCCTTGCATCTTTATTTCTTGGTTATCGGCTAACTTCTTTTGAACGAGGGAAATTAGCTGGATAACAGTGTTGTTCATAAAAACACGCATGAGAAGAAGCTCTCGTCTCAGGCCAATGTCTAATGTTCTTGTAAACTCAGACTCTGGCATTCTTGTATATTCACTCAGGCTTCTAATAGATTTTAGCTCTTCATCTATAGTCTGGATCGTTTCCTCTACACCAGTAAGATATGAATCATCAATTGCATTAAGACCGTAAGTGTCTCTGGATAAAACTCTGAGCCAAGAAAGTCTTTCCGTAACCCCGTCTACCACAGACCTTATGTCGTCATCTATTTCTGGGACTTTGACATTTTTATATGAGTCAAGATCCTTTCTCCATCGCTCAACATTTGAGGAGCTCAAATAAACCTACTCCTTGTATTGCTTATACAAACTGCCATTAATAAAATGTGGGAATGAAATATTTATCCTAACTCATTTCCCAAAAAATCTCGTTTGCCGCAAAGTTTAGTAGAGGGAGAATGAACGATTCTGGTGTGATTTCCATGAGTAGAAAAAGGCTGCCTCTAGATAAATTTAGAATTGTAGAAATGTTTATCGCCATTCTTCTTAGCGGAGTGGCTGAAAAATTCTTTGATATCTACTGGAGCTTACCAAATTTACTATCGCACATTATAGGTGCTGTCATTATGGTCTTCAGTCTGTTTGGGTTTGTTTATTTCTTCTATTTTGTTGTTTCGCTCACTCCCTACTCTCGACATAAATCACAACCTTCTAAAAAACAAAACGAAATGAGTAAAAGGACAGAAGACGTTTGTTATAGCCTCCAACTACGAGCCGAATTCAAGAATCGGAAGCTCATTTTGACTTTCTAAAGATTTTTACGTGGTTTTCGCACAGGTGAAATTATGTTTCGGGTAAAGGGTCAGATTCTTCCCAAACCCTGTTGAAGAAATCGACTGTCGATTTTATTAATTCAGGGTAATTTGACCATATACCTGCATCAAAACGGGTTCCACCGATACAATCAGTCTGCAAGTCTCCCGAACCAACAATCAAAACTCTGCGATCTGGAACACAAAAGATTCTAGCATGTAACATAGGGTGTGTTCTTACCTGAGCACCTGCCCTACTCATTCTATTAAGAGCATCCTTGTTTCTTCTGTTTCTGAGCGCCCCACTTGGGCTTATTATTCTGACGTAACGTGCGATAGGAAGTAGTTTATCTAACATTATTTGGTCGAAGTATCCCATTATGTAGAGGTCGTGTTCAAGTTCTGGTCCGTGCCTCGGTGCAATTACGTTATCTATCATACCGCCATATGTTCTAATTTGTGGAGAACTCTCGACAAATCTGGGGATTAGACTCTCCTTACTTTCCATGATGGTCCTAAGGCGACGCACTTCTTCACCAGTTTGCTGCAATGGCACAAGCGAGTTCCATATTTGATCCAAATTACTTTTTATTTCAGCCAGTGCGATTTTTTCTGTCAATAATATCCCCAATGCAATAAACGGTTCAAACACACATAAATTTTGGCTTTCTAAAGATTTTCACGCTATCCATTTCTGTGACGTATTCGAATCCAGCCTCAACTAATTTACATGCTTCTTGGATAGTCTCCGCAACCCGAACTGTATATTCGTCTGATTTGAAGCTCACAAGATGCGTGTAGACCAGCGTATTCTTTAGATTTCGATGCCCCATCTTCTTTTGTACATAGAGAATGTCCTTAGTGCGATGGTATAGCATGGTGCCGAAGTAATGTCGAAGGCTATACAATGATATTCTTAGCAATTCTGGTCTTTGGAGCTTCATGGCTGTTCTCCATTTAATGTGTCTAAATTCTCCACGTATCGTTTTAACTTTGGCGAAAATCCTATCATTTAATCCAAGATTATGTCTTCCTATGTATTCCTTTAGCATAGCTAAGGTTTGAGGTTTCAATTCTAGGGTTCTTCCAGCTCCATGTTTAGCCGTCTGAACGTTTACTGCGCCTCTTTGGAGATCGAACCATCTAACCCTTGCCCGTTCTACCTCAATAGGTCTCATCCCAGTATCTTTTATTATACTGAGAAGTAGGCTGTACTTCTTCCCTGCATCGGCTATCAAGATGTTTATTTCTTCTTCAGTCGGCACGTAGGGTGGTTGATCATCTCTTTCATAAAGAGGTCTCTGCCATCTCAGCCCATTATATTTGACATATCTGGAATATACGTCACATAATGCTTCTTTGTATCCGTTACTTGCATTCTTCGCAGCTATGTACTCTTTGACCACATCTGGATTGTCAAGGTTCACAACTTTAGCTATCATCCTCAAACGTTTTCCCGTGACTTTAATTGTGTCATCCGCATAACCATCCTTTTTCATCTCCCATAATGTCTCAAAAATCTTCACTTGACACCCCGCGGATTTATCCCGTGGTGCGGGGGGCGGGATTTGAACCCGCGGAGGCCTACGCCAGAGGATCTCCTACACGACGTTTAGCCGACTTAAGTCCTCCCCCTTTTCCTAGGGTTTTGACCCACTACTTAGACCTGGCTCGGGTACCCCCGCCACCCTCTATTCAGTCCAACGCCCAACTTAAATATTACCGATCACGTTGAAGGCTAAACCCGGTTGATTAGTCAAGTTTTAGCTCAGTGGCTAGCCTGACTTTCCAATATCCTTATTAATGGTTCCTTGACCTGTAGCTTGGTTGTTTCGTAAACGAGGAGAGTCTCGGTTTTTTTAACCGCAGACAGATTCTGTATTTTTCTTAATAGACTTCTTAATTCATCTATGTCTCTAACAATAACTTCTACGAGGATGTCAAATCTTCCTAAAAGATAGTGGATCTGAGAGATTTCCTGGAATTTCTTAATGATCTCATTTGTTTCTTTTCTAAACTCTGTCTGCGGTTCTGCAACGATCAGTATATAAGCCCTTAACCTGAGACCGATGTCTCTCGGATCAAGGTCAACCGTGAATTGTACACCTTTCTTTCTGAATTCATCGAGTTTACTGTAAACGCTCTGCCTTGTTATGCCACATTTTTTAGCCAACGTAATGATTTTTTGCCTGCTATCCCTGGTAAGTTCCTTTAAAAGCAATTTATCTTTATTGTCAAACATGACTGATATTTTTCTGCAATAGTATTTAAACCTTTTGTCACTTTGTAATTTTCTGGGCACCCAATGTAACAAAACGTCGAAAAAACTACTTAAAAATTTATCTTTATGTCCGACTATCTTTAACTTGAAACCATGTTTGCGACAGGGTTAAAATGTTAAGCAATTACGTGACAAACGAAAAGGCTAGAGAAAAATATACCAAATTCGTAGGCTCAAATACGTTAGATAAAATTTTAGAAGTGGCAAACGATATTCTCAAACCAAATGAAACCCAAAGAGCAAAGGCAAATCTCGAAGGCGTTGGGGTAGAGTTCATCACTAATAATCCTCATCAGTTTGATTTCTGGAAGAAAAACTGGTGGTCAGCATCTGAAGACGTGCCAACCCGAGTATTCCTCTATTCCGTAATAGGAATCGAGGGAATCGAACCAACTATCTACTATTGTCAAGAGAGACGCACATCGGTTTTCGTCAACTTCGATTACTATGGACAGTGCAAGAGTCGTGGGGCGCTGGGACCATCCTCTGCCATACTGGAAAGAGAATTCCATACGCACTCAATTCACGGTGCATGTGTTGACTTCAATGGAAAAGGAATAATCATCGTCGCGCCAACTGGCACAGGAAAAACAACCCAATCCTTTAAGTTGCTCCTGAAAACGGAGGGTAAGATCCTCGGTGACGACTGGTCATACATAAAATATCCGAAGAAAAACAACCCAAATTCACCTTTAGTAGGGACTCAACCAGAGAAAAGTTTGTACATGCGAACGGAAAATGAAAAGGACCATCCGTGGCTTCGCCCTATTTTTGATGTATCCAAATGTGAAAACATAACAATAAGGAAAGAGGATTGCGAAAATGCGATATGTATGGAAGAGTGCAAGAACAACCAGAGAACATGCGTTTTTGACCAAGGTAGAAACTGGTGTTATTATGCTTTTGGAAACTCTAGGGCCATGGTACCACGTGAACTACTACAAGGCAGAGACAAAGTTGTTGACAAAGTCAAGATTGTCCTAGTTGTTCTTTTAAGAAGAGACTATGAAAATCCAGCGGAAGTAAAACTGAAGCCAGACGAGGCGATTGAAGTGTTGCGTAGAGGAGAATTTATGGTTCAGCCGGGCAGTGGTCCTAAAGAAATGTGGGGCAAGATGAGCAACGAGCCATGGTTTAACCCATACCCGTATTCCGTAGACTTAGACTCGAAGACACAGGAATACTATTTCTCAAAACTATTTTCAGAATACAAGATACCCTGCATCTTGCTAAACACGGGCGTCGAAACCGTAGAACAAACACACAAAAGAGTTATGAAAGCCCTAAAAAGTATTCAAATTAAGACATTAAGAGGAAAATGAGTCGGGTGTGGTGGATTCAAAGATTTCTTCGCTAAAGAAGATGTGGCAAGACTTGGCGTAGGTCGTTGCCCTTAACAACCATGTCTGCATGCTTTTCTACAACCTTTTTACGAGGATTAAAGGCTATTCCTAGACCCACCTTCTCAAATAGGGGTATGAGGGTTTCGTCGTCGCCTACGGCTGCGCACTCATCTGGTGTTGCGCCGAATTTTTTCAGGATGCCATCCAAGACTTCGTCCTTGTTGTGGAACGAAACGTTCACCTTCACTTCGCCCGTGAGGAAGCCTTCTTTCACGACTAACTCGTTGGCAAGGGAGTCGTCGACTTCTATCTCACGTCTAATTCTATCCGTAACGATGGATAAGCCGGCGCTCAACAGAACCACCACGAGCCCCTTCCTTCTTAGGGTTGTTATTGTGTCACGCGCCCCATCCGTATACGGTATGTCATTAACTATTCGTTGAACCCTCTCTTGGGGCAGGCCCTTCCATAGAGAGACATTCAGTCTAGCCCAATCCTCATACGTGATGTTTCCCTGAAAGAACCGTTTAGCGTATTTTCTCTCTCTATCCCAAGTGCCTAACTCTCTATTCAAAAGTTTCCAGCTCTCAACCTTTACCAAGGTTCCATCCACGTCAAAGACTACCATCCTCAGCTTTTTCATCCTCGTGCTCTCCTCCATTTTCTGTAAACTTTGGATGCTCTCACTAAAAATAGTCTTTGGTAAACAATAAGCTAAAATGATCCTCTCGAGTTGCAGTATTCTATTTTCCCCCAGAGACGAGCATCCTGAGAAAAATGAGAATAGGAACAATTCCGACCGCAGTATTGTATTCCTCTCCAACTACATCTGCAGTCGAATTGCTTTTTACTCAATCAATCATCACTTTTCCCCGCCTTTAATCCATAAAAGCTAGCATATGCGTAAATTATGTCTTCGCAGGACTTTCGAAGCTTCCGGCCCTTAGCCAAAATGAAGAATGCTATTTGACTATCTGATATAAAATAAACAGGAAATTCTCCTACCACTTTCTTCTTTAATCTATCAGAAATTTTAGAAAAATACCTCTCTCTATTCACACGAGGAATGAACTGGAAAATCACTAGAACGGAGTGTTTGTCCATTTGATCATACAAAAGTTTGACTTCCTCATACTTAATATACTTCTCTTCTCTTCCTTTCATGCTTTTAACTTCCAAGCCTATATCGGGATCGACGAGTGTTACAGATCTTGCTAAAAGAAACCTTTTTATCGCTGAAAAATACTCTTTTCTAGTTTTATCAGAAAAATAGCTATTTCTTTCATATATTGTTAATTCAACTTTTTTAGGTAATTTATTGCTTCTGAAGAACCTTTCAAGTTCTTTTATGTTCCTTCGATCATTTTTTAAACATCTTTCCAAAAAGCTCCTCAACACTACTCTTCGTGTTCCCGCTTTTGCTCTGCTATAGTCAATCTTTTCTCCATATGTATTGGGTTCATCTTCCGTAAGCATCGGAATGAAAGTAAAACGTTTTGGGTTACTTCTTAAAAGTAATTCCAGAATCAAATCGTACTTGAACAAATCTCTAGTATCACCGAAATATTGGTTCTTCATGACTATAATTTGTAATTCTCTGACATGCTTTAAATCTTCTCATCTTTGGCGGACAATCAGCACCGGATAAATATTGAAATAATCGAAGTTTTCTAACAATAAAAATTTGGACAATAACTTTTAGAACCGCTCTCGAATCTAAAAAACGGTTATTTCATGCTCTCCGATTCTATTAAATACCGCTGAGAAGAATTTAATGCCCCTGCAATCCCCAAAGCTCCCTCAAAATGGATAATACCCCTCGCCGAATGAGGAGTAGTTCCTAGCTTTAGTTAAGACAATGAGTGGTATAACCTTGAATGGTCAATGTCTGGTCTCTAAGACAAGTCAATTATAGAGTTAAACCACTTTCCAGTGTCCAGTAGAGTAACAGGCGCTCCTACTGTTTGCTCTATCTTTCTTATTAGCGAGTTAAGCCTGTCTGTAATTTTGGAAGGTTGAGTTTCATTTTTAATGCCAGGGTCATAATGGTCACAAAAGGTAAGAGCTATCTCAGTCGGACCATTGAGCATCGCCGCATATTTTAACTTATCTAGATCTATAGCTGAGGCTTTTCTTCTCGGTCGGCCTGTATTTACACCATATTCCTGCAAGCCCTTATTCGTGATCTCTTTCCAACTCATCTCGTGAGGTAAAGGGCCTTCACCAACTCGAGTAGGAAGACACTTAACTAGCATCACCACCTTATCTATCAACTTCCAAGAGAGTCCAATATCATCTATAAATGAAGCGGTGGTGCAGTTATCTGAGGTCACATAGGGATAGTCTTGCGATAGAGCTAAGGACATGTGGGTTCCTTGTGAACCTTCCACTACTACTATCCCTTCTTTTGCATAATTATTTACCTCCTCTGCTACGTCGGTTATATAGGGACCCAACTCAGGAATATCCTTGGCCTGCTTGGCTTCTCTCATAACAAATCTTGCTCTTGCACTACCGCAGCCACTTTTCGTAGAATCTATTTTTGTCATGACCGGATGTTTCCTCTCTATCTCTTTGTCTTCATCTGTAATGATGGGACAGCGGAAATCTACCCTTGCTATTTCCTGAAGTCGCGACCGTTGTACCTCAGCAAGGAATATTTTGGGATCTACAGTAACACCAGATCCAACTCGTAATTGCGTTGTTTCGTTTAGTAAGCCCATAGGTAGTTGCCGAAGGATAATAGAACGTCCGTCTCGAAAATAAACGCTATGCCCAGCATTGGTGCCTATACCAGCACGGACGCAAAGGTTGGCATCATATTTTTGGCATAAATAACCCGAAATCTTTCCTTTGCCTGCATCACCCCACAAGCTATCCACTACAATTACAGCACCCAAGTCCTTATCCTCACTTCAGTAGTTTGGCTAGATATTTCAGAAGAACACCTCTAAGTTCGTCAAAATCATCATACTCAATGTAAACCATACCCTTCAGATCAACAGGAACCTCGGCATCCTTGCGCTTAATAATAAAAGCCTCTTTCCCAAGACCGTAAACAAGACCTAGCTCAAACAGCACATTTGGATTCCAACCTGAAATATCAAATATAGTGCTGGCACAGATTTGGATACCACCACACACCTTACACATTAAATCGATATTTTGAATTACCTCATTTGCCTTCCAAGGGATTAAACCTAAGCTATCTAAAGCTGGCTTAATTGCATATCTATACACATTCTCAAACTCAGGCCTAAAAGGCATTCCAATAAAAACTCGATGCTTCGATTCTGGCTGCTGAGCTTCTGGATTTGTACAAATCATACCCCCTGTTTTAAAGCATCTCGGTATCATACCTCCCATACCTCCTCGAACAAACCACTTTCTTCCACTGGTTAAATTATAATTAAAGAAAGACTGGGGAGGATCCTCGTAAACAATCCTAGGGTAATACCTTTCCGTGGACACGGGATCGAAGGGTTTTCCATCCTCTTCCCGTAAAATATGAGCAGAAAGAAATCTTTGAAAATCTAACTTCCTAATGTCAGAAAGCTTGAACCAAAGGGGAATAGTATACGGGACCTTAGAGTAATAAGTAGGCGTGTGAGGATTGCCTCTGAAATCCGAGATAGAAACCTCTTCCAATTTGCCAACATGAAGAAGCAATTTTTCAGGGCAATACATATAGAAATGAAGCTCGACGCCAGAAGTGATTTGTTCATTGATGAGTGCGACATCAGCATGACTCACCCCTAAATTTCCACTTTTACTTATCTTTCCCCACCATACAAACTGTGTCTCATGCGGAAACTTTTCTAGAATTTCACAATGAACGTCAATTGTTCTAGGCTCAAATTGTTCTTCAGGGTTCCAAATAGGATTCCATCTTGTAATAATATGTTTTACTCTTCTATTCATATCATTTGAATTTAGGGTTCTGCCATATTTATTCGTTTAGCTTTGAGACTATAAGGGTGAAGTAGCATGAAGTCTTGAAGAAATCGTTCAGCGTATTTTCTGCCTCTATCCCAGGTGCCCAGCTGTTCGTGCAGGTGCTGCCAACTACTCTCAACCTTTACCAAGGTTCCATCCACATCAAAGACCACCAGCCTCAGCTTCTTCATTCTCGCCCTCTCCCCTATTTCCTGTAAACTTTGGATGCTCTCACTAAAAATAGTCTTTGGTAAACAATAAGCTAAAATTGCACCTTTTTCTCCAGTATAGTGGGCGGGTTTGGGCGGGTAGCCTAGTCAGGATAGGGCACAAGCCTCCTAAGCTTGTGGTCGCGGGTTCAAATCCCGTCCCGCCCGCCATATAAATATTCAAAAATGGGCATAATTGAAATTTGAAAGAGACCCTACTTTACAGACAGCGTGAGTATTAAAAGAAACATTTGATAGGTTAACTTGATTTGAAAACCAGTATGATAACTCCATACAGTCCCGTCCTCCATGCTTTCTTAATACCTTCGAAATTCCACGAAAAAATCTTCGATTATAATTCTGTCAATGTTTAATGCAATACTTTCCAACAAATTGAGTAATATTTGTTCGTATAAGGCTCAGAGCGTTTGAGTCCATGGGTCCTGTCGTGAAGCGTATTTTTTTACCTTTAGCGTATGCATAACCAAGTTCTATCATAGTTCCAACACCATAATACTCTTTCCCCATCTTCTCATTAACAACTACGATCAAGTCAGCTTGGTCGATTTTTTTAAAATATGTCTTCATGAGTTCAGACCTCAATGCTAGGGTTTCCTCTGTTTCACCTTTGCCACCATGATGAGCTTCGATACAAACCTCAGATCGTCGAAGATGCCGTCGAGTAGGAAACACGTTTTGTTTCCCATATCTATATTTATACTGTTCCAATACGTCCCTAAATCGATCTAGATCTCCATAACTACCACATATAACAATCTTAGGGGATTTACAACAATACCAGTCCGGACCCATGTATAGGTCTGTCCATTCGTAATATCTTTGGGCTGGACATCTTCCGCGGCAACGCGTCAAATATCGGCAACCTGCGCATGCTCCCTTCATTTGGTTCGGGTCAAAATCTCGTAGTCTCTTAAATATCGGTGAGGCCCTCCATATTTGACTTAACCTAGATTCATGGATGTTCCCTGCTATAAAGTCTGGCAACCCTTTGAAGACGGCGCAAGGAACAACATCTCCATTCGAGGCTACCAAACACTTTGAAATGCCCGCAGCGCATTCCTTTGGAATGTGGTCCTTTTTGAAAAAAAAGCAAAAATCTAAGTGGGAGCCAACTCTAACTATACTATCTTTATTCTCTAATTCCCGGCTGAGCAAATCGACCAGTTCAAGTGTTTGTTCTTTAGAAAGCCTCAAGAGATCTTCATTTTCTTTGCCTCGTCCTTGAGGGACAAATCTCAATAGCCCTATTTGCTTGACATGTAGATTCAAACAGTACTGAACAAGATCGTCAATATTGTCAAAATTAATCGAAACAGGTACAAAGTGCACTCCAACGAACAAGTCATTTTTAACTAGCTCTTTTATGAACCTGCTCGTGAGCTTAAATGAATTTCGTCGTGCCATTTGATTATGAATTTCGTCGTTCGACCCATGAAGGCTTACAAAGACTTTGTCCAATCCTAGTTCCTTTAACTCTCTTACTTTTTTCTTAAGTCTATCATCAAACGTTTCAAGTTGCGAGACATCAAAAACTCCACAAGAAAAGAGATGCGTTTCAAGCCCAAGTTTTTTAGCATACTTTATGACTTGTGGCAATTCGTTATAGCATAGAGGTTCCCCTCCTGAGATTTCGATGGTCTTTCCACCAAGTTCTTTAAAATCATTGATCACTGCTTTTATAGTTTCTAAAGAAAGCTTTTGTTCTGCACTTAGGCTAGATTCAGACGAACAATGCATACATTCTAGAAAGCAAGTATTCGTGACCTCTATTGTTAAATCTTCAAGAGGTTTGTCTGTGTTGGTAGAATTCAATTCTTTGTTAGGGCGAGAACGTAATACCTTCAAGTTCAACTCAATGTAGTCATATTAAGTATAACTAATAAAGTTTATTAACTCTTTTCGGATAAGTAAGGAAGGAGAGATCACAATGAAAACTAGAACTGAGTATGCGAAAAGAATAATTGACTACTTGGAAGGGATATACCCGGAGCCAGCAAACATGTCTCAAATATCAAAGGCGTTACGAATAAGTGCTTGCTCATTAAATCCTTGGATGCAAACGCTTGTTGCAAATAGAGACGTTGAAATCGTTGAGAAAAAAGGAAAGTCAAATCTTTATAGGTTAAGACGTGAGTAATAACGCTTCAGAGTGAAATAATGATGAATAGAGAGTTTAGCAAGATTACAAGAATAGATATCTTAAAGATGTTGTTATACGCACCAAATTCATTTGGCGTTTTTAATTCTCCTATTAAAGGGAAAGTCCGTCTTCAAAAGGAGATCTTTCTAGCACAAAAAGCACTCATAGACAAGAAAATTAAAAGATTATATGGCTTTATGCCTTATCACTTGGGTCCTTTCAGCCGTCAGATTTATCGCGACATTGATTGGCTCGAACAGAAAGGACTTGTTGAAGTAAAGTCTTACCCGATAGATGACCAAGGTGTTTACCGCGAATTCAAATTGACCTCTGAAGGAAAACGTGAAGTTGAACGTTTGCTTCAAGATAGAGAAATGCGAGATGTCTATGAAATTGTAAAGAGACTTAAGGAACAATATGACAACATGCCTCTGGTCAGACTTGTCGAATTTACTCACCGAGCTTTCCCCGAATACAAACGTAACTATGAACATTGAGAAGTAAACCCAGTGGATTAGTTTTGAATTACGCAGTATGCGTCCCATACTATAGTCTTCCAGAATTTCCGTTAGACTGTAAAGTAATTAAGAATCACAATGTGATAATCAGAGATATTCTGTTATGTAATCCGTACAATGATATTCATATCCTAGGAGGAGTACAGATTGATCCACATATCGAGACCCTTGAGTACATAAACTGTCAGCCTATTGTTAGGGAGGGAATTGCTAAAAGAGCTGAAAAATATGACGACATCAAGATACTATTTAGAACGCGTTTTGTGAGATTAGGGAAAGTTTCAGATTATCTTGTTATGGGATATTATGTAGTAAATCCAAAATTTCATGAAATTTGTAGGGATGCACCGGTTATCAAGGCATCCTCAGCAAGGTTTGTGTCACTTTCAGATTGCATAAATATAACGTCGCTTATGAAAGAGACAAGGGCGTTTAGATCTTGTTTTACCACCGAAAATGAAGGATGGAAAGACTATTTAGAAGAATGGATAAAGCATATCAATAATCGAAGGGATGTAACATTGGACTATATAAATGAGATTACAAGACTAAAAGAGATCTATAGCAAATATGAATTTCAAGGGACAGGGATATTGTATGAAATCTGTCAAAACTGTAGTCACGATGCAGATTCCTGCTTTCTAGTCTGGAGAAGACAGCGATTCGGCACACTACAACAATTCCCAGGACATTATGAATAAAAGCAATGAAAAACTAAAGACTAAAAACGAAAATTCTAAAGAGCCTTAGACGGCTCTTAAAGGTACTCTTCAACCGATATCATGGTGGGAACGGTTAGTTTTAGTGGATTACTCTTCCAACATTTATAACCGTAGCCTCGATCCGAGTCTAGGTTCCAGTTAGCATAAACGATTTCCTCCATACCTGACACGTTAATATTTGCAATTATCCAAGTAGCTAAGTCTATAGCATTTCCCATAACGAGTTTGTCGCCTT
>Ga0315314_1001806_pt1 | contig 18396 bp, 22 predicted proteins | sample TDP9_MG_FD_203631 | JGI IMG/M metagenome (GOLD analysis project Ga0315314, IMG submission 203631) | Freshwater sediment microbial communities from Lake Towuti, South Sulawesi, Indonesia - TDP9 | ecosystem: Environmental > Aquatic > Freshwater > Lake > Sediment | place: Indonesia: South Sulawesi...
CTGTCCCTCTGCTTCACCAAAGCGTTCTTTTCAGGCCCTTTCTCAACCAGTCTTTCAGCCTCTTCGTTCACGACGAGGGTTCCGTTCACGAAGAGAACGTCGTCGTCGATCAGATGAGGCTGGTTGACTGGGGAGGAAACACGCTTCCTAAGGGTTGGCGCCAGATGCTCCCTCGTGAATAGGAGGGTTCTATTTTCTGTGAACGCCCTCTGCGTTCTTTCGAAAAAGCTCAGCATTCCGCTCCTGAGCTCGAACACCGGGCGAGTGTATGCTATTGGAAAGAAGTTTCTATAGCTTTCATCCTCGAACAGAGCCACAATCATACCAATCCGCTCCCGCGTTCACCTCGAACCGTGAGAGAGCTTGACTACAAGTTCTAGCATCTAGTGTTTTAAGCTTTCTAAGGATACCGTTAGTTTGTACAAGCCAGATTTTAAATACGCTCCCTTTTCTCCGGATCACGAAGTGCTTCCGTTTTGATCCCAAACCGAACTAAAAGCCGCGTCGTTCATGAGCGGGTAGTCCGTGTCTAAAGGCTGCGTTTCCTTGGAACGTGGATAAGTTTATCTCTGAACTTCTCTAAGTAACAGTTGATGCGGGTTATGAAAGCGAAAAAGATGAGGGAAGTGGTGGTTTCCGCCTCCTCTCTGCGCAAGGAGTATCGCCTCGGCGATTTAACCATAGAAGCCTTGAAGAGTGTGAGTCTTGAGGTTCTGGAGGGAGAGTTCGTTTCCGTTCACGGTCCTTCTGGCGCTGGGAAAACCACCCTGCTTAACATCATAGGCGGTCTCGATAAGCCCACCGATGGAAAGATCATCGTTTTCAGCCACGACCTGACCGAATACGACGAAGATTTTCTGGCCACTTTTAGATGCGCCTACGTCGGGTTTGTTTTTCAATCCTATAACCTCATTTCCACGCTGACGACCGTTGAAAACATCGCGTTTCCGATGGAGCTAGCTCAGTGGCCTCAAGAACGTATTGGGAAGCGGTCGGAAGAGCTGCTTAAGTTGGCTGGTCTCTCGCATCGGGCTGACCATTTCCCCTCGCAGCTCAGCGGTGGCGAGCAGCAACGCACCGCCTTTGCCAGAGCGTTGGCGAACGATCCGCCTCTACTCCTCGCGGATGAGCCGACGGGAAACCTGGACTTGGAGACGGGCCTCGAAATCGTTCACATAATGGGGAAGTTGAAGGCTATGGGAAAAACGGTCATCGTAGCCACCCACGACGAGAGGATAATGAAGCTGGCTGACCGAACACCGTGTTTACGAGATGGGAGGTTGGTTGCGTAGATGAGCAGACAGGCATTCCCCCTGAAGGACTTGACGCGAAGGAGGTTCCAGACGAGCTTTACCATCCTTGGTTTAACCACATCTGTTGCCACGACTGTTTTTCTCCTGACCTTCGGGGATGCTCTCGGCTTTGAGATATCCCGTGTTGCCACTGGTAGGCTCACAACGGGGTTTTACAACGTGTTCTCTCGCTTCATCTTCATAATCGGCGTTCTTAACGTGGTGGTCGGAGCACTGATGGTCGCTTTTCTCATGTTCTTGGCGATGTCTGACCGAGCGCGAGACATCGGGATAATGAAAGCCGTGGGATGCCTAACCGAGGTAGCCTCTGAGTATTTCATGATGGAGCTTTCTATAATAGTCTTTGTGAGCTGTGCAGCCGGCACAGTCCTAGGAATACTCGCTTATTTCGTCGGCATCCACTCACTGAACCTGTTCGGCTTTCCGATCCCACTGAAACCACTAAACACGTGGATGATCATCCTTGTTTTCGTCGCCTTTGTTTTCACCTCTCACGTTTTCGGTGCTCAACCAGTGGTGAAGGCAATTGGGATGGCGCCGGTTGAAGCGTTTTCTCCCCTCCACGGATGGAGAACCACCTTCAAAAAAACGCAGCCTTCATCCTCGAAAAAGGGTTTTGGTTTTACGCTCAAAATAGCCTACAGAAGTCTATCGCGCAGAAAGTCAGCTACCTATCGGGCGATAGCTTGCCTCACGGCGGTTTTAACCCTAACAAGCGTGGCGCTACTGGGCGGGGTGATCGCGAATCAAACAACTCAGAGTTATGTTGAACGAGCGATCGGCACAGACATCGTTCTCGTCGCCAACCCAAGCGTTTCTAAACAATACACAAGTTTTCTTCAACGATTTTTTAATGAAACAGAAGTGGAGCCTATCGATTATCTTGACCCAGAATTCCGCATCCCCGAGTCCCTGATATCTAGAATGAGGCCCATGCCTGGAATTCTCGAAGTAGACCCCCGCCTCGTTCTGGAGGCAACGGCGTACGAGGTTCCAGGAGTTATCATAGACCCTGAGGAGCAGGGTAACTACTTCATCGTTGGTGATCATCGATCCGCCAAGGCTCTCATCGTGGGCGTGGAGCCGAAGAGCATCGTGAACGAATGGCTAGTTTTTGGCAGAGTTCTCGACGAGGCTGATTCGAGTGTGGTCGTTATCGGCGACTCGTTGGCGTTGCAAGTTTTCGCCGAGCCCCTGAAGGAAAGCGTAAGGATTTTTGGGAGAAACCTCGGGATAGTGGGGGTATGCTTGGATCCTCTAAGCAACGGAAACGTTGTGTACGTGCCGATGAAAACCTTATCGACCATGCTGAACCAGTTCTGTTACAACGCTCTCCTGCTCAAGATCGACCCGTCTAAACGCTCACAGGTTCTCAAGGAGATAACGAATGAAGCGTCAGGGATCGGCTTAGAAGCTCTTGAGCTCAACGGTGTTCTCGCGAAGCACTTAGATTTTCTTGACCGCACATGGTCGTTTGCGATGTTTCTACCTCTTCTCTCCCTGTTAACAGCCACCCTCTGCCTTCTAAGCTATGTCATGCTCTCCATCACGGATCAACAGAGAGAGTTCGCCGTCATGAGAGCCCTAGGGGCTAAACCGAGAAACATCATGAAAATAGTTTTCACAGAAGCTCTCGTCATCACGTCGATCAGCGCCGCCATCGGAATATCGGCCGCACTCTTGGTCACGTTCATGTTCTTGATTCCCGAACCCGTGATATCCCCTTATACTCTCATATTTACTGGCGGGGGGATGATTCTGGCTTTGAGCCTCCTATGCCTATCCAGTTTGTATCCGGCTATAAAGGTCGTAAGGGCGTCGATCGCTGATGCGCTCTCTAAACCCTCGTAGCATTCGTCCATCAATAGTGGGCTATCGGATCTCATCAAACAAAGGAAGCCATGAAAGTCGTCTGCGAACAGGAATCTTCACTTGGTGAAGTGGAAGCTGATGCTGAGGAAGCTGAAGATATGCTTTTACAAGCAAGGGTTCTGTGGATATTACGTAAAGCTACTAAGGTTGTAGCTAATGTAGGGATCACATGAGTTGAATGTTAGCTTGCGAAGTCTTTTAATTCCCTAGATGAATTGTGTTAAGTATTGTTTTGAGGAGAGGAGAAATGTCAAAGGTTCCAAAGGTTTACTTAGACCTTGACGTGTTAAGCTATTTGGCTGAGATTCCGAAGGATGAGTTATGGAAGATCTTAGCGACTAAACGTGTAGTAGATCTGGCTAGGGTCGGCAAGATCACTATTGTGGTGTCCATGGCTACTGTTGAAGCTTCGTTTTCTAGAGCTCGATTACCTGAAGAGAGGCGAAGATATTATTTGTGTTTATTAACCCGTTGTCTTGAAGGTGTACCGCACCAAGTATCAGAGCCACAACCTGAAAAAATTGGGGAAGTTAGCTGATCTTTATTTCGGAGAAGCGGGCGTAGGAAAATATGAAAATGCTATACATATTGCCGTTGCTGTTTTGTTACAAGTAGACTATTTTCTAACGTGGGATGAAGAGCACATTCTCAAACGAAGCGTTAAACATAAGATTAAGGATTTGAACGAGAGGCATGAACTAAAAACTCCTAGCTTCTTAAAACCAGAGCAATTTAAGCCTTAAGAACCCTTTTTCACGATTTTATGAAATTTCTTCAGAGCCTCAAGCAACTCCTCTCTGGAAGCTGCCTCAATCGCCGCGTTAATGTCAATCCATTTCTCTGTCTCCAAAGGCTCAGCCACACTCTTTTTAACCATCACACATCCCTATTTCATTAAGCAGAGATCATCCTTATTAACATACACCTAGTAGGATTGCATATGTAAAGAGCCAGTAAAGTGAAAGCGAAACTCACGCATAGCCTCCCTAGAACACACAAAATCAATAAGTGTCATCGTCTGGAAAGGCTGTCTTGGTTAAACAGGAAGTCGATGGGTTCGTGTACTCTCAAAAATGTGGCGTAAAGAGCGCTTTATAAAAAAGTCTTTTTAATAACCATGCGTAAATAAAGCTGGGTGACGGAATGTCTGTTGCTCAGAGGAAGTTTTTCGGAGAGGTCTCAGGGCTGATCGACAAGACTGTTATGGTGGTAACGACTGACGGAAAATCCTACAGTGGAACGCTGGTTGGGATAAACCCGGACACGTTGAGCCTCGCGCTCGCGGACGCCAAAGATGATAAGGGGAATGCCGTGCACAGGGTGGTTCTGAACGGCTCTGTTGTGGCACAAGTTCTTGCCGTGGAGGCGCCGTTTGACTTGAGGGCGCTTTCTGAGCGCCTCGAGAAGGTGTTTCCTAACATGGTTAAGCTGTATGAAGATAAGGGTTTCATCTGGGTGATGGATAAGGTCAAGGTCACGGAGAAGGGCATAGTCGAAGGCTCCGGTCCGGCTGCCGAGCGGGTTCAGAACGTGTATGAGCGCTTTGTGGCGGATATGAAAGCTTAAAGTAGCTAATCGACTCATGAAAAACATGGGAATGGCTAAAGAATAGTCGAGTAATGGTAGTTGACTTTTTCACGGCTTTGTAACCGAAATCGCTTCAGCCATGATTTTGAAGGTGTGGGATGTAAGGCAGGTGAAATGGAGGTTTAGATCAGCCACCTGGTTTCAGATTCCCTTTTCGTTTTTTCCTCGGCTGGTTGAGCAAGCATGCCAAAGGATTCCACTATGTTGCGAGTCTCCCTAGCAGCCACATCTATCTTGCTTAAATCCACCTTCAGGTTCAATTTTTTACAGACCGCCGGCAAGACCGCCCTAGCTGCCTCGGCGTCAGGGTAGAATCCCGGAGTCTCGGCTAGAAGGCAGAAGCCCTTGATGTTCCTCAACCCTCCCAACCCGATCAGGAGGCCTGCCACGCCGAAGATTTGCCCCCATATGATCTCCGCTCCTAGGTCTAGGGCTTCACGCAGGGTTTCGTGATCCGTCGCAGTGCAGTACAGTTTCGGGACTCCCGCCGTTTCTCTCTTTCTTAGGCCGCCGACGGTTATGATGTAACGGCATTCCAGATCCTCCGCAACGTCCAGGATGCGCCCACAGAGTTCATACTGACCGACGGTTGTTAGGGCCTGCGTGTTTCCGTACAAGATTATGATGTCGCGTTCTCCGTTCCTTCCCTTGTGATAGTAGAGTTCGTTGATTGGAAAGCGTGCCCTACCTTCCTCCGTCGTGACAGCGAAGTCTTGGAAGGCTGAGGAACGGATCTCTCCAAACAGCTTTGCGTTCAATTCTTCGATAAGATGCAAGGCAACGATGTTTGCAACGAAGCCGATGCCCGGCAAGCCCTCAAGCAGAACAGGATCGGATAACGTAGGCTTTTCGTAGAGCCGAACCGTGCAGACCATTCCTCACGCCCTTCTCATCAGCGTACTAAGAGGCAGAGCTGATATTAAGCATAGTGGCGTGAGGCGACGGCTCTCGATTCTCCAATAAGTGGTTAACTGCTTCTGCTTTTATGCAACGACGTGCCGTTAGGGAGGAGGGGGATAATCAGCCTTCTTAACATATTGGAATAGGACACAAACGATATATATGTGTTACACCATTCTACACCTAGTGACCTGAGTTGAAGGCTGAGTACGCAAAAGGCTATGTCTACCCCTTGAAGCTGACTGAGGAAGACCAGAAGGATCTGGCAAAGATCATGGAGAAGCTGGGCTGCAACAAGGCGGAGGCCATAAGGGACGCCATAAGGCACTACGCAGAGTACCTGGAGGGGCTGGAGGTAGTGAATCTCCGCGACTTAAGCGAGGAAGACGCAAAGAAGGAAATACGGACTTACTTGAAGGGCAAGGATAGAGTCCGCGCAGACGAGATAAGCGACGCCCTCCGGCTGGACCTGAGCCTTGTGAATAAAGTGCTTGTGGCACTATGGCAAGAGGGGGAGGTGGAACCACTTTGAGCAAAGAACGCATCCAAGGCGAGAAGACCAGGTGTGTCGGTCGAAGAATAAGCCGTACACGACTAATCCACTACACAGGTCGCCACCGAGCCGTGGAGATCTTTGTCGAAGGAAACCCAGCTGTGGCTGAAGTGGTCAAGGCCTGGAGAGTCGTGAAAAAGACCTCTTAATCAAGTCTGTACATAGCCTATTTTCTTGAAGAAGCTCACTAAAAACTTTCGAAAAGAGTTTATTAGATACGTAGTAGGAAGTGAAATTTATAAAAAGAAAAGAGAAATGAAAGACTGATGTCCTTCGAGATACGGGAAAGGGACTTGGGGTTTCTTTGATCTGTTGGTTCTTGACGGCTGAGGAGAAAATGGTATTTTGCAAGACTATTCAACTTGTCGGTTACCATCTAAGAGTGTGTGGATTCGATGGTTCATCTGTAAACTGGCGTCTATCTGGCTCGCAAAAATTAGGCAGGGAAATTGTATTTCAAGAGCAGTTTGGTAACATGGGGTTGATATTCCACGTTTGAACATGTTTCGGGCTGGTCTGCTTCTGGCGTGTACTACGTTTATATAGTTTGTTTTCATGGAATATGAGTGGGGTCACCTGTTGAGCGAATCGTCTCCTCTGAGGATTGCTGAGCAGGAGATGGAAGCCTATTGGCGGATGAGGGATAAGCTCCTTGAGGCATATAAGGGTAGGTGGGTTGTGGTAGCCCGCGGCGAGGTTGTGGCTGTCGGAGATAGCGCTGAGGAAGCTGCAAAGCTGGCCTATTCGAAGGTGGGTTATCGACCCGTCTACGCTAATAAGGTTGGGGAGGAAGAAAAGGTTATGAGGAGAATCTACCGAAATGCCCCGGCCACGTTGGAGCTATGACCTAGGCTATTACCCACCCTTCCCGAAGGTTGAGGTAGAGCTGAGGCGTGTTGATGAACTAAAGCAAGTCTCATCTCTCGCGTACTTGGACAGCGGGTCTGACGGCACAGCGATCCCCCATGAGCTTTGGAGAAAGATGGAGCTAAGCCAATTTATCTACGGCTTCGCAAACGTAAGTAGCCTAGGTGGTCCCGTGGAAAGAAGACCCCTATACTCTATCTTACTCAGGATCAGAGGGTTCGAGGATTTTACGTTAGCAACCGTTGATTGCAGAGAAGATCTACATGAAATCCTTCTAGGTCGAGATGTCTTGAACAATTATAGAATTATTCTGGATGGGAAGAGACTAGAAGTTGAAGTTTCTGACCCCTAACCGTGTTCAAATGGAGTAGTGAAGTTAAGCACGATATTTCAAGACGGCGCCTGCTTAGGACCCTGTCCAAAAAACAGCGAGGGGCCCATCATCGGGTCCTTTTTAGAGTTGAAAGCTTTACCATGTGGACAAGTGAAGCGCCTGACATGAAGACATGGAGACGGATGTGATTCTCCTTCGGAGTTACCGTTCTACCTGAACTCCCATTCACAGTAGGGGTCGCCCATTGCTATGCACTTTATTTCTTTGATGTGTTGGTTTTTACGGTATAGAAGAACCCATTGAGGAAGCCGGTGGTGAAGAAGCAGGAGGGTTCCTTGAGCTTCATCGGCAGAATCTTTGCAAGTGCGTTCTCACAGTTCTCCCTGATTCTCATCGCCTCATCTATCGCAACCTTTCCAACCTTGCAGTATTCAAAGAGGTGGAGAACGCGCTTCACAACCTCACATCCTCTATCCCATTTTGTATCTCTCGCTACCCATAGTGTGCCAGACCGGATGGAGGTGGATTTCGTCCCCCAACCTCGGTCTCTTCTCTACGAGGGGCTTCCCTCTCCCGACGAAAAACTCTGAAACAATGCAAGCAAAAATTTCGAAAAGAGTTTATTAGATACGTGGTAGGAAGTGAAATTTATAAAAGAAAAGAGAAATGAAAGATCGATGTCCTTCGAGATACGGGAAAGGGACCTGCTCGGGAGGGTGGGGAGACTAGAAACCAAAAGCGGCACGATAGAGACTCCCTTGCTGCTTCCCGTGATCAACCCCGCCATTCAACCCGTCTCACCCAGGGCGATTAAAGAAAACTTTTGCTGCGAGGCGCTCATAACGAACGCCTACATCGTGAAAAAGCATTTCGATGACGAGGCCGTCCGACAGGGGATACATCGACTCCTAGACTTTGATGGAGTGGTCATGACCGATTCCGGAGCCTATCAGATCCTCGTCTATGGAGACGTGGGAGTAGAGCCTGAGGAAATCGTGCGGTATCAGGAGAAGATAGGCGCAGACATAGCCACCATACTGGATGTGCCCACGGGGTGGGATATCTCCGAAGAACACGCGCAAGAAACGGTTAATGAAACACTGAGAAGAGCTGAGCGATTAGCAGCCGTTAAGACTCGTGACGACGTTCTCTGGGTTGGACCGGTGCAGGGCGGGCAGTACCTCGACCTAGTCGCCAGGTCGGCGAGGAAGATGGCTAAGCTGCCGTTCGACATATATGCCTTGGGAAGCCCCACACCCGTCATGGAGCAGTACCTCTTCGACATCCTCGTGGACATGATCATGGCTGCAAAAACGAACTTACCCCTGAATCGCCCCCTCCACCTCTTTGGAGCGGGACACCCCTTCATGTTTGCCCTGGCTGTCGCCTTGGGATGCGACCTCTTCGACTCCGCTGCCTACGCCATCTACGCAAGGGAAGACCGCTACATGACGGAGCACGGAACCATAAAGCTCAAGGAACTCGAATACTTGCCGTGCTCGTGCCCCGTGTGCGTCAAGAACGACCCGAAGAAACTCACGGAGGCGCCGAGCGTGGAGAGGCAGGAGATACTTGCAGAGCACAACCTCTACACCAGCTTTTCCGAGATAAGGAGGATAAAGCAAGCCATCGTTGAGGGATGCCTCTGGGAACACCTGGAGGCGAGAGCACACGGACACCCAGCGCTCCTTCGAGCCTTAAAAGCCCTAGAAAAACATGCTGAACACCTAGAAAGATACAGCCCAGTCACGAAGAAGAGCGGTCTCTTCTTCTTTGGATCTCCTGGACTCATTCGACCAGAGGTGATCCGGCATGAGAAGAGGCTTTTTGCAAGGTATAGCTCACCCAAGGAGACGAAGATCCTGGTTTTGCTTCCACAAACCCGAACGAAGCCTTTTCACAAATCCAAGGAACACAGAAACGTCTTGAAAGAAATTCGGCGAGAATTTGGGAAGGATATTAGCAGGGTGCACATCTGCACTTATGCGGCGCCCTTCGGCATCGTACCCATGGAGCTCGACGAAGTTTACCCCCTTTCACAACACGAGGCTGCTGTTCCGCTCGACACCGATACAATCGCTTATGTCGCAAAGCAAGTCGCAAAGTACATCTCGACAACTAGCTGTGAGAGGGTTATCCTGTTCCAAGACGAGGAGACGTGGAAGGAAGAGATAGCAGCTGCTTGTAGGCGCGCCTGCGAGGAGAAGGGCACCGTCTTGAAGGTGGTCAGAGCCGAAAAAACCTTGAATCGAAGCTTTTCGGAAGACCTTGAGTTGGCGATACGAGATTACACGACTGGGGAGGAAGCAGGATGATGCGGATAGACCTGCACGTGCACACGGTGTTCTCCGGCGACTCAACCCTGAGCCCCAAGCTCATAGTTGAGCAGCTTTATGCTCATTCCTTCATCAAGGGGATCGCCGTAACGGACCACGATGCCATCGAGGGCTTCCTCCACGTTCGCAGGCTTGCTGAGGCGTACGATAAGATCGTGATCGTTCCGGGCATAGAGGTAAGCGCCGAGGAAGGTCATGTAACCGTCTTGGGAGTCGAGGAGAAGCCACGTTATCCGTTGAAGGCGGAGGAGGTTCTAGACTTTGCGAGGGAGAGAGCGGGACTACTCGTGGTGCCGCATCCCTATCGCGTCTTCGGGCTGGGTGACAAGGCGAGAAACCTTCAGGCAGACGCCGTAGAAGTCCTGAACTCTCGTGCCACCCGTGGAGAAAACAAGATGGCGGAGGCGTTGGCGAGGGAAATAAAACTTCCTGGGGTGGCTGGGAGCGACGCCCACAGACCACGGGATCTATGGACCGCCTACACAGAAGTGGATGCGGAGCCGGATGTAGATAGCGTGTTGGAGGCTATCAGGAAGGGGCTGGTGAGAGCGTCCCAGTAAGGTGATGGTTTAAATGCAAGAAGACCAATAAACCTTGCAAACACGCGCATCAACCAACAATAAAAACGGATGGTGAACAGCATCACGTTGAAAATGAAGTTTCTCGGAAGCACGAGAGAGGTCGGAAGATCAGCGATAGCCCTGAAAAACGAGAAGACCCAGATTCTTCTGGATTACGGCGTTCTGACGGATCACGAGCCGGGCTTCCCCATGCACGTTCCCCCAAAGGAGGTGGATGCGATAGTCCTAACCCACAGCCACCTCGACCATTGCGGGGCCATTCCCGTCTTTCACATCCAAGAGAAGGTTCCGATTTACGGTACACGAGTAGCATTCGAGCTAGCCCAACTCTTGATCCAGGATTTCATACACCTGTCGAGCTATTATCTTCCCTACGAATACATCGAATTGCGTTCCATGATGAGAAACTGCATCCACCTTGACTACAGGCAAGAACAAGCGGTAGGGGACGTTCGATTTCGGCTTTTAAACTCAGGTCATATCCCAGGAAGCTCACAGGTCCTCGCGGAGGCCGGTGGAAGGAGGGTTCTCTACACCAGCGACTTCAACATCGTAGACACGAGGCTTATGCATAGCGCAGATACGGATTACGGAGAACTCGACGCGTTGATCATCGAAAGCACCTACGCGGATGAGGAACACCCAGACAGGGCAGAGCTGGAAAAAGAGTTCGTGGAAAGCGCTTCTGAGGTGGTGGGGAAGGGAGGAACAGTGTTGGTCCCAGCTTTCAGTGTGGGGCGTTCACAAGAGATATCCTGCATACTCTCCGCACACCACTTTGAGCATTCCATCGCGATCGACGGTATGGCTCGGGAAGTCAACCGAATCATGATGAATCACGTCAGCTTTCTGCGTGATCCACGTTTGTTCATGGACGCGGCTAATCGAGCTACATGGGTGGAGGGATGGAAGGATCGAAGAGCGTTCTTGAGCAAGCCGGGTGTAATCATATCTCCAGCTGGCATGTTGAAGGGTGGACCCGCCGCGTTCTACATACAGAAGCTGGGGAAAAAGGGAAACAACGCTGTTTTCCTCGTGAGCTATCAGGTTCCTGGAACGCCCGGTCGAGAACTGCTGGAGAAGGGAAGGTGCGTAATCGACGGGAAGATGCGGAAGGTGAGGGCTGCCGTAAAGCATTTCGACTTCTCTTCTCACTGCGGGGCTAGGGAACTCCAGGAAACGGTGAAGAAATTGAAGGGAAGTCCGAAGGTTTTCGTGGTTCACGGCGCCGAGGGAAACTGCGAAGAGCTCGCCAAGTGGGTGAAAAAAGAAACGGAGCTTGAGGCAGTGGCGCCAAAGCCCGGAGATGTCTACAAGGTGTAGCTTCAGGCATACACTCCACTCCTTTGTGGCGCGCCAGCCAGCGCGACTTTAAAGAAAGAAGGCTACGCTCTTCTATATTCTTCTACCACGTCCTCCTTTATCTCCACCCCGATGCCTGGCTTCTGCGGAACGTGGACATAGCCATCCTTGTCGATTAGAAGGGGCTCTTCCAGCATCTTTTGTTGCGTTTCAACCGTCAGCGCAGGGGGTTCGAGGGGATACTCCAAGAAGGGTCCGTTCTCAACGGTCGCTAAGAATTGCATCGTGGTAGCTATGCATAGTCCGCTGACTCCCCCAGTCAAAACGTGGGGGACGATGGATCTGCCAACGGAGTCAGCCATGATAGCGATCTTTTTCGCCCCCGTTATTCCTATGTTGTCCATAACCAAATCCGGTTGAACGATGTCGAAGGCGCCGCTGAAGAGCAGGTCCCTGAATTGATAGACGTGCCCCAGATGTTCGCCCCCTGTTATCGGCATCTCAACTGAGGCAGCTATTTCCGCCAAATGCTCCAGCTCCCACAGGGGGAGGGGCTCCTCGAGGAAGAAGACACCCAGCCTCTCCAACTCCCTCGCCATCCTCAGCGCCTCCCTTCGGCTCCAATAGTTGTAGTTGACGCTTCTGTTGTTCTGGTTGGCGTCCACCAGTATCTCCATGTCGTCTCCAACGGCGTCCCTAACGGCCTTAACGACGTTCAAGTCATCCACCGAGTTAGGTCGATGAAGCCTGAGTTTGATGGCTTTAACTCCCCTATCCCTATAGGCTACGGCCTCCCTGCAGTGTTCTTTGGGCGAGTGGAGTTGGGCTGTCGCCACGTAAGCCAGCACCTTGTCCCTGCACGCCCCGAGAAGCTTGTAAACGGGTTGGCCCACCTTCTTACCGATTATGTCCCAGAGGGCTATCTCTAAGCCTCCCAGAGAAGGCGTACCCATGATGGATTCCCTTCCCGCCATGTTGAGGCTCCAAAACCTCTCAACATAAAAGGGGTCTTGACCGATTAGTGTTGACTTGACGAAGTCATCGATCGGGATGTCCGGATTGGGACAGGGACCGATGCCCGTTATTCCTTCATCCGTCGAGACTTCGTAGAAAGCGAAGCTCGTGGTTTTTTGAGGATGCACGTCGGGCTCCCACCAAGCAGGCCTCCAAGACTCTGGTAAAATTATGGGGGCTTTGTTGTGGAAGATCTTTATTTCGGTTATTTTCAAAGAACCACCTCAAAACATTATCCGGCTGAGCCAAATAAAATTTTCCTATAGCATCCTGCAGACTGACATTTTAATAAAAATATAAAGGGTGGGAACGGAAGCTCACGCAATCGAACACGTATCGCCAGAGGCTGTGGAACAGGAGGCGACTCCTCCCTAAGCGTCGTGTTCAACCACGTCTATTCTCACGTTTTCCAGCTCTATGCCTCTGTCCTTGCTCACCAGCCTCAGGTGTCGGATCTCGGTGGGACTAATTCCCATCATTTTAGCCGCAACGACGTCAACCCTTAGAGCGTCAACCCCCACCAGAACCTTGCTCTTGGCATCGACGACGTTCAATCCCGCTCCCACGATTTGAGAAAGGTCGGCTATGACTTCGCTCACTCCCAAGGGATGCAAAACCGAGTACTTGCTCCGTATCGCTACGAGTCCGAAGAGGTTCTTGAGGACGCAGGTGAGCCTCGTGTTGGAGTGGGTCCCGATGCCGGGAACGTTCACTAGCGTATCCGTTTCAAAGATGGACGATGGCAGAGGTATCTCCTTCATTGCGTGAGGAGAAGGGACTTTGACCCTCACCGTAGCATCCTTGAGGAGGTTTTTGACCTCGACCTTGGGGCGCTTGGCAAGTTTGTCTATGCCTAAGCGGCGGAACTGGGTTTCCGGTGAGTGCATGGCGCTGTCCGTCTCGCCGATGATTATGGCTTCAGCGTGGGGGTGGAAAACATCCACGATTTTTTCTAAAAGCCTCATTTCTGGGTTATACATTCCGCAGACGTTAGGCTTGATCAGAACCTTCCTATACCTCGTGAAATCGTATCCCGCCAGCCTTATCGCCTCGGGCAAGTTTCGGATGGCCTTCTCCTTTTCGGAAACAACAACCCTCAGGGATGCCTTTTCCTCTGTCATAGAATCACCAAAGGTCATACAGATCTGCAGAAGCGGTTCTTTTAAACCTGTTGAACCCTCTAGGGCAGTGTATTTTTTTAAAACTAATTTTAACAGAGAAGCCTACTTGCTCACCTTGGCGTGCACGAACTGTCTTTTCAGGTTTCATTATTCCATAGACAGGCTCCAGGGAACGGTTAAAACTTAAATTCGACCCAGGCATCTACTTTGACTTAGCGCCTCAAATCAACGTTCGTGAGAAAGTGTGATGGGGAAAATTGGGGTCTCTTAGGGAGCCTTCATCGCGTGTAACGGCCATTCTGCCCATAGGAACAGTGGATACAAAGATTCTTCACACAATCAAGGACGGCTTGTGCTCGATTCTTCCGGAAACCGAGTGTATGATCGTTGAGGAGGTTGTGCCTCTGCCCCAAAAGGCCTACGATGCGACGAGACGCCAATACCACTCGACGACCATTCTGACCGTGCTAGGCGATTACGTTAAAAAATCGCGGTTCGGTCGCGTGTTGGGCGTGGCCGACGTGGATCTCTACGTGCCCCACCTCAACTTCGTTTTCGGAGAGGCTCAATGTCCCGGTGGAGCCGCCGTCATCTCTTTACACAGGCTTAGGCCAGAATTCTATAGAAAGCCCCACAGTGAGGAGGTTTTTTTAGAGCGCTCTATTAAGGAAGCGGTGCACGAGGTCGGCCACACGCTGGGCCTGGGGCATTGTGGAAACCCGCGGTGCGTCATGTTCTTCTCCAACTCTATCTTCGACACGGATAGGAAGGGAAGCGCCCTCTGTGAGAGATGTCGCCCCCTAGCGATGAGGTCTTTAAGGAAGGGTGGGGTTCCGGGATGAATGGAGTTGCGTTTAGGGCGCGTGCTTCCCACCTTGTTCCCGTAGCATCGAGCTTGCTGTTCGCGATCCTCCACGCATCCCTAGTCTTGGAGTCCAAAACGGAATTGCCCTCTTTTACAGCGTTTCCAGAAGCTGAGTTTGGGCCCCTATTAAATGCCGCTGTCTTCGTCGTTTCGATGGGCGTCGGAGGCATAACAATCTATCTGCTCATAAAACTGGGTATACGTCGATTGATTCGTTTCATGATCGTGACGGCGATCACCCTCATCACGTTCATTCTTTCCCTATTGTACTTGGAGATGGTCTTTCTTTTGTTAAACGTTGTAGACGTGGGCTTGTGGTCGTTTTTTCTGGCGACGTCTTTGACGATCCTCGCGAACATCGAGGTCTTCTTGAGAAGAAGCTCCTTACACAAAGTCGTTCTCTTTGCCTTGGCGGGGGCCCTGGGAGCGTTTCTGGGAGCCTCTGTCCCCACGATCAGCACGGTTGCGATTCTACTGTCGCTATCTCTGTACGATGCCGTCGCTGTTTTCATCGGCCCCCTTGGGAAAATAGCCTTGAAAGAGGGATTAGACTCCCTGCAGGGAATAGCTTTCTCCTTCGGAGATGTGCAGATGGGGTTTGGCGACCTGACATTTTATTCCATGCTCGTGGGTCACTTCCTCTTGAACTTTGGATGGGTGCAGTGCCTTGCAGCGGTTTTAGGGATAGTTCTCGGATCTTACTTGTCGTTTAAAATGCTGGAGAGAAGACAGACTTTTCCGGGACTGCCCCTCCCCGTGGTGTTCGGCCTCGCAGTCGCCTACCTTTCCACGCTCATCTAGCGACGGATAAACCGAAAAGCTCTAGACTTCCCGTATTTCGCAGCTCAGTTTTTTGAGGATCTCCTCGGCCTTGGCGGGGTCCGTCTTCAGGGTGTAAAGCTGCCTCCGCGTTCGAAGCTTCAGCTTCACCTCGTTTTTCAGACGTTTAATGGCGCAGTAGTCGGCTCTGTTCGCGATCTCGACAAACTTGTTCGCGTCAAGGATTTCCTCAGGCATCTAGTCGGCACCCAACCATGAATAGACATACACCTTGGCTTTATTTTTTGCGGTGACGCTCAACTTTAAACAAGTTTTAGTGAGCCGCATCCATAAATCTCTAAACACTTTTCTATGAGCACGCCATCCGTGCAGCCTCAGTTTACAAGAGACAAACAAAAACTTAGTGCTCGAACTCTCATCAAGATTTCTTGACAATGTCGCCCGGTCTGATGTTGAAGCGTTCTGTTAATTTGCTTATCCTTCTCCAGCTCCGCGTGCTCCTACTTCCTTAATCAACTCACCCGCAATATCCACAGTCCCAGCTCGACCAACCAACCAAACAATATACTCCACCCTTTTAGACTCCTCATCTAAACTCTTCGTTCGCTTCACCAACCCCTCGAAATCTGCCTCATCCTTCGCGTAAAACCTACAAGTCTTAAGAATCGTGTCGTTAGAAACATTCTTCGAAACCAAAAGCTGCCGTTGCCTAAGAACCTTATTGATCACGTCTTTACGAACCAAAGCCTCCTTAATTCTAAACTTAAACTTATCAAAAACCTCACCAAGATTAATAGACCTCTCAACACCCCCAACCTTAACAACCAAATTCTGCAAAATCGCAGAAAAACTCAAAGGAACAACAAAAGCCATTACAACCTTACTCGGCAAACTAAACAAACCAACACTAAACCCAATCTCCATCAAAGCCAAACAAAAAAAGGCCCTGACCCAATAATAAGCCCCGAACGTGAAGTTCAAGATAAACCTAAAATTCCGCAACTCAACATACAAATCCATAAGATCCCAAAAAAACAAGGTAACACACGATATCACATAATACACAAGATTATCTAAAAGATAGGTTAATACCGAGTCCATACCAGTTCCTCTATCGCTTTCTTGCTAAAAGCTCCTTCGCCGACCTATAACCCTCGTACGTAAGACTATAGTACTTGCCAGCAATGTTTTCAATAAGCTTCTCCAATACAAGTTCATTAAGAAGTTGCTCAATTTCGCCAACGGTAGACTCCGTCAATTTTGCAAGTTCCGCTGGAAAAGAAGTCTCCCTAGCAGCCAACTCTAACAAAATCCTTTCCTTCTTATATCGCTTCTGAAAGGCCGTGAAATCTGCCTCGCTCATCTTCATCACACAACCTATTCACGTAACAAGTCAATTATAAGCATTTTCGCGAGACTTAATTTGACTATCGACACGGTATAGATTTTTCTATTTTCTATTTTCTATTTTCAAGGGAATGCGGAGAAGACGCTTCTCCTCCTAAACCCAAATTCATCGATATCGTTTGAAAACGACAAAGCCGCCTTGTAATAAAAGATTTAAGTATTACTCAACGAAAGTTCTACTTGCGACCGAGTATGACTGAGGTTTCGGTAACTAGGAAAGGGCAGATAACCATACCAGTAGAGTTGAGGAGGAAGTTCGGGATAGAAGAAGGAGCCAAGGTCGAGGTAGTTGAGGAAGAATTCGGTATTGTTGTAAGAAAACTCCCGAGCATATTCGACCTTGCGGGAAGTGGCGCAGGAAAAGGTGACGTAGAAGAGTTAAAGAGAATGCTGGATGGGATGAGGGAGGAGGATGCCTGAAAAGAGCGTGTACGATACACATTTTTTTGTTGAATATTTCTACTCAGGTGACGCGGATTTCAGGAGGAAGCTTAAGGAAGACAAGATGGTACCCCAAGCGTTAAATCCAAAAAGGTTCAATCTTCTTTTGTATCTTTCTCTGCAGAGTTAGAGGTTAGCAACATTGTTAGGCGCTAACTTGAGAGATGTAGAGTTTGAATGCCGAAAATGCAGAAAAGTGGTTTCGTTTAAGCAGCATAAATTAGATCGATTCTGCCCGGACTGTGGTACATTCCTTCGACCGCGCCGCCAACCGAAGTATTGGTTGTTTCAGTTCAATCCCACAACATATAGGTGGTTTGATTGGATGAAAGAGAACAGAGAAACCGAACAATGGTTAACAAGTCAACATGCCAGGTATATTCATGAAGGGGACATGGTGGCTATCTGGGCTTCTGGGGAGAAGGCTGGAGTCTACGCTATAGGCGAGGTAACAACAAAATACAGACAAAAATCCCTCGCCCCCGAACAAGAGAAATACTGGTCAAAGAAAGCAGATATCTATAAATTTCAAGAGAAAAATAGCGTCGTAGTAAAATACTTGAAAGTTGTCATCGGTAGGCCTCTTCTTGAAGGTGAATGCAGCAAAGATCCTATACTCTCAGCTATGCAGGTTCTAAAAAATCCTCAGGGTACGAACTTCCCACTCACAAAGAAGCAGTGGAACAGAATCTTAGAGCTAATGGACCGAAAAACACCGAATGAATGAATAGCCCTCCATGTTGTATTTGCATAGAATAGTTATGTTTGAAAAACAACCACTCAATAAGTGGGCCGGGCCGTATACAATTAAAAAATTAGGTGAGCCCTTTTTCAAATCCTTCAGTGCATACCTTGAAGGTTTCAAGGGTGACATGAAGTGATTATCTCAAAACAAAAGATGAGCAGTTCTGCAACAAAAGCTTCCGCATAGCTCTTTAAATAAAAAGAGGGCGCTAATCTACACCTTCTATCTTTTAGGTTACTAGATTACCTCAAACTCTATGGGAACTTTCTTCGGTCTGGGCCCTTCGGGTGTAAAGATAATCTCCCACTTGTCTATTTCTGGTCTTCCTATCACAAGGTCTAGGTCCTCTCTTAAATTTTCAGCGACATCAAATAGAAC
>Ga0315314_1001807_pt1 | contig 18385 bp, 15 predicted proteins | sample TDP9_MG_FD_203631 | JGI IMG/M metagenome (GOLD analysis project Ga0315314, IMG submission 203631) | Freshwater sediment microbial communities from Lake Towuti, South Sulawesi, Indonesia - TDP9 | ecosystem: Environmental > Aquatic > Freshwater > Lake > Sediment | place: Indonesia: South Sulawesi...
TTTCCGTTCTTCCTGAATCTCGGATGCGACCCGGGGGCAATGATGTCCCACGAGGTGGACGGCTGCCTGGAATTGCTCGCCACCCTCGGGATTCCGTCGGCCGGCCGGGAGCTCACCCTGATCCCCGATCCGCGGGCGCAAGCAGCCATTCGCCGGCGCCTGGCCGAGCTGGGGACCGGACGGGAGGCGGGCCTGGCCCTCGTTCACATCAGCAACCGGCGGGAGGCTAGTCGGTGGCCCCTGGCGGCATTTGCCCAGGCGGCGGATGCCATCCATGATCGGCTAGGCCTCTCCATCCTGCTCTCCTGGGCACCGGGGGATGCGGAGAATTCTCTGTTCCCGGGGGATGACGGCAAGGCAGAGGAGGTGGCTGGCCGCATGCGGGGTCGGCCGATCCTGCTCCGGACGCCGACCCTGTCGGATCTCGTTGCCGCCGTGAGCCTCTGCGACTTCGTCCTGTCCACGGATGGCGGCCTCATGCACATGGCTGCGGCGCTGGAGGTTCCGCAGGTGGTCCTGTTCGGGAAGACGAGACCAGAGCATTGGGCGCCGGTCAGTGACAAGTGTGCCCTCCTCCGGCGGGACGGTCGCGCCGACCGGATCTCCGTGGACGAGGTGGTCGCGGCGGCCATGGGGGTGATGGCGCGGTGGAGCCGGCGTGACTACTCTCGCATCGGATTGCCTTCTGCCAGCGGCCGACCGGTCGCGCTAGGTGGGAACGAGCGATGAGCCCCCGGGTTTTTCGAGGGATCGCGGTGTCGCCTGGGATCGCCATCGGAAAGGCGCAGGTCGTCGAGGTGCGCCGTCCCCGGGTGAAGCGTGAGTCGCTGGAGGCCGCTCGTATTACCCAGGAGCTTTCACGTCTCAAGCAAGCGCTGCAGACCTCGCGGCGCCAGATCCTCGAGATTCAGGATCGAATCGCTAAAGAGATCGGGCCGCAGTACGCCCGGATCTTCGACGCGCATCTTCTGATCCTTGAGGATTGCTGGCTGATGGAGCGGGCCTGCGCGGTCATCGAGGAGCAACGGGTCAACGCCGAGTTCGCCGTGCAGGAAGTCCTGGATCCCGTTCGGCAGGCTCTCTCGTGCGTGGAGGACGGCTACCTGCGGGAGCGCCGGACGGATGTGGACGACGTCGAGGGCCGCCTGCTCCGGAATCTCCTGGGCCAGCGAGGGGGCTTCCACGTGAAGGGGATGTCCGGGGACACCGTCGTCTTTGCTCACGACCTCCGCCCATCGGACACGGCGCAGCTTCACAGGGATACGGTCCTGGGGTTGGTGACGGAGACCGGGGGTCGAACTTCTCACACCGCCATCATGGCCCGATCCCTGGAGATCCCGGCCGTGGTGGGGGTCGAAGAGATCTGCGTCCAGGTGCGAAACCATGAGACAGTGATCCTGGACGGGATCGAGGGCATGGTCATCCTTTCCCCTGATCTCGAGACCCTGACTCGGTACCACGCGCGCAAGCAGCAATTCGAATACGCGGGTCTCGCACTCCACAAGCTGGGTTCACTGCCCGGCGAGACGCAGGATGGATACCGAGTGCGGGTCACGGCCAACATCGAGTTTCCCGAGGAGCTGTCGGCCGTCCGGGAGCACGGCGGAGAGGGCGTGGGCCTGTACCGCACCGAATTTCTCTACCTGAACCGGCCGGACCTGCCGACCGAGGAGGAGCACTTCGCCGTCTATCGCGCGGTGGCGGCAGACGTGCACCCTCGCCCAACCGTTATCCGCACGCTGGACTTCGGCGGCGACAAACTGGCCTCGGCCATTCAGCTCGCAGCGGAGGAGAACCCCTCGCTCGGCCTGCGGGCCATCCGACTGTGCCTGCATCGGCCGGACATGTTCCGGACGCAGCTCCGGGCCGTCCTGCGGGCCAGCGCGTTCGGGACGATCCGGATCATGTATCCGATGATTTCGGGTGTGGCCGAACTGCGGCAGGCCAATGCCATGCTGGAGGATATCAAGGCCGAACTCCGGCGCGAGGACGTTCCATTCGACCCAGAGATCCAGGTGGGGGCCATGATCGAGATCCCCTCGGCAGCCATGACCGCGGATCTTCTGGCGCGAGAGGTGGATTTCTTCAGCGTCGGCACCAACGACCTGATCCAGTACGCGCTAGCCATCGACCGCATCAACGAGCAGGTGGCCTATCTGTATGAGCCGCTGCACCCAGCGGTCCTGCGGATGCTGCGCAACATCGTCAGCGCGGCCCACAACGAGGGGATCTGGATCTCCATGTGCGGGGAGATGGCGGCCGATCCGCTCTACGGCCTGCTCCTGATAGGGCTTGGATTTGACGAGCTGTCCATGACCCCCGGGTCGATCCCGCTGATGAAGCGAATCATCCGCTCCGTCACGTATGGCCAGGCGGCCGAGGTGGCCCAACGCGTCTTCGGCTGCGCCACGGCCCAGGAGGTGGAGGCCCTGCTCCGACAGGAGATGCGCGCCCGATTCCCCGAGTACTTCGCCGGCGACGCCCTTCCGTAGGCACCCAGGCAATTGGGCGACTGGGCAACTGGGCTGAACGGTGTCTTTTCCCAATCGCCTAGTTGCCTAATTGCCCAATTGCCAAAGTGCAGGGCGACCCGGTTTTCCTTGACATTCGCGGGCCCTGTGTTACAGTCTCGCCGCTCTTGCACCGGCGAGTTGCCGGGAGGTGTCTGAAGGAATCTATCTGCGGGAGGACGTGATCGTGGCGTCCAGACAGTACCTTTTCACATCGGAGTCAGTCACCGAGGGCCACCCTGACAAGATTGCGGACCAGATCTCGGACGCGGTTCTGGATGCCGTCTTTGCCCAGGATCCAATGGGGCGCGTTGCCTGTGAGACCCTGGTGACCACCGGGCTTGCATTCGTGGCGGGGGAGATCACCACGAAATGCTATGTGGACATCCCCAGGGTGGCGCGGGAGATCATCCGGGACGTCGGGTATACTCGGGCCAAGTATGGCTTCGACTATGAAACCTGCGCGGTGATCACTGCCATCCAGGAACAATCCTCGGACATCGCCCTGGGCGTGGACATCCAGGGAGCGGGCGACCAGGGCCTCATGTTTGGCTACGCCACCACGGAGACGGTTGAGCTGATGCCCGTGCCCATCATGCTCGCCCACAAACTATGCATGCGCCTCGCTGAGGTCCGGCGCAAGGAGATCCTGGACTACCTCCGACCCGATGGGAAGTCGCAGGTCACCGTGGAGTACACCGACGGGAGGCCGACCCGCGTGGATACCGTCGTGGTGTCGGCCCAGCACAGCCCCGACGTTACGCTCAAGCAGATCCGGGAGGACATCATCGAGACGGTGATTCTCCCGGTCATCCCGCGGGAACTCCTGGACCCCGAGCGGATCAAGTACCACATCAACCCGACGGGCCGCTTCGTCATCGGTGGCCCCCACGGAGACACCGGCCTCACCGGGCGGAAGGTCATCGTGGACACCTACGGGGGCGTGGGAAGCCACGGGGGCGGCTGCTATTCGGGCAAGGATCCGACGAAGGTGGACCGCTCAGCCTCCTACATGGCCCGCCACATTGCCAAGACGCTGGTGGCGGCAGGGCTGTGCGAGAAGGTCGAGGTCCAGCTGGCCTACGCCATCGGTGTGGCGGACCCGGTCTCGGTCATGGTGGACAGCAAGGAGACCGGGATCATTCCCGACGAGGTGATGCAGGGGTTGGTGCGGCGCCATTTCGAGCTCACCCCGGCGGGAATCATCAAGTCTCTGGATCTCCGCCGGCCCATCTACCGCAAGACAGCAGCGTACGGCCATTTTGGCCGGAGCGAACCCGAGTTCACCTGGGAACGCACCGACAGGGCAGACTTCCTGCGGCAGGAGGCGGGACGGCTGGGCGCCTAACGTTCACACGTTGAAACGTTCAAACGTTGTAACGTTTAGGACGGGGCCAGGGGAGGACGGGATCTCCTGGCCTTTCGCTTGAAAGGATAGGGCGATGCAATGCGATGTGAAGGATCTCGCGCTGGCGGAAAAAGGGCAGCGGCGGATCGAGTGGGCGGGGAGTGCCATGCCGGTGCTCCGCATGATCGAGGAGCGATTCGCCCGTGAGAAACCCTTGCAGGGCATCCGGGTCTGCGCCTGCTTGCACGTGACGTCTGAGACGGCGAACCTGATGCGGGCACTCCAGGCCGGCGGCGCCGAGATCCGGCTGTGCGCCAGCAACCCGCTGAGCACTCAGGATGATGTGGCCGCCTGGCTGGTCAAGAACCTCGGCATTCCGGTATTCGCCATCAAAGGCGAGGACACGGACACCTACTATCGGCACATCAATGCGGCGCTCGATATCCGGCCCAACCTCACCATGGACGACGGGGCGGATACCATCGGGATCATTCACAGCCAACGAACGGATTTGGCCCCGAATATCATCGCGGGCACCGAGGAGACGACCACAGGGGTCATCCGCCTGAAGAGCATGGAGAAGGCGGGCGTCCTCAAATACCCTATCATCGCCGTGAACGACGCGGACACCAAGCACTTCTTCGACAACCGGTACGGGACGGGTCAGAGCACCGTGGACGGGATCCTCAGGGCCACCAACCTGCTCCTGGCGGGGAAGCGGTTCGTGGTGTGCGGCTACGGCTGGTGCGGGCGGGGGGTGGCCATGCGGGCGCGCGGGGCAGGCGCCAATGTCATGGTGGTGGAGACGGACCCCCTGAAGGCGCTGGAGGCCGTGATGGACGGGTACACGGTCCTGCCCGTGATGGAAGCGGCGCGGCAGGGCGAGATCTTCGTGACGGTGACGGGGAACATCCGCATCCTCAGGCGAGAACACTTCGAGGTGATGCGGGACGGCGCCGTCCTCTGCAACTCCGGCCACTTCAACGTGGAAATCGACATCCCGGCCCTGGAATCCCTCGCCGCGGATCGTTCGCCCATCCGCGACCAGGTGGAGGAATATCGGCTGCGGGACGGACGCCGGATCTACCTTCTGGGCGAGGGGCGGCTGATCAACCTTGCCGCGGCCGAGGGACATCCCGCCAGCGTCATGGACATGTCCTTCGCCAATCAGGCCCTGGCCTCGGAGTACGCGGTGAAGCACCGGGGGAGGCTGGAAAAGAAGGTCTACCGCGTGCCCCACGCCATCGACGCCGAGATCGCGCGATTGAAGCTTGCCTCCATGGGCGTCACCATCGACACCCTGACCGAAGAGCAGCGCAAGTATCTCGAGTCGTGGGAGATGGGCACGTAAGGACAGCAGGGGGGCACGGGGGCAGGGAAGCAGGGGTGCTCGGGAGTCGGGCGCCCCTGCACCGACGTTCCTCTGCTCCCTTGCGGTTTCTCAGCCGCGCAGGCGCCAGAGGGAGAGAAGCCCGGCTGCACCGAAGACGAGATTGGGCAGCCAGGCCGCGACCAGTGGGGGAAGGACACCCCCCCGACCGAAGGCGAAGCCCAGCGAGAGCAGCATCCAGTACACGAAGCCCACGGGAATGCAGGCGCCCACCCACAGCATGACCCCCGTCTTCCCGGTTCGGAGACCGAAGCTCACGCCGATGAGGGCCATGACGAAGCTTGCCAGCGCCGTGGCCCCCTTGGCATAGAGGTCCACGCGGTAGCGGGTCGCGCTCACCCCGCTTCGCACCAGCCGGTCGATGTAGTCGCGAAGCTGGGCGTAGCTCATCTCCTCGGGCGAGCGCGCGACCCGCGCGAACTCGTCGGGCCCCTCGCTGATCGCGATGCCGACCTCCCCGAATGGCTCGATCCGGATGCGGGTCTGGTCCAGGTCCAGGCGATAACCCTCGCGTAGCGTCCACCCACCCGCCGCCCATGCCGCCTCGCGTGCGTCCACCCGCCGTAGGATGTCGAATCTCGGCGAGAGGTCGAAGATGCTCATGCCCCGGATGATGCCCGGTTCGGTCTCCATTACCGAGATGTGAACGAAGTGGTTTCCCTTGGCGCGGTACCAGATGTCATACCGGATGCCGGTCTCGCGCGTCGCGCGCGAGGATCGCTTGAGGTGGGTGCGCTCGATGAAGAGCGCGCGCTCGCTGGTTCGGGGCGCCACATGCTCCGCTATCGCCCACCCAGCCAGGCTGGCAGCCAGGCCCACGCCGATGCAGGGCAGGGCGATCCGCAGGGTACTCACCTGACCCATCTTCATGGCCAGCACTTCGTTGTGCCGGGCCATTCCGCCCAGGGTGAGCACGCTGACCAGCAGGACTGCCACGGGGAGGACCTCGGTGAAGATCTTTGGGAGCCGGAAGAGGTAGTACTGTAGGATCAATTCCAAGGGCATGCGCGCTTCGAGGAGCCGGGAGAATTTCTCGAAGAGGTCCACGATCAGGTACACGCCCATGAAGACTATGAGGCACAGCATCAGGATCTTCAGGCACTCATGGGCGATGTAGCGATCCAGGAGTCGCATGGCGATCAGGTTCGCCGCCCGAATGCCGGGGCGACCTGTCCTACGGCAGACAGCGCCTGCTGAAGGGTGGCGGGGTAGAGTTCAGCCCGAGCGAGGAGCAGGGTACCCCCCAGGGCGATCAAGAGGTTGGGCAGCCACATGGCGAGGGCCTCAGGCACGAGCCCGCGGCCTCCCATCGCCTCTCCCGCGACGATCAGCATGTAGTACCCCAAAGCGAATGATACCGAGATGATCAAGCTGACCCCCCGCCCCCCCTTTCGGAAACGGCTGCCCAGCGGAACTCCCACCAGGGTGAAAAGGACGCACGAGACAGGGATGGCCAACTTCTTGTGGAACTCGACCAGGGGAGGATGGTAGTTTCGGCCCTGGGCCCGCAGCGCGGCCGCGCGCTCTCGCAGCTCGGACAGCGTGAGTTCCTGCTCCCCGAGGGGGCGCTGGACGGGATCGGCAATGCTCCGACCCATGTCCAGCGTCAGGTGGTAGTCGGAGAAGGTCAACAGGCGGTAGCGACCGGACAGTTCCGCCGAGGACAGGTGGATGGACCCATCGTTCAGGCTGAGGCCCATGCGCAGATTCTGCGGATCCGAGACGAACCTGCCGTTCCGGGCTGCGATGATTCGCCGTTCGGTCGGGTTCCGGTTGTCCACGAGGAAGACGCCTTCCAGGCGCGAGGCCTTCGGGTCCACGCGATCAACGTAGAGGATGAGACCCTCGAACTCGCTGTTGAAGACGCCCTCCTGGATGCCCACGGCGGCCTGCCGTTGCGTCATCAGGAAGACCAGGTTCTTGAAGGCGTGGTTACTCCTGGGCAGGATCCAGATGGTGATGATCAGGGTCACCACCGAGCCGACGATGCCGAACAAAAGGGCAGGGCGAGTCAGCCGCAGGAGGCTCAGCCCGGCCGCGCGCAGGGCCAGCATCTCTCCATCGGTGCCCAGTCGCGTGAAGGTGGCCAGCGTCGCCAGGAGGATGGACATAGGGATGGTGACCACCAGCGAGTAGGGGAGCATGTACAGGAAGAGCTGGAGCACCGTCAGGATCTCGACGCCCTTGTTCACGATCAGCTCGACCAGGCGCAGGATCTTGTTCGTCAAAAGGACGAAGGTGAAGATCATCAGGCCGAGGATGAAGGCCTCGGCCATCTCTCTGAGGGTCGCGCGATCCAGCAGGGTCATCAGATCTCCCGGGGTGCGCGGGAAGTGGCGCGGGCGCATTCTACTCCGGTTGCCACAGCCGGACCACTAGTTTTTCGGGACGTCGGGCTTTCATGAGATTGAATCAGAGCCTCTCCGTCGTTCTACCCACACCACCTTCTGTGGACGTGGCGATCAGCGGGCCTGAACGCCCACTGGTGCCGCTCACCGCGACGTTTTCTCTGGGAATCGCCCTCCAGCACGTCCTCGAGCTTCCCCCGTTCCCATGGACCCTTGCAGTCTCGGTAGCGCTCCTTCTCAGCGCGGGTCTCTGGTGGTTCGGGGCACGTCGGTGGTTTTCTGCGTTCCTGCTCCTGACCTTTGCGTGCCTCGGGGGACAGGCCATGGCTCAGGCCCGATTCGGGCAGCCGGAGAACCACCTGAGTCGAATCCCTGAGGCATATCTCGATTCCTCCATCCCCCTGGAAGGCTGGGTGGTGACCCCTCCGGATCCGCGCCCGGCCGAGGCTCGGGACACGAGCGACCCAGAACGCACCCGGTTGGTTGTCGAGGTCTCCCGGCTTCGCCTGGGAGGGCGCTGGGTCGCAACTGTCGGGCAGGCCCGCCTGACTGTCCTGGGCGGACCAATGGAGGTCTCATACGGGGACGAGATACGGGGCAGCTTTCGGCTGCGCCACCCAAGGCGCTTCGACAATCCTGGGGCCTTCGATTATCCCGCCTACCTGACCAGCCAGGGAATCTTCCTGGAGGGCTGGACGCGGGAACCGGTAGAAACGATCCAGGCCTCCCGGGGATCCCGCATCTTTGCGCTTGTTTCCCGGCTGCGGGGCCTGCTTCTCCGGCGGCTCGATGCCGCGATGCCGACGCAAGAGGCAGGGCTGCTCAAGGCGACGGTTCTGGGGGATCGTTCTGGCCTTTCGCCGGAAATGAACCAGGCGTTTCTTGATTCTGGGACCTATCATATCCTTGCTATCTCCGGCCTCAATGTGAGCCTGCTGGCGGGGACGCTGTTCGGTCTTTTCCGCCTGTTCCGGGCATCGCCGCGGTTTGCCGCGTTCGCCTCGGCCATCCTGGTCACTCTGTATGCCGCCCTCGCGGGGGGGAGCGCATCTGTGATCCGGGCCACGGTGATGGCGGATACCTACTTGCTGGCGGTGATCCTGGATCGTCGGGGGGATTTGCTGAACACGGTGGCGCTATCGGCACTCGCTCTTCTTGGGTGGAATCCGCGCTTCTTCTTCGACGTCGGTTTCCAGCTCACCTTTCTCGCCACCGTGGGCATCGTCCTGGTCCTGCCGCGGTGCGAGCGCGCGCTGGAATGGCTCCCTCGGCCAATCCGCTGGATGCTGGAGTCCGTGATTGTTACTCTTGCGGCCACGGTCATGACCCTGCCGATCCTCGCTGCTGCCTTCAATCGGGTAGCGCTAGTGGGCATCCTCGCGAATATCCCCATTGTTCCCCTGAGCGGGTTGATCACTGCCTTGGGTACAGGTGCCAGCGCCCTTCTTCTGGTGACGCCCACGGGGTTTCCCTGGTTGAATCACCTGAACGGATGGCTGGTGGATCTGCTCTTCGCGATGGCCCGGTGGTTTGCCTCCTGGCCGTGGAGTACTGTGCGCATATACACCCCCACACCAGGGATATTGATCGCCTACTATGGTCTGGTGGCGGCTTGCCTCATAGGCTGGGGGGTGGATTTCGGGGCGTTTCCCAAGATTCGCCGCGGCCGCTTCGCATCCTGGTTGGCGGCGGCGTGCGGGCTCCTGCTGGTCGCTCAGGTCATGGTGAAGCTTCATCCTCTCGAGGGTGCGCCCAGGATTCGACTGACCCTCCTCGACGTGGGGCAGGGGGAGGCGCTTCTCCTCCAGCTTCCCGGGAAGCGGCGGATGCTCGTGGATGCGGGGGGTGTCCCCGGAGGTCGGTTTGACGTCGGCGCGCGGGTCGTGGCGCCGTTCCTTCTCCACGAATGGGTCGGACATCTGGATGTCCTAGCTCTTTCCCATCCGCAGGAGGACCACATCGGCGGGGTGCCTGCTATCCTCCGGGGGTTCAGTGTCGGGGAGGTCTGGAGTGCCGATGCCCCCACTCCCTCCATCACGTTCCTCTGGATCCAGGAGTATCTTCGCCATCGTAAGATTCCGCTTCGGATGGTTTCGGCCGAGTCTGCTGCCGTTCGATGGGGTGAGGCGACAATCGAGGCCTTGAACCCCCCGGGTCGCCGCGGACAGGACTCCGTGGGCGGATGGCTCCTGGCGTCCCGGGACAGCGATGCCTCGCTTGTCCTTCGCGTCAGCATCGGAAACCAGGCGGCGCTCCTCACCGGCGACATCGAAAGAGCGGGGGAGGAGGAGCTCCTCCGTCGGCCAGAGGGGATCCGAGCGCAGGTCCTGAAGGTGCCCCACCACGGCTCCCGGACGTCCAGCGGGGTAGCATTCATCGAGGCGGTCCGGCCGGAGGTGGCGCTGGTATCGGCGGGCTACCGGAACCGCTTTCACCATCCTCACCCGGAGATCGTGGAGCGGTATCAACGGTTGGGTGTTCGGCTATTGCGGACGGATCGTGACGGAGCGATCAGCGTGGAGTTGACACAGCAGGGTATGCGAGCCTGGGGACAACGCGGCTCATAGGTGATGGCTCATAGCTCATGGCTCGTGGCTGTTCCGGTCGGCCCCATGAGCCATCAGCCATGAGCCATGAGCGTTTGGTCTATCGCCAGATCTCTTCCACGATCTTCCATCCGGCAGCGGTGCGGCGAAGCCGCCAGGTGACGTCGTTCACAAACACCTGCTCCTTCACCTCGCGCCGGCCGGCCTCGTACTTGAGCAGCAACTCCGTCCTGGCCAGGGCCACTGCGTGCTCTCCCGTGACGACATCCAGGCGAAAGTCCTTCACGTCCATGGCGATGTCCTTCGAGGCACGGAAGAGGTCGGTGTAGACGCCGCGCAGGTCCGCCCTGGAGATGGTGAGTGGGGCGGTGGGACCCGCCACACCCAGATACTTGTGGAAGTTTCCGACGTAAACGTCCTCAGCATACGGCTGCAGCAGGACATCCAGGGCTCTGGCCTTGACTCCATACGGGATCTTGAGCAGGGTAGAGACGATCGCGCTCTCGTCCGCATTCTTGGGACGGTAGCTCTCGAGTTTCGGCAACGTGGCACACCCAGCAATAGCCAGGGCCAGCAAAAGACTTAGCACCGTCACGGTACGTCTCATCGATCTCCTCCTTGGTAGTCGGGTGTTTCTACTGCCCGGGTACAGCGAATGGCGAGGCAATCCCCGCCTTCGAAAGGCCGTCGGGTCTTTTCCGCTAACGAGCCCGGTCCAGCTTAACGTGCAAACTGGAACCGGACCACGCAACTCGGGCAGCGCTGCAGAATGCGCGAGAGTTCCGGGTTCTTCCCGGGTTTGCCTGTCGCCATGAGGGGAAGGGCCTGGTACGGCTCTGGAATCGGGGTCCAGGCCACTCGATGTTCCGGCACCGCGGGACAATGGATCGTGTAGATCTTGGGCATAGGGCCTCCTGAAGGGCGGGTCTCTCTCTTATACGCGAGCCATCCCGAACTGGCAAGGGGAACCAGGAGGGGGCATTGGGCGCTCAGGCGATTGGGCAATTTGGCAATTGGGCAACTGGGCAATTTGGCCATTGGGCGATTTGGCGACTGGGTGATTTGGCAATTGGTCAATTAGGCAATTCGGGTACGCGGAACCCCCAATTGCCCAATTGCCAAGTCGCCAGATTGCCAGTTCTAGAGGAGAACCAGGGCCACACCGACCAGGGTGATGCCGGCGCCGACCACAGCGTTCCACGTCGGTGGCTCGCGAAGGAGTACCCATGCGAGCAGGATACCCCCTGTTACTTCTTGGGTGGCAATGAGGTTCGGGATGCTGGGATGGAGGCGTCTCAGCGCTGCGTTATACAGCGTATGCCCGAGGGCTAAGGGGATCAGCGCCATGGCGACCACGGCGGCAATGCTGTTGGCCTTCACCGACCGGCTGAGCACACCCGCGGCGAAGGGGGCCGTGGCTACTCCCGCCGCGAGGTAGACCCAGCTCGCATAGGTCAGCAAGGGAAGGCGCGCGCGCTCGCGACGGCCCAAGAGCGAATAGAGGGCGAAGGCCAGACCCGATGCCAGGGCCAGCAGATCGCCTGTGAGCATGCGCCGGTCGAGCCGCGGCTCAAAGCCGGCCAGGACAGCTACGCCGAGAATGCCCACGAGGATGCCGATGAGTGCGCGCCGCGGCAACCGTTCTCTGAGGAAGGCCCGCGAGAGCACGGCGATGAAAAGCGGGGCCGTATAGGTCAGCGTGAGGCAATGCGCCACGGTGGTGTAGTACAGGGAGGCGATGAACGTAAGGAAGTGGGCGGCGGCGATAAGACCAATCGAGGCCAGACGCCGGAGCTCCGCCCAGGTAGCCTTCACCCGGTCCCCCGAGGCCCATGCGGCCGCCGCCACGAACATCCCCCCCAGGAGCATGCGGAGGCTGGTCACCTCGAGCGGCGGAAGGTCCTGGGCCCAGCGGACCAGGATAGCACCCGTGGAGAAGAGGGTGGCTGCCGCGACCGCCTGAGCGATTCCGATCCGTCCCTCGCGGGTCATGTTTTCCTCGTCCTGGCTGGTGCTTCCGTGAGACGCTAACACAGCCGCCGAAGCGGACCAAGGGAATTTCGAATCCCGCCAAGGCGGGATCTGCAATCCGCAATCTGAAATCTGAAATCAAAGTGGGGGAAAGGGTTTGACAATGCGGAAGGGCGCGTGCTACAAGGTCGCGATGGTCATGGAGCCTGCGCGGCGCGTCTATACGGTCAGTGCCCTCACCGCCGAGGTGAAAGCCGTCCTGGAGGACGGCTTTTCTGCCATCTGGGTGGAGGGAGAGCTGTCCAACTTCAAGCATCACACCTCCGGACACATGTACTTCAGCCTCAAGGACGCCGATGCCCAGATCCGGGCGGTGATGTTCCGCGGAAGCAATCGGCTGCTGAAGTTCAGGCCTAAGGACGGAATGGCCGTCCTGGTGTTCGGGACGGTCACGGTGTACGAGCGGCGTGGCGAGTACCAGATCAACGTCGAGTTCATGGAGCCGAAAGGCATTGGCGCCCTGCAGCTTGCCTTCGAGCAGCTCAAGGCCAAGCTGGAAGCCGAAGGCCTGTTTGACGTCTCGCGCAAGCGTCCGCTGCCCAGGCTGCCCAGCAAGATCGGCATCATCACCTCGCCGACCGGGGCGGTCATCCGCGATATGCTGACGATCATCGGGCGGCGCTTTCCCGGTCTGGCCATCCTGATTCATCCGGTGCAGGTCCAGGGGGAGACGGCGGCGACGGAGATCGCGGCGGCCCTCGCCACTTTGGGGCGACGGCCCGACCTGGACGTCCTCATCGTGGCCCGCGGCGGCGGATCACTGGAAGACTTGTGGGCCTTCAATGAAGAGGTCGTCGCCCGCGCCATCGCGACCAGCCCCATTCCCGTGATCTCGGCTGTGGGGCACGAGACGGATGTGACCATCGCAGACTTCGTTGCGGATCTTCGGGCCCCGACTCCGTCGGCGGCGGCTGAGCTCGTCGTGGCCCAGCGCGATGAGCTGCGGCAGCGGGTGGACGATCTCATGGCCCGAGCCCTGATGGCGATGGAAAACGATCTGGCCGCCCGCCGCGCCCGTGTAAAGATGCTGGGACGCCACCTCGCCGTTCTGAGCCCGGTGGCGCAGGTGCGCGGCCAAGCAGAACGCCTTCGGGGGCTCACGCAACGGCTCCACGCCTGGTGGGCGGTGGCGCGGATGATCCGGCAGGAACGATTGAAGGTCCTGGCGGGGAAGCTGGAGACCCTCAGCCCGCTTTCGATTCTTGCCCGAGGCTACAGCATCTGCTTCAGCCTTCCTGCCCGCCAGGTCGTGAAGTCGGTCGGGGAGATCCGGGTTGGGTCAGAGGTGGCAGTCCGACTCCACCGGGGCGAGTTGCACTGTCTGGTGCAGGGGGCAGCCCCGGGTACCCAATCGGACCATTAACCCGGATAATTCACGAACAGACGCGTGAATTATCCGGGTAAAATCCGGGCTGAGGGGGGGTGTAGGTGAGTGAGTTGACGTTCGAAGAGGCCCTGAGCCAGCTCGAGGCGTTAGTGGCCCGGCTCGAGGCTGGCGATCTTCCCCTGGAGGAGGCCCTGCGGGCCTTCGAGGAGGGAGTTCGCCTCACGCGCCTCTGCGCAGAGCGGCTGGAGGACGCGGAGCGCCGCATCCACCTCCTGACGCGCACCTCGGATGGGACAGAGCGCGAGGTTCCCTTCGACCTCGGGGATGAGGAATCCAATCATGGCTGAGGCCGAACTGTCCGAAGGGAAGGCCGCTATCCTGGCCGAGCGCCGACGGCGGGTAGATGCGGCGTTGGAACGCTGGCTCCCGGTGCAGGGTGATCATCCTCCCAAGGTTCACGAGGCGATGCGCTACAGCGTTTTCGCCGGGGGCAAGCGCCTGCGGCCCATCCTCGCTCTGCTGGCATGCGAGGCCGTCGGTGGCGACCCCGAGAATGCCATGCCTGTCGCCGCCGCTCTGGAGATGATCCACACCTATTCGCTGATTCATGATGACCTTCCCGCCATGGATGACGATGATTATCGGCGGGGGCGGCGGACCTGCCACCGCGTGTACGGCGAAGCCATCGCCGTTCTGGCAGGCGATGCCCTGCTCACCCACGCGTTCCAGGTGCTGGCCGACGCGGGGCTCTCATGCCTCCGGCCGGATAATCGGCTTCGAATCATCGCCGAGATCGCCGAGGCGGCCGGCAGCCGCGGGATGGTGGGCGGACAGGCCATGGACATCCTGGCCGAGGGCCGCGAGATCGATCGTCCGACGCTCCTGTACCTGCATACCCACAAGACCGGCGCTCTGATCCGTGCTTCCGTCCGGGTCGGCGCGATCGCCGGTGGGGCGAGCGAGGAACAGCTACAGGCCATCACTCGCTTCGGCGAACGGGTGGGGTTGGCCTTTCAGATCGTGGATGATATCCTGGATATCGAAGGCAGCAGCACGGAAATGGGGAAAACGGCGGGGAGCGACCTTCGGCGGAAGAAGGCGACCTATCCGGCCGTGATGGGGCTAGAGGAGTCACGTCGCCAGGCCGCTCACCTTCTTGCAGAGGCCAAGGATGCATTGATTCCCCTCGGCGAGAAGGCGGCGCCGCTACTGGAGCTGGCGGATTTCGTTGGTCGCCGTCGCCACTAGGGCTGAATGAGCCGAGAGCCGAGAGCCGGGGGCGGAGAGTCGCGCCAAAGGCGGATTCACCACACCCAGAGGGTACCCGATCCGGCCGGCGCCAGATCCGCCGCAGGCGGGCCGAGAGCCAGAGGCCGGGCGCGCGCTGATGTCCTGCTGGTCAATCGGGGGCTCGCCGCCAGCCGGCAGGAGGCTTCCCGCCTGATCCTGGCGGGCAAGGTGCGGGTGGCGGGGTCTCGGATCGAGAAGGCGGGGACGTTCCTGCCTGTCCAGGCTCCACTGGAGGTCATCGGCCCGGCGCATCCCTTCGTGAGTCGAGGGGGGGTGAAGCTACGCCACGCGCTGGAGGTCTTTCATCTGGATCCGCGCGGGCGGGTGTGCCTGGATATCGGGGCATCCACGGGGGGATTCACGGATTGCCTGCTCCAGGCCGGGGCACGCCTGGTCGTCGCTGTGGACGTAGGGTATGGCCAGCTTGCAGCGCGGCTACGGAACGATCCCCGAGTCCACGTCCTGGAGCGCACGAATGTCCGGCACCTGGATGCGTCTCAGCTCCCGGTTCGGCCTGACCTCGCCACGATCGACGTTTCGTTCATCTCTCTGGCGCAGGTGCTGCCCGTCATGGTCAGGCTGCTCGATCCTCCTGGGGAGATCGTTGCCCTCGTGAAGCCGCAGTTTGAGGTCGGCAAGGGCCAAGTGGGGAAGCGGGGCGTCGTCCGCGACCCGGCGCAGCACCGCGCCGTCCTGGAGCGGATGGCGCGCCTGGCGACCGACCTTGGCCTCGGCGTTTTGGGGGCGACGGCCTCGCCGATCCTCGGACCCATGGGGAACCGGGAGTTCTTGATGTATCTTGTGGCCGAAGCGGTCGGAGGTGACGTTTCCCGCCTGATCGATGGGGCGCTCGCGCTATCCGGCGCGCGGGCCACGGCCTGAGGAATCGTCATGCAACGCATCGGCGTTGTCGCAAAACCGAAGAAACCGGAGGCGGAGCCCGTCCTTCGCAACCTGGTCGATTGGCTGCGGGAGCGGGGGTACCAGGTGGTGCTGGACCATGAAGCCGCGGCGACTTTCCCCGGGGCCGGCTCAGGGCTTGCTCGCGCCGAGGTCGTCGCAGGGTCCGACCTCGTCGTGGTCCTTGGCGGCGATGGAACGATCCTCTCTGTGGCGCGTGCCATCGGAACCCGGGAGGTTCCGATCCTTGGCGTGAACTTGGGCGGCCTGGGTTTTCTCACCGAGATCACGCTCGAGGAGCTGTTTCCGACGCTGGAGCGCGTCCTGAAGGGGGAGTTCGACGTGAGCCGACGCTCCACCCTGAGCACCTGCGTGCTCCGAGGTGGGAAACTCGTCGCCAGCCACGAGGCCCTGAACGATGTCGTGATCACCAAGACGGCCCCCTCGCGCATCGTGGATCTCGAAACGCTCGTAAATGGGGAGTACGTGGCCACCTTCCGCGCAGACGGCCTCATCGTGTGCACGCCCACCGGATCCACCGCCTACGGTCTTGCAGCCGGGGGCCCTATCATTTACCCGTCGCTTCCGGCCGTCATCATCATCCCCATCTGCCCGCACACGCTGACCAACCGTCCGCTGGTGGTGCCGGATTCGGCTGTCGTCGAGATCATCCAGAGGTCGGCCGGCGAGGAGGTCCACTTGACCGTGGACGGGCAGGTGGATGTGGCGCTGCGTCACCGCGACGTGGTCGCCGTGCGGCGCTCGGAGCGCACCATCGTCCTCATCAAGTCCTCCAAGTTGAACTACTTCGAACTCCTCCGCACCAAGCTCAAGTGGGGCGAACGGTAGGAGTCGCCCCGAGGCCGCGGGCGGGGACCACGATCGCCGGAATGCTGCGCGAACTGACGATCAGAAACGTTGCCGTGATCGACGAGGTGACCGCCACCTTCCTTCCCGGCCTGAACGTCCTGACGGGGGAGACGGGGGCGGGCAAATCCATCCTGATCGACGCGCTGCAGCTCGTCCTCGGAGCCCGGGGCAGCGAGACTCTCCTGCGGGCTGGGACAGAAGAAGCGGCGGTGGAGGCTGCATTCGATGCCGGTCCGACATCGCGGGCGGTGGAGCTGCTTGAGGGCGAGGGGATCGCCCTCGAACCGGGAGAGCCTCTGATCCTGCGCCGCCACCTGTTCCGGGACGGACGGACCAAGGCGTACGCCAACGGGCGACTCACCTCGGTGGCGACGCTCCGGACCTTGGGCGAGTGCCTGGTGGACATCCACGGGCAGCATCCCGGGCAATTGCTTTTGGATCCGCGGCGCCATCGGGAACTCTTGGATGGGTACGCCGGCATCCTCGAGCAGGTGCGCGCCTACCGCGAGCGCTTTGGCCACTGGCAGTCCTTGCGTCGCGAACGTGAGGAATTGGTGGCAGCCGAGCGTGAGCGGGCACAACGCCAGGACCTGTTAGAATTTCAGCGGCGCGAGATCGAGGGTGCGCATCTTGAGCCCGGCGAGGAAGAGGCGCTCACCGCCGAGCACACGATTCTCAGCAATCATGAGCGCTTATTTGCGGCTGTCGAGCACGCCTACGGGGCATTGGAGGAATCGGATGAGGCCATTCTCGTGCGGCTGGCTGCTGCCGCTGCCCGGCTGCGCGACGCGGCAGGCATTGACCGGCGGCTGCGTGAGGTTCTGGAGGCCCTGGAAACCGGGGGAGTGCACCTTCGCGAGGCTGCCCGCGGATTGCGGGACTACCGGGGGCGGATCGAGTTCGATCCGGAGCGCCTGGATGCGATCGAGGTGAGGCTCCACGAGGTCGGCAAGCTCAAGCGGAAGTATGGCGCGACGGTGGGCGAGATTCTGGACCATCTTGCACGAGTCCGCGCGGAACTGTCAACCCTGGAGCGGTCGGAGGAGCGGCTGGGTGAAATCGAGCAAGCGCTCACCGAAGCGCACCGCGATCTTGCAAGCCGTGCCGACTGGCTTTCGACCGCGCGCAGGCGCGACGCCCCCAAGCTGCAGGAGGCTATCCTGGCAGAAATTCTCGAACTGGGGATGGCCAAGGCGACGTTCGAGGTCCGAGTGACCCCGGCCGGTCCGGGAGAGGAAGCGCTTGGCCCTCATGGGAAGGACGCGGTGGAGTTCCTGATCTCTCCCAATCCGGGCGAACCGCTGAAGCCCTTGCACAAGATTGCATCGGGCGGAGAAGTGTCGCGGACCATGCTGGCGATTCGGGTCGTCCTGGCGGCTGCAGATCAAACCCCCACCCTGATCTTCGACGAGGTGGATGCAGGAATCGGTGGCGGGACCGCTGACATGGTTGGACGGAAACTGACCACGGCCTCACGCCAGCGCCAGGTTCTGTGCGTGACTCACCTCCCCCAGATTGCCAGTTATGCTGACCACCACGTGACGGTCTCCAAGCAGGCCATGCGAGACCGGACACGGACCACGGTGCAGGTGCTTTCGGGTCCCGAACGAGTCCAGGAGGTTGCCCGAATGCTCGGGGGTCCGATCCGATCGGGCACTCCATTGCAGCATGCGACCGAATTACTAGAGGCGGCAAATCGTCTGAAGAAGCGAATGAAGGGATGACTTCACCTGGTGTGATCTGGCGTGGACCGGTGATGCCCCAAATGGTGTATGATCAACCGAAACAATGCAGTCAGGGTTGGGGCTGGAGACCAAGCCGTTTG
>Ga0315314_1001809_pt1 | contig 18382 bp, 11 predicted proteins | sample TDP9_MG_FD_203631 | JGI IMG/M metagenome (GOLD analysis project Ga0315314, IMG submission 203631) | Freshwater sediment microbial communities from Lake Towuti, South Sulawesi, Indonesia - TDP9 | ecosystem: Environmental > Aquatic > Freshwater > Lake > Sediment | place: Indonesia: South Sulawesi...
TAGCCATGGAATAGGCTGGTATGGACATGAGCATACCGGCTTGAACGTATTTGTTTCCCTTGCCCAGTTCAAGCAGTTCCTTCGGGTAAGAGATGTAGTCTGTTTCCCAGCTCTTCATGAAGTCCCAGCCCCACGTGTGATGCGCCGTAATGAAGTCTACCTCGCTGAACGCCCCATCACAGATAGCAGCTAGTAGCTTCGGAGCATGTATTCGAGCCAAGCCGTCGCTAGGGTCTCTTGGGTGTGTATGGATCACAGATGCGCCTGCTTTGACGCACTCTATTATTGCGTCTGCCTGTTCCTGTATGCACTTGGGGCCTCCATTTGATCCTGGGGGGAGGTCTTTAACACCTCGATCTCTCCACCACCAGACTGGTTGCCAACCAGGAATCGCTGCCTCTATCACGACCTTTCCGTTTCCCAAACATCCGAGCATTGTGAGAATCTTCGGTGCTTTTGCCGCGGGGAAGTGTCCTTCTACCCACTTGGGGTCATGTGGGGTATGGACTGTGTTTAGCTTCTTTAGGTACTCACCGGGTTTTTCTGTCATACTCTCTCATTCCCAAGGTCGTGTTCCAATCTTCTAATATAAATGATTTAAATTCGATTGATTGGAGGCGGCGAATTCAAGATCACCAATAATATTACAAGCCCACAATATTACAAGCCCACATCGAAAAGCAAGGCACAACGGAACGAAAAGGGCTCATCTTGAGAGCACTATTCCAAGATTATCCACGCCTTGAACCTTCAACAGCGACGGGTTTTCCTTGGGCATGACGCAGACCCCCATCGCTTTTCCTCCGTGAAACATCTTGCGCCAAGCAGCTCTCCACTCTCTCACGATGAAGGCTCAGCCCATCGTCAAAGTGAAACCCTCACCGAGTATTCGTCTGCCCTTCCCCTCCTCTCGTAATAGTGAACCTCGACAACCTGCCTATCATCGACGTAGGCGATCCCCTGAAGGGAGTCGATAATCCCCAATGATGTCCCCGGCGTCGGAGCGCCCCTCAGCCCTCGTGCAAACAATCTCCACCCTCACCTCGCCCATGGTCGGCTCCGGAAAGTGCCTCGACGCCTCAGCCCGCATGCCTTGACTGTACAGCCTCTGGCTCTCTCTCTGAAGAGTCGGCCGGCAACTGTTTGCATGACGGTTTTCTCTTGACCACGAATTCTTTTTCCATGCTTCGCGTTGCCCTCTCGCTGCGTTCCTGCGTTAGAAACAGTTTGCTGCCATAGTCTTAACGCTCACCTTCCAGAGCTAGATCGCCAAAAGATCGAAGCGCTCAAACGCAGTTGTCTCGTCGCCGTCGGCCGAGAAAAGAACAACAACCGCCAAGTCCAAAACAGGCACGAGGCCACAGAGAGAAGCGAATCGCTCCTCACCAAAATCGACTTGAGCTAAAACAGAATATCGCGAGAAAGTCGAGTAAGAGAACGAGCTCGTTTGTAGAAGGGCTGGCAGCTCGTAATCGTACTCCCAAGCCGGAGGATAATCAGGAAATGAATTCGAATCTCTCCCGGGCTACCAATCCACTCGGTCGAATATACCATTTGTTCAGCGTGATATCTTCTCCCGTATAGATAGATTGCATAATAGGAATACCCCCATTTGTCCAACCGCATGTGTGGAGAGCTGACATGAACTCCGGAGCACCAAATCCATACAAGATACAAAACTGTTCAAGGACAAACTCCTATCCATAACAAAGATTGTTGTGACCGAATACATCGCGAAGAAAAGCTGGGAAGAGTCAACAACTGAGAGAATGGCATTCTAAGAAGAAGCCGACGAATCTGGGGAGGAGGAAACAAGATCTACCAAATAGCGTATTATGATTCTAAGTTTTGGGATGAAAAACTGCTTCTAATTGAGCAAGTGGAGCAGACTTTCCGATGGTATATACTCATGTGCCCTCTTATCGGAATTGAAGACCTAGCTAGATTATCAAGTCGGCCTCTACCATACCTTAGGCTCTGCCAGCTTTAACACACGTTTAATTTCTTCCTCGTTTAATCCATGTATCTTCTTAAGGTGTTCCCTCATTCCTCTCCTAACCCTGAAGGTTCCACACTCGCACAGAAAAGTCCTACTGATGCGAACTTTACCCTTGATATCAGTTACCTTATCCTCTCTAAATATCCAAACCTTAACCATACATAGCACCTTTAGAGGCTATGGAGATTAGGGACATACTCATATTAAAACGGAAGCCCAGAACCCAAAACCCAAAACAGCGCATGGTTAAGGTTAGAGAAGCCATAAGACAGAGGAAACAGCCACGCATAATGGAGACTCAGAGGAGAGGACTACAAGTAAACTGGGAAAGAGCATATTGATGTTTTTCAATCATAGGTTCTTCTGTTATAGAGGATATAGAGAGTAAGCCTTTGTATAATAAAAAATCATTAGAGTCCTTAGGATTTTCCTTTTGCTTCGACGCCTATCTTCTTTGCTCCTTCCTCTGTGACTACGTAGAAGGCTCTCATCCTCGGAACCTTGATCCTTGCTAGGAAGCCGTCTGTGATCAGCTTGGAGAGCGTGACTCCCCTTTTCCTGCCACTTTCCTGCTTAGCAACTGTTAAGATATCGCCAAGTTCAGCTCTTGTAACCCTTCCACCATTCTCAATTACCTTCGCCGCGACAGCATTCTCCAGCTCAAGTAGTGGGGGTGTCGTTATCTTTGGTTTGACTTCCTTGGCCAACTTTGCCTTGAGCTCGCCAACCTTAACAAAGCCCATTTCTGGCACATAGACAACGATTTCGTCACTAGCCTCTGCTGGGGCCTTTCTTTCTTTTAATGGCTCTAATAGCTCAAAGCGTGTTGTTATGGGGCCCTTCTTTCTCGCTCTTCTTGCTTTAGACATAAAAGGTCATTTATTGATTTGGGTTTCATGATATATCAGTTTTCTCTTGCGAGAATGGATTGGCATATAACCATAAGATTTAAGCTGTCACGTATTGGTGTTCACATAATGAATTATCCGAGTCCCTGAGATTTTCTGACAGAATTCGAATATGTACTGAGAAAGATGGAGGGCGCGCTTCTCAATCAGTTCTTGAGTCTCTTCGGGTTGTATTTCAGGCATCGGATGTAAAAATCCCGGAAAACACCGCCTTGGGTCGGTCTTGCAGCAGCAATAGCATCTATCGCGGTTTCCCAAGACACGCAACGGAGATCGATCCGATTGAGCAATGGACCAAACACGTCTTGGAACCAGATTCGCAGCTCTGCAAAGTGTTTGCTATCTTCGCGGTAGGCCTCGATACGACTCTGCACCTTTTCTGCAATACCGGGGCGGCTCATCTGCTCTGTGAATACTTCCTGGTCGATTTGTTTCGTAGGAGCCACAACATAGAATCCTGTAGATTCCAAGTCATCTGCCGACCTCCCGGCGCGTTCAAGTGTGGCGGCCATGCACGCCACGGTTCGGGCAGCCTGATCGTATGAGGGAGCGTTCTTCGTACCCTTAGAAAGAGGACTAAACATCTTCGCCTCTATGACGACAAACTGCTTTGCGTCGGCAACGAGCTCAAGCCCCGTCTTGGTTATGGATGATAGCCGAAAATGCCCCACGACCCCGTCGACATGTGTCCATGTCTCACCCAGTGGGTCGCCGCGTTTCTGGGGAAGAAACGGGGAGTAGAGTTGTGCCTCAGAAAACCACTTGGAGTCGGGCAGAAATGAGAATGGGAGACAGTTGATGCCATCAGCATGGGAGGAGAGAACGAGCCGTAGTAGCCATCCCTCATTGTAGAGGATCGTGGGTGGAAACACTGGAGCGTTCGTATCTGCTGCTTCAAGCATACTTAATATTGCGCTGGGTATTTTCAAGTGACGTTCAGATATCATGCCAGATTACTCCAACTTGATGCATTCGATCTGAACCTCGATATTTGCCTTCTCCAAAGCGACTTGTTTAGAAAAATCCCAAGTTAGTTCGACTAGAAATCCGCGACTTTCAGCCCTGCTGTGGCTACGCCTATCTGCTTAGCCACCTAGAGCAACATGTCTCGAAACATTTTTCGGATGGGCTCTAAATCCAAGTACGCTGGATTCAAGAGCGAGGATCAGAACGAGTAATCACGCACAACCTGATAGTATCGTACCAAGGACGAGATATTTGGCTGGTTCGGGTAACGAAGCTTTGTTCCTGCTCTTCTCGACGAGACCCAGAGTCTCTAAACTCTGACAGGTGTTCGTAGACGCTAGTAATCAGTTTATGTCTGAGTATAAAATAGAGCTATTCTCAACCTTTTCTGAAAGCTGAACTAAATAGGTCCAGTATAGGATTGTAAACCTTTTTGTACAAACCAAGTGACTTCAGCGTTTTTCTCATTCCTGGACAATAGTAAGCTCCGGGACTAGCCTTTAGAAATAAATGACATTTGTCACAGAAGACATCTTCATCACTTACGGTAGCCCCACAGTTCTCGCATATTCCTTGACTATCAAAGTAAAATGGAAATATCCTGCAAACAAAAGGTTTGGTCTCGTGGATTGAACATGAAAACACTTTCCCTTCCTTCATTAAGAAAGGGCATTTTGAGAACCTTCGGTAATTCTCTGTGTCAAATATATCCCCGCCTATTCCGTCAAAAACGTATACGTGTCGAAGGATATCTGTTCTCCCTTCTTCTCCCCAACGTTCGATATCTTCCCAAACCAATCTGGTGTCAATGTTAGTAATCCATCTAGTTCTTCTACAACATCGCCCACATCTCAGACATTCAAAGTTTTCATATAGATTCTTCCACTCTCTTTCATGTTTCTTCTGCCTCTCAAAGTCGTGTAGATCACTTTGTCTTTCATGTTCAAGAGATCTTCGACGTACATTCAGCCATTCTTCAGTAATTCTCTTCCGCGGATTAGCTGACACTTCCATGAGGACAGTATAGTCATAGTTTTCTTTGACCTCTGGAAAATCGGGATTGAGTTGAAATGTCTTCTTGAGAAATGGTTTGGCTTCAGAGAACCGTTTAAGACTTGCCAAGAGTTTTCCATAGCCAAAATTCGCTGCTTCAAGGTCTGGCTCCGTTTTGAGGGCTTCCCTGAAACAAGATTCAGCTTCGTTAGGTCTTTTGCAGTTCATTAAGGCAATTCCGTACACTGTCTGATATTTCGGATTTTTCGGGTCTAGCCTTAGGGCTTCTTCGCAATGAAAAGCAGCTTCACGATGTTTCTTGAGATTACCCAAGACTATAGCGTAATTAATATGTGCTTGGGCGTTGTTCGGATTAAGCTTAAGCCCTTTTTTGTAGTGGTCTTCTGCTTCCTCGTATCGTTTCAACAAGCAGAGGAGGTACCCATATTCAGAATGGGCTATGGGAAGCTTTGGGTTCAATCTTAATGCTTCCACGAAATGAATCTCTGCTTTATCGAACTCTTCCTTCTTACCACAGATATTACCGAGAATGGAATGGGCGACGGAACAGTTCGCAACCGCTTTTTCTTTTATAGTTTTGTTCTTCGCCAGTTTTATTGCTGCATCAAAAGCGAGTAATGCTTCTTCATGTTTCCCTTTTTCTCTACCCAGTACAAGCCCAGTGTTAACTAGAAACTTTGCAATTTCATCATTTTTTCCTTCTACAGAATTAGGTCTCTTCAAAAATATTGCAGCTTCTTGTATTTTGTCTTCACTAATAAGACCAATTATTTTCCTTTTCCACTCAGCTACACTTTCCAAGTTATAACAAGTCCTATACTGTTGAGCGCCTAGATGGTTGTTTGGCCTCCAAGAATAAAAGAATTAGTGGCGTCAGAAACGTCATCCAAAGTGGTACATATAGAGCGAGAACAGACTCCCACAATAGCGCCTGAACCTCCGCTACTTTGTAGAGAGAGACTACATCCCATTCTTTCTCAGAGACTATCATTCCGAGAAGACAGGCTTCACCCAGAAACGGCTTCGCCCAGAAACTACACGAAAAGTTCGGTAACGAAGATAGGGTGCCACTAATCTGCGTTGAAAAGCAAGGTCTAGAAGAACGAAGAGGGCTCATCTCCAGGGCAACATTTCAAGACTATTTCCACTTGAACTTAGAGTGATGAGTTTTCGTCCAACATGTCGTAGATCCTCAGATTGCTTGTGTAGGCGAATTCTAATGCAGACCGATTGAAACTTCAACGCTGATACCTCTTCCACCGCTTCACGCAATCGATGCGAAACACTACTTAGCTCTGGCGAGGCAGACTGGCAAATTCTACCCGAGATGCTCTGAATACCTCTAGTCGCTAAGGAATGGAGCCGGACTCTGTCTTCAATGAGAGACAAATGTGTCCTTGTCATGGGTCTGGATAGCTGACTTCGGGTGGCAGACCCGGAGGTCGATCGCCGCTATTCACGACCTTGAACGGCTCAGGGCCGTGTCTGTATTGCTTGACCAATCGTATGTTGCCAGGTGGCTTGGTCTTATAGATCAGAAGATTCTCTGCTTTATCCAGCAATGCTAGTTGGTCTAGAGGGACCATCCCCGCATATCTCAAGCAATGATGCCAAGCATACTCGCCTGATTCTTTATCAGGAGTGTCTGGCTTTATGACCCCAATTACCTTGAGACCTCTGATACATCCTTTGCGATATTTTGCCTCAGAGAGGATGCCCTTGCTTGTTGACTTTCCTATGAGAATGATTTTGGTGGCGTGAACAACTGCGGATATTCCTTTAGCACCTCTCAACTCGTTTGGAGGCCACTGCGTCATATCATACGGACCCTTCCAATTCAAAACGAGTTGCTCCATATTCTCCCTCCTTAAGAGATTAATTCTACAACTTCCTCCGGTCTAAGAAGGTTCACTGTCTGGGGCGTAGTGAACGGGAGGATCAACCGGCCTGATGGTTTGGTTTTCTCGTTGAAGACTAGTGCTCTGCCTGTCTCAGTTTGCTGCATTTTTGTAATCCATTCGTCATTACTGACGAGGTTGGCTATGTATGGTCTTATCCGCTCAGGGCGTAGTTTCGCACAAATGAACGTGGCAATTTGGTCTAGCGCCTTTTGCTCTATGTTGCCTGGAGAGGGGCTGATGATCCATGCCCTGATTCCGAGGGATCTGCCCATATCCAGGATCTTTCTTACCCCGCTGTAAGCATCTGTGGGTCTCGGCAGATAGTTCTGAGCCTCGTCGAAGATAACTACTAGTTGAACAGCCTTCTCGGAGCTCTTCTTTCTGACGAACTTCAGTATTTGATTGCACACCTCAGACACGTAGTTCGAGAGCATAGGAGAGCTCTTCTCCTGAGACAGAGAACTCACATCGACGATACTGATTGAGACTGTTTTCCTGTCTCCATCCTTGTAGCTTGGGTTCTTTATGATCTCTCCGAAGTTAACAAGTTCCTTCTCACTTTTGGCAAAAATATACGCCTGAGCTAGGTAGAAGGAACTAGTTGCCTTACTGAGCTTCTGCAGCTCAGTCTTCTCCGATTTGTCGCTAGACTTTTTGGTTAGTTCGTTGATCAAATTGATGAACTCTTCATAGGTTATTGCTACTGCCTCGGGGTGTTTCCTTGCATATTCTATGATGATCTTGGAGATGAGAATGTTGAGTTCTCTGTAGTTCTTGTGCGTTACTGAGGAAACAACATTGGCGAGGTTTGTCGCCATGTATCCACAAGCCGATTCAAAGTCCTCCCCCTCAACAGGCAACGTTAGCAGAGGCATTCTAAGAACCCTGACATTAGGGATTGATCTGAGCTTTTCGTTGAAGGAAAAAACGTTAAATTCCAGCTGCATCTCCCCATCACGAGTATACACGGGAATCTTCTTCCGAAAGTCGAAGCCTGTCATATCTTGTTTCAAGTTGTCAAATCTGGGCTTCACCTTGTCGGTGTACGTCGGCTTCTTCGCTAGAAGCACTGTAACCGGAACAAAATTTGATATGTAGTCTGGCTTCGGATCAAAGACGACGACTGGGATGCCTTGGACCGCTGCTTGAAGCATAATACTTCCTGCAAGCGTCGACTTTCCCATTCCAACCTGTTGAAGTGCAGCGAAATGGGGTCTATTCAAGTCGTATAGATCAACAGTTACGATTCTATCGTACTTGACTTTCTCATCCTCTATTTCATATCCCAATGCAAGCTTATCTTCAAGTTCCCCTCTTCCAAAAACTCTCTTCTCGCGCTCAGACGTGCAGAATGTTATTTCATACTCACCGCCAGCTTGGACGGCAGGAACAGTAGGGGCCTTCTTCTTAGGCATCTCCTCGACAGGTTTCGGAGGTTCTGTCTTTGAACCTGTTTCTTGGAGTTTGCTGGAGATTCTGTCGGCTATCTCATGTGGGGTGCCAAAACGACTCATGAACAACCTTCCTTCCGCGAATACAAGTACAGTCACGTTGTGTAATCCCACAGTGGCGGAGATAGATGGCAAAGACTGGTTAGTAACTATGGCAAGGTTGGCAGGATTGTTGCTCATCTGTCGTACGTGGTCGTCGAGCAACCACGGCTCCACTCTCACGGCGAGCGGCTGGGCACCGACCGATTCCACAACCCAGCCCCCCTCAGTTTCCAGCACTTCCACTTCAGGAAAGCTTTCATCTCTTAGAGCCAGGAGGGATTTACGCACACTAGATTTGAGCTCGGATGCAAGCCTTGACTTCGCGTCGGTCAAGGCGGTTGCCAGTTGACCCGCTGCAAGTGGAGATATGGCAACTAGAGTCCTGTACTTGCCAACGATCCCCTTGGCCGAGACAACCTTGTATAGGTCTTTCGTCCAAGCATTAATGATCGAACCATTCCCAACTAGGTCATGATGTAGTAGTTCGTCCAGCAATCTCAGCTGCTCAAACATCCTTGTTTTGACAAGCCGCTCAACGTATTCTCCCACGTCAACAATAGCCTCAGCGAGAGTTTCATCGAGCATCTCACTGAGAATAGGTTTGACAAAAGCAGGAGCGCTCAATGGTTCATGGCGATTTCCTTTCGTGGTCAGCCAAAAGAGCTTGTTCACGACGCCACAAGCAATTAGCGTAGAGAACGGATCTAAAGATTCGTCAACCAAAGATGCTGAGCAAAGAGCCTTGAATCGTTCTGCATCACTGAATGGTTCTGCTTCATAATCCAGATACAAGCTTCCGCCCTTGCGCAAAAACTCGCTAGCGAAGATTGCAATGATCTTTCGTTCGTCGGGTGAGAGCTTTTTGAAGCGCCTGTGCACTGCCGTTCTCAGCTTCTTGCTTGCACATCCTGCTAGGATCTCCCCGATTCCTTTTTGGAGCTCATAGATGTTTGCAAATTCCTTGAGAAGCGAGTCTACCTCTGTTTTCAAGAAAGTGATCGCTCTTTCGCTCTCTTTCGGGCCGTATCTGCTTTCCAGATTCCCACGGATATAGAGAATGTTCTCTTCCAGAGCATATCCTGCGCTCGCACTGGTCGGATTGCTTCCCCACTGAACCAAAGCGTCAAGGACGGCAGAGTCTTTCTCGTACTTCTTGGCGAGCTCTTCAAGTGTATCAGTAAGCTTGTTTTCCACCGTGTTGACACCAATGGAATACGGACGGAACAGCTCTATAAGAGGTTGATGCTCTTAGAGGACACGCCCCAATCACACTTTGAAAGCAACCAAGAACGGAAAAAGCAGCGTGTAGGACCATATTCTCCGCGACAACGAAATCGAAGGGAGCTTTGTTCCTTTCAGAGCCTTCTAATCATATTTATTTCCGCAACCTGATAATTCAAACACAGTAGGTCGATGATTTTGGCGTTCGCCAAGGCGATAAAGGATCTTACTGTCAAGGTGGATCAAGGAGTTGTTAGTACTGAGGGCGAACTTGAAAGATACTTCCTTAACCTTGTGGAGGAAGAACTCAGGGGTCGCGGCCTCCTTCCTGTCGTCGAACAGCAACGGAAGATTGTCCACGGCCGCAGCGACGCGCGAATTGGCGGGCTAGTGTTTGAGTTCAAGAAGCCACTCAAAGAACCCCTCAAATACCTCTTGGACAGGCTGAGGCAGATCCAAGACTACATAGACGAGTACAAAGCTAGAAACTTGCTTCTTAGGGGAGTGCTCACAGACGGCACCAACATCGTCTTTGTGGACGAGTATAAGCAGGTTGTTGAGCAGGGGAAAGTCGAAGACTGCGTATGGATGCTTGAAGTTTGGGTAACAGCTCTTGCACTGAAAGTGGCATCGCCCGCTGATCTGAAGAACAATCTTGGCCCTACATCGAGCGTAGGCAAAGCCTCCATTAGGGAATTGTTCAAAGCGTACGAGAGGCACAGGGATGATCCGTTCGTTAAGGAATCCCACGAGATATGGGATGGAGTGTACGGATGCGCGACTAACTTAGACGAGGACGCGATAGACGCGGTCAGAGTCTTTGCGAGAAACTCGCTAGACATACGTCTTGACACTAGGACCGATGTGATGTCATTCCTATTTGTGGTGGAAACGTATCTCTCTGTTCTAATGAAGCTCTTGGTCGCCGAAGTTGCGATCCAAAAGAGCATCATATCAGCGGCAACGCTCGAAGAGTTGCTGGGTGAAGATGTCCTAACTGGATATGAGCGGCTCTCGGACCGCATATCCTTCCTTTCAAGAGTCTTTGAGTATGACACGTTTTACTGGTTCGTAGATCTCACAAAGAAAGACCCAGCCCTAAACAAGGTCGTGTCGGGGTATGTTATTGAGATGGTGAAGACCCTCGGGCACATGGACTTCACAGCTGTCTCAACAGATCTGATCAAGCAGATGTACCAAGGATTCTTTGATTCAGCAACAAGACGAGCGCTTGGAGAATTCTATACTCCAGATGTCCTAGTGGACGAAGTTCTTGACTCTGTCAAGTATGAGGGAAAGACTGTTCTCGAGGCAAGTGTTCTTGACCCGGCGTGTGGTTCAGGTACCTTCTTAATCCGCGCAATCGACCGGTTCATAAGGCTAAGTGAAGGGGAGGATCTGTCAAGACCAGAGGCTCTCAAAAGAATAACTAGCCAGATCGCTGGGGTGGACATCCACCCGTTTGCTGTTGCCATGGCTAAGGTTAACTATCTCTTGGCGCTCGCTCGACTAATCGACCCGACAGTCAGAAGGGCTGTTAGAAGCCTACCGATACCCATCTATTGGGCTGACTCGCTGGCAAGAGCTACGATAAACAGCAAACTCAGCAATACCCTAGCGCCAGTCCGCACAGTAGAGATCCGCGTGCCGGTTCTCGGAGTTTTCACGATGCCCGACCCGAACGAAATCGATTGGGACAGGTTGATCGATCTTGTACTCACAGCAGTAGAGAACGATTGGTCCAATGAAAGGTTCCTGGACAACTTTCAACAAGATAAGAAGTTGGCGTATAAGGATGTACTGCTCGACTTTCTGAGAGTATTCAGAGAGAGAAAGGTGCGAGGAATGGATGGCAGATGGCTGTCAACGTTACGGAACTTCATCGTGATAGATAAGTTGCGAGAACGCTGTGACTTTGTGGTCGGTAACCCTCCTTGGGTCAGGATACATAACATCAATGAGGGCATTCGAAATGAACTGGTAGGAAAGTTCGAAGTATACAAGAAAGATAAGAAGAGTGGTAGGGTTGTCGGATGGGATCCCAAACTTCAGGCAACAACGGTCCCATTCCCACAACAGATAGACTATTGCATGGCGTTTGTCGAGGCAGGTTTGAGTTACCTGAAAGAAGAAGGAAGGCTGGGATTCGTCATAACGGCAAAGATAATGAACGCTCTTTACGCCAATTTGCTCAGGCGTCTACTGATCGAGAAGACGAATCTTACAAAACTTACAGATTATTCACTTTCGGATAAACAGTTCTTTGAAGAGGCTACCAACTATCCTCTCATACTATCCCTGCAAAAGAAATCAAACCCTGAAAATGTTGATATCGATCTTATGGCGGCACGCCAGATTAGTTGGAAAACAGGTCAAAGAAGCTTACCTGTGATCACAAACGACATCGAATCACCTTGGTGTATGGCCCCACCCAGTGTTGCTAGCGTCTTCAGGAAGATGCAGAAGGACAACCCAAAGCTAGGAGACTTGTATTCAGTCCAAAGGGGTGTTATGACATCTCTAAATGATGTATTCCTAGTGACAGATTTCTCTCCAACTGCCAACCCTAAGGTAGTAACCGTGGTCAATGAAGGAAAAGAGAAGGGAAACGTCGAGACCGAGCTTCTTAGACCATTTGTAAGAGGACAAGACATTGGAAGCTGGAAATACGAGGTCCCGGGGCGCATAATATGGACTCACGATGACAAAACCGGGGAGGTAAGACAGGCCCTTCCTAGCAATGCGCGCGAGTATTTCTCAAGCTACGAAGGCGCGCTACTCAAACGAGATGACTACAAGAGAGGACTGCCCTCATGGGTTATCTTTAGAGTCTCGAAAGAGAAGTTGGGCAAGAAGGTTGCTTGGGGAGAGCTCGCTCGGTCCTTGGAGGCAGTAATGCTGCCAGAGTCAACTTCTGACGAAAGACTCGGGGTAAGGACACTTATACCGATTCAAACTGTCTATTTTGTGGCTGTTGAAAGCCTTAGTCAAGGATATCTATTCTCGGCCATTTTCAATTCCACGCCAGTAAAGAGCTTCATAGTATCATTCGCTGAACGTGCCAGAGGCAGATACTTCAGGCACTTCTCCTGGACTGTTGGGTTAGTTCCTTTGCCAAAGGAGATGATGGAAGGCAAAATGAAGGGTCCGGTGATTCCCGAGATCATAGACCTTTCAAGGAAAATGCACGAGACTTAGGGAAAAGATCCTGAGCTGGCCGATAATCTGGACAAGGCTGTCGCAAGAATGTATGGGCTGTCTGTAGACGAGTTGGATGAACTGCGAAGATATCTCATCGATTGCGGTGTTCCAACACCAAAACCTTAGTCAGCCTGGGACTGAGAGTTTTCCCTCCCTTTCCCCATTTGTTACATGCCTCCTAGAACTTGCATGGTGCAACATTGATTCTGGGACTTAAGACATCAAGATCTTCGACAAAGATGCATTGCTTCGGCTTTAGGAAGGTCGAGAATCTGTTTCTGAAGCCAAGAAAGCAGACTTGTACGCTTTCCTGCTCCAATTCATCACAGATGCCTTTGAAATCTCCGTCATGAGTTGCTATGAACACTACATCAACCCTGCGATTTCTAGTTAATTCGCCGATTTTGAATCCCATCAGAGCGTCCGCGTTATAGGGGGTTTGAAAAACGGTGAAACCCATGTTGTAGAGCGCTTCGACTAGACCGTGATTCACCCTTGTGCTAGCGAAAGCAAACAGACCCCGGAGAAGATACTCTTCGGATAGGCTTAAAATCAACCTTTCCAAATCTACCCACACACCAAGTTCTGCCGCCGTGCAAAAAACGTTAGAAACGTCGAGGAAAAGAAACGCATCTGCTTTTCTATCGCTCACTAGGAGGGACCTCCCAATCCAGAATCTGGCTCAGTTCTGTATCACCGTAGGCCTCCCAAGCCCTGACAATAAGTTCCGGCGCCTTGAAGGAAATAACCTGAGTTTTTCCGCCTAGAAGATGGAAGATGATACCCAACGAAAACTCCTCCAGTTTCTTGCGGCGTTGCTGGACAGACAACAGGTCAGAAAGCTTGGCTACCTTGTCGAACAGGCCGTTTCTCAAAGCCTCCTCGAGTTCCTTTTTGAGGTTATCTTGAGTCTCGTTGTATTTCGATAGAAACTTTAGTTTCATTTCATTAAACGCCTCTTCTTCTGCCGGTATAATGATTCCATCTAGCAACAACTGTCCATTTTTATCTTCCAAGTCTCCAGAATATACCTCGGCTTCGAATGAAGCACCGTCTGGGGTAAAGAATCCCTCATCAACTTCGGTAAACTTGCTTACAGTGTCTGAGCCAAATTCTTCTCTCATTTCTTCTTCGAAGGCATAGATTTCTTCGTCGCTCATGTTGCTCGGCATTAGGACATAACGAACACACAACAAGATTCTGAGTTTCATGTCTTCAGCGATTTCTAGCCTTATCGGAAGAAAAAGTGATGGCTCGTTCTCTAGCTCCTCGGGCATTTTTTCAACGTCGGTCTTTTCGAGATATTTCTCGAAAGCTTCGACGGGTATCTTCGAACATTTTTTCCTCACTTCTTCAAGCCATCTCTCAGAACAGAGTCTTGCCATTTCCCTAGAGAAATTCGGAACAGTATAAACCGACGGATTTCGGGGTCGACGAGGTCCGGAGAAGACTGTCCCTTCAGTGCCATCTGGGGCCAGCGACTTCTTCCAAGAATCCAATGAGCTCCCGAGCTCTCTTGTTTTCTCAGAAGAAACATCCTTCCTCGTTGAGATCTCTTCAAGCTGCCTTTCGACGTCTCCTATCACTAGACGGTTTACCCAAGCATTCACTGTGGATCTAGTTTTTAGCGCAAACTCGGTCAACTTGACATACACCGGAAAGGAAACGCGAATGGACTTCGATATCTTGTCTTGTGAAAAACTTAGCGTGTTCTTCAGAGACTCTGCAAGCCTCTTGGCTTTGTCATAATCGTCTTTTCGAATGAGGTCTCGGATCTCCTGTTTCGCTTTCTCAGGTGATAGAACCCTATACCCCTCATCCTCTTGGATGTAGACACCTCCTGTCAGCCACGCTTCAAACTCAGCCTGACGCCTTGGGATCATGTGAATCCCTGACGATCACTACCGTAATCATCGATATAAGGATTTTGTAATCGAATCTGGCGGAAAAACGTAATTGCTTTGGGGGGGACAAGCGTGATGAGAAGGCGGCGTCGAGCCATGATGAAGTCCCCGTCTCTCTGAGGTCGGTCATTGGTCGGGCCTTTCAGAAACTGGTCGACGGAACGATGAGGGCCTCCAAGAAAGGAAAGGAGAGGAAAAAATAGTCTGTAAAACTTATATTATGGTAAGTCGTGGTTCTGTGTGTTGTGGGGTTGGTTGGGGGTGGGTGCTTCTTCCGATGGGGTCTCGGAGGCGGGGAGGTGGGTGCTGCGGTTGTCGAGTCGGAGGGAGCCGAGCCCGCAGGAGAGGGAGGTGGTGGAGCTGGTGAGAGGGCTGGGAGTGGAGTGTGAGCAGAACCGCCTGTTTGAGGTGGGTGGGAGGGCTTTCCTAGTTGACTTCTATCTGCCGGGGCTGGGGGCGGTGCTGGAGTGCACCCTCTGTGGCGAGAGCGGGGGCAAGGCTGTGTCCGAGCTTCTGAAGAGGTGCAGCTACTTCGACTACAAGTTCAGGAGGATAAGATCGGCGGGAAATGGGCTTGTCTGCGCTGTCCTCGCCGAAGCGCCTCTCGCCTCTCCGGAGAGGGTGAGGGCGACCCTCGCCGACTTCGAGAGCATAGACCTCATCTTGACGACGCTGGGCGAGCTACAGTGCTTCCTGAAAGGCTTCCTACTCTGCAAGAGGCGCGGGGCGGACCCGAAGCTCGCTAGAGGAGGCGACCCGTCTTGAGCATACTCCTCTCTGAGGATAGAGAGAAGGTCGCCAGTCTCTTGGCTCAAGCCTTCGGAAGGTGCGTTAAGCGGGTGGCTGTCCTCTGCCGCGAGGAGGGCTTCATCAGCACAGCCGAGAGCCTCTCTCCCTTCCCCCTGTCGAGAGCGAGGGAGGGGAGGTACGAGAAGAGGGCGAGGGGGGTTTTGGGCTCCTACGAGGAGGTGGCGGGGGCCCTCCTCGCGGGGAGGCTGAAGAGGGTCGACGTGGTCTTCCTCCACCAGCCCTTCAGCCATATGCCGGACAAGGGGTCGATGGGAGGTTTCCTCGATGGCCTCTTGGTGAGGGTCCTAGCGAAGGAGCCCCACCTCTTCGTCGCTGATAGGGTGTGCTTGGACCGGTCTCTGATGGAGGAGTGGACCCCCCACGTGATTATCGAGGGAGAGGGTGAGACTGTCAGGCTTGATGTGGGTGAGGACTGGGTCCTGTCCAGCCTCCTCACCGTCCTCTACCACTCTTACCTGAACCTCGCGTCGGTGATGGACTTCTCCAGGAGAAGCCTCTGGTGGCACGCCCTGAGGGCTGACAAGGAGCAGCTGAAAGGCTTCCTCTCGAAGGCTCTTGGGCTAGGTCTCATCGAGAGAAAGGGTGGAAGGTACGCCTGCACAAAGAAGGGGTGCAGAGCCGTCGAGAGCTTCACCCCTCCCTCCCAAGCCGCCAGAGGAGAGTTTCGTAGAGCCGCCTTCTCACCGGAACTCTCCCGCAAGCCCATCTACCTAGAGGACGAGGGGGAGGTGAGGGGGATCATTGAAGATCTCCTCTACGAGGACGGGTGGTTCACCCTCAGGGATTTGAGGGGCCGCATGGAGGGGCTCGAGGGCTTCGACTTCTCCAAGAAGGCTCTCTACAGGGCGGTAGGGGAGCTTGCCTCGCGGATAGGTCTCCGCAGGTCCGTCTACTACAAGGGAGTGGGGAGACCCGAGACCGCCTACTACAAGAAGGACGAGGACCTGCCCCCACACTTCCACGACCGGTGTGGAAAGTGCGTCTTCTATGTTAGGCAGAGGATGAGGTGCCGCCTCTGGCACCCCCTCCACCGCCGCTTCGGGTGGAGGAGCGAGGAGCTGGAGGAGGAGCTGTCGAAGGTGGAAGAGGACAGGCTGAGGCTCTCATGGAGGATCAACCCGAGGACGACCGCCTGCCTCGAGTATGTCAGGAGGAAGAGGGACTACGTCAAGACCAAGATGGATGGCGAGTGCGACATCTGCCGCTCACCCCTAAAACTGGAGGTCGGGGTCGTGAAATGCGAGAAGTGCCAGACCACGTACCAAGCCATGCGCGACGGGAGGGTCCGGGTCCACCCAGCCTACGAGCCCCTCTTCCGGAGGAGGTACACCTCCATCGCCGGAGAGACTCCCGAGGAGTCAGTGGAGGCCATCGAGGAGGCGAAGAGAGGCGACATGATTTATCTGCTCAAGACCGCCCTAGCGGGGGAGGCGAGGGAGAAGGAAGCCCCGCCGCCCAGCAAGAGGCCCGTAGTGCTCTACCCCGAGGACGATGTGGAGGTCAGGGGGAAGTACATCACGAGAGGAATGGAGAGGGTCTCCCTCAAGGAGGTATCAAGAGTCATAGACTATGGATGCCTCCCGCCCTCCGTGAGAGAGGAGCTGGAGAGGAGGGGGGTGGAGGTAGCCGCCTTCCTGACGGAGAGGGCGAGGGTGGCTAGCACGACGGGCGGATACGTGGACCTCGAGCTCAGGAAGAGGATGGAAGACCCCACACTAGCTTCAGCCCTCGCCCGGAGGATAGCAGAGTCCGTCACCCTCAGCGTGATCAGCTCCACGGAGAGGATTGGCAAGATGGCCGGCGTTTCTGAATATGTGCTGGAAAAGGCTGTCAAAGAACAGCGGAGGATCTATGAGGCGATGAGGGGCTGCCCCACCGAGGCTCTGAGGTCCTATGAGGGACTGGTAGGGATGAGATACTGGCTCGTCTTCAGGGAGGCATGCGGAAAGGCTGGCTTCCTCTTCTCTGGGAGGAAGCGGGACCGGCTGGTCCGGGAGTTCGTCAGGACCGCCCGGGGGAGGGCGAGGGGCTACAACCCCATCAACGCCATGATCAACTACCTCCACCAGAGAAGGCTCACCACATGCAGGATCATCAACGCTGAGGAGGGAATCGGCTGGCAGAGCGGGCAGGGCCTCCTCCACAAGCTCCACGAGAACGACCCCATAGGGTTAGCCCTGGACCTGTGCGACCCCTTCAAGATAGCGGACCGCGAGCTCCTGATGGAGGCGTGCCTCAAGAAACGAGTGAGCTGGAGAGACTGCGAGTGGCAGCTGGGAAGGCAGGGAGTGAGGTTCTACTACCCCGGGCGTGAGGCGATCGCCATCCTAGAGGAGATCGGAATCAAAGCGGACAAACTCCCGGTCCACTACGAGGGCGAGCGCATCCCCCTGATGGAAGCCTACAGGAGATACGTGAGATGCTTCGTGGAGGCGGTGAAGAGAGGCGACGCCGCGCTCTTCTCACCCCTTGCACTTGGCGGTTACCATGGGAAAGATGACCGGAATCCAAGCGCAAGTCCACTTCCTTCAGGTGGGTTGAGTGGGGCTTAAATGCGTGTTTGGAGACTGCCGGGCGTGCTGAGGACCTCGACCGCTCTGCTCAGACCCACCCGTGAACAGGATGAGCAGCTCAGGAGCTTGGCGGAAGCATCCAGCGTCCTCTGGAACACAGCGAACTACGAGAGGAGACAAGCCTTCTTTGAGCACAGAAAGGTTCCCAGCTACGCCCAACAATGCAAAGATCTCAAAAACGCTGAACCATTCAAACAGCTAGGGACACGCAAAGCTCAGGCGCTTCTCTCAAAGCTCAACGAGGCGTGGCAGAGCTTCTACACGCTTCTCAGGCTCAAGAAAAGCGGGAAACTGCCATCACACATCCGCAAGATAAGACCTCCGAAATACTGGAAGAGAAACGGCAGACGAGAGGTCAAAGCCTTCTACGCGCGAAACGACGGGTGGAGGAT
>Ga0315314_1001810_pt1 | contig 18378 bp, 13 predicted proteins | sample TDP9_MG_FD_203631 | JGI IMG/M metagenome (GOLD analysis project Ga0315314, IMG submission 203631) | Freshwater sediment microbial communities from Lake Towuti, South Sulawesi, Indonesia - TDP9 | ecosystem: Environmental > Aquatic > Freshwater > Lake > Sediment | place: Indonesia: South Sulawesi...
AAGCCGAAGCGATAGTCTCCTGCTCCACTATGTCGCCTGTAGCAATGACGATGTCTGGCTGGATCAAGTTAGTCTCGTAGACATAGGTAGCAAAGAGATTTGCGCCCCCGGGCAGGTGTATATCCGTAATCTGGCTTATCTTGAGTCTCTCAGGCCACTCCTTCAGCACCCACACACTCCTCGACTGGGTGTGGTTGACGGTGCTTTCCATTTCACGGTACGCTATGTTCAAAGAATAGAGTCCTGAACGGAGATTTGCAGGGACTTCAAAGAAGAGCGTCCATCCAACTGCCCCGGTATAACTACTGTTTATTATCGTGAGAAATGATGAACCATAGTCAGATACGAGTCTTGCAGCCCAGCTTACCGCCCCCTGACCCGCCCCCACATCAACCCGTAGGGAACTGCCGATAAGAACGGGCTCAGGGACGGTGGGGAGGGGATAGCTGATGGGAGAGGTGTAGGTTTTGACATCTTGGGTCTGGGGTGAGACCGGGGGATAGTGTATGGTGACGGACTGGATAATCAATAGCAACAGGATTCCCATGAGAATGAGCCTTAAGGAGCTCTCGTTGACTGTTCTTTTCATCAAGACGCCTCCAACGGTAGGACTATTGTGTCTTTTTGACATATATAGACTCTCATCCTCCGCCCCACGACGGTTTCAACATTAGAAGGGACATCAACAAGTAGTCCTACACCACCCACATTAAGTTTAACCTCCTTATGCGGACCGACGAAAGCCGTCCACTCCGTTACCCCCTCGAACACATTCGAGGGCGCCTTGGGCTCCTCCAGCGTGAAGTTCTCTGGCCTCAGCACACATGCAACCCTGTCGCCTTCCCTCATTTCCGTCTTCATGGAGGAAATGCCGTGGAGAGTTAAGTCTCCTATCCTGACCCTGACGGGCTCTTCTGCCTTCTCAACGACGCCCTCAAGCAAGACTCCTTGTCCTAGGAACGTTGCTACAAGAATGTTTCTCGGCCTGCTATAGACCTCAATCGGGCTTCCGATCTGCTCAATGATGCCTTTATTCTGGATCGCCATCCTATCTGAGACTGCCATGGCTTCCTCTTGATCGTGAGTGACATAGATGGTCGTTATCTTCAACCTCTTCTGTAGTTCCTTGATCTCTTCCCTCATTTCGACCCTCAGCTTTGCGTCGAGGTTGCTCAGAGGCTCATCCAGGAGGAGAACCTCGGGTTCTATCACAAGCGCCCTCGCCAAGGCAACTCTTTGCTGTTGTCCGCCACTAAGCTGAGAAGGGAATCTCCCTGCTAAATCGCCCAATTTCACGAGGTCCAGAACCTCATGAACCCTTTTATTCACGTCTACCTTAGGAATCTTCCTGACTCTAAGCCCGTAGGCTACATTTTCGAAGACAGACATATGGGGCCACAAAGCGTAGTTCTGGAAGACCATGCCTGTGTTTCGCTTGTAGGGAGGAGCATCTGTTATGTCCTTACTGTCAAAGTACACTCTGCCTTTATCTGGTTGCTCAAGACCAGCTATTATCCTCATGGTAGTCGTCTTCCCGCATCCGCTCGGACCTAGGAGAGTGAAGAACTCTCCCTCATCGATCTTTAGGCTTACGTCGCTGGCTGCGACTACTTTGCCGAACCTTTTCGTTATGTCCTTCAACACTACTTCGACCACGGTTCTACACCCCTAGGAAGGCGATCTGCTGCTTTAGTAAGTAGTTTGATAAGACCATGGCAACGATCTGAACGGTCATTAGGAGTACACACAATGCAGCCCCTATGCTAACGGCTCCCACAGCTGCCACGCCGTAGACAATCTGGCTTATGAAGAAGGTTATGGGCACCCTATCCTCCCTTAACGCGCCTAAGGTTACGCTTGTGCTGACCTCAGACATGGAATAGACGAAGGAGAGGATGCTGCCGCCAACGATGTTAGCCGCTATCAACGGGATCACGATCTTGAAGAAGGTCGTGGACCTACCGGCTCCGAGGTTCAGCGAAGACTCTTCTAAACTCACGTCGATCTGCTGAAGCCCTGCGAAGATCGCTCTAGTCGTGAAGGGAAGCCTCCTGACCGAATAGGCGAATATGAGCAGAACAGCCGGATCAACAAGGGGGTCAAGAAAGGTTCCCCTGAAATAATGGGAAAAGTAGAGAAAGTAGCCGACTGCTAGAGTGATCCCTGGCACGGCGACTGGCATGGTCGCCATAATATCTAATATGAATCTGCCGGGAATGTTTCTTCTGGCTACGACATAGGCGATGCTGGCTCCGACGATTATCATAACCGCGACAGCCACTGCTGAGTAGAGTAGGCTATTGACGATGGCTCTTGTCACATCTGGATTGGTTGCCAAAGCTCTGAGGTATTCACCTGTTACCATAGTTGGGAGGGTTCCGCTAATAGCCCAGTTCGTAGTTGCCAGCAGGACGGCCCCAATCTGAGGCATCGAGGCAGCAACCACCACAAGCGTCAAGAAGAGGTAGATGAAGCCTTGAGCTTTCCAAGAAGGGGTCTTGATACGTGGGCTCCATCGTCCTCCTCTGGTCAACATCGCGTAGGCTCTGAGTCCGACGTACTGCTTTATAGCTAAGAAGCTAGCCACGGCGATTAAGAGCATCAGAACTGCCAACGCGGCGGTTCTAGGCGATATTTCGCCTGTGATTGCTTCGGCGAAGGAGCTGTAGACTTGATACGAGACGACTTTTCTTGCCAGCGGGTTTGCACGAGCGCCTATGAAGCCGATCGGTGCGCCGAGGTCTTCCATGCTGAAGATAAACACTATAATTGATCCTGAGGCTAGACCTGGAAGCGAGAGCGGGAAGGTGATGTCCCTAAACAATCTGAAGCCCTTCGCCCCCAAGTTCTCGCCTTGCTCCTCGAGGCTGGGGTCTATTTTGATGAGAGATGCGAAGACGTTTAGATACACTATTGGATAGAAGGATAAGGTCTGAGCTAGAATTATCCCAACAAGCCCGTCTATGTCGATTCTCCAAGGCAGTAGGTGGAGCAGATCATAAAACAGGAAGTTTACCAACCCACCGTCAGGCTTGAAGAGCTTGCCTATCACGTAGGCATTCACAAAGGGTGTGGCGAGCATAGGCACCAACAGTAGCACTCGGAAAATTTCTTTGCCTTTGAAGCTGTAGCGAGCCATAACAAAGGAGATTATCACCCCTAAAGCTGAGCAGAGGGCGGTTACAACAAATGCAACTAGCAGTGTGTTCAACAGGATTCCGTGGTCGAGGCCCCAGATATACATGGTTTCTCTATACACTTCAAACAGCATGCCCCCCCTTGATGCGAGGGACACATATTCAACATTTCCAACGATGTCGAAGAACCACGTTAGCGAGACTATTCCTCTGTGGAAGAAGGCTTGACCTACCATCAGTGCGAGGGGAGCTATCAGGAAGATGAGCAAGATGGAGAAGGCTATCAACGTCTGAGAGGTTGTCATAAGGTCGAACTCTCTCTTGAGCCTTCTCAAAGCACTTCTGGGGATCACCGCTGAAACCACCTTCCGCTTGGCTTTCCAAGAGCGCTAACCTGTCAGACTCTTCAGCTCCGTCAAGACATTGTCGTAACGTGCCTCAGCAGCTCTCGTCCATTCAACAACTATGCGATCTCTAAAGGTTACATCGGTCATGACCTTCCCGTTTATGCTTTGGGCATACTCTTGAGTGAAGGATGTTGGCTTGCCTGAAACCGGGTCGTTGAAGACGAACTGGTGTGGGTCACTGAGTTTCCTTGTCAGCTCCATGAACTTTGTCTGGCTTATCTTCCCGCTGAGCTTGGCGTTAGTAACCTTCATCCATGTGTCAGCAAGCTTCAACTGTGGGCGCACTATCGTCCCATAATAGAAGTACATCAGCGAGTACTCATAGGATATGGAGAGGTCGTCGCTGAAGTCGATGACTAACGCCTTTTGTGTATCCTCAAAGATTTGCTTGAGGTCAGCTCTCTGTCTCCCCTCTGGCGTATCGAAGACTCTGGGGTTTATAGGTAACCTGTTTATCCTAGGGTTGAGCCAAATCTTTTGTCCCTCTGCGGAAATTACCCAGGCGATAAATGCTTGTGCTGCTTCCGGGCTCTTTGATGTGCTTAATAACGCTATAGGATCGCCGTTGACTATTGTTCCATCTTTTGGCAAGAGATATTTACAGATACCTGGGTTCTCTAGTTGAGCGGTGTATCCATAGTAATCGATGGTGGTTCCTACACCTATCTCTCCTATGATCGCCGCATCTCGGACGCTCTCTGACCTATCATAGATTCTGGCGTTGGCTCCCTTCAGTGTTAGGAGTTCCCACCCTTTCTGCCACCCGTAGGCTTGGAGTATTATCTCGAACATCCTCGTGTTTGATGTCGATTTAGTTGCATCAGCGGTGCCTACGATTGGTGACGGTAGTGTGACTGCATAGGTCTCGTTGGCGAGGTCGGCCCATGTACTAGGTTCTGGAAGCTTCGCCGTCTTAAGCTGTTGCATATTGATAGTGAAGCCAAAGGATGAGATGGCTGCTCCTACCCAATAGACTTTGCCTTGACTGGTCCTCTTCATCGGCATTCCAGCAATCTTATCAGGAATCTCTGCAAGAGCTGCCGAGGCCTCGCCGCTGGTCAACGGAGCTAGGAGATTCTCCCTGTGAACTAGGTCGAAGAGGACGGGTCCTCCCCCCCATCCGACATCGATGTCTCCACTTCTCTTTATGGTCTCTATCCAGAGAGTTGATCCTACAGGTACCCATGTAATCTCTGTGACGTTATACTTCTTGGCGTATTCGCTTCCGAGGAAGAGAGCTTCAGCCGCGAAAGTGATGTCGGACCCATGTCTCGTTATGACTTTCAAAGTAATTTTGGAAGGCGGTGGCGGAGTTGTGGGCGTTAAGGCGATGTTGACAGTATACGTCTTCTCTTCTCGTGCATCTACCGTCCGGTTCTCCATTCTGTAATCTTTCATACTCACCGACAATTTGTAGGAACCTATATTGAGGCTCAAGGAATAGGCTCCATCCGACGTAGTAGTTGCCTTTTTTCCATCAATCGTAACAGTTGCGCCTGCAAGGGGGTTACCAGTTTTGACATCAGTAATCTTGCCTGCAATGGTCGCAAGGGTTGGAGGCTTAGGCGCTTGCCAGAGAAAGAAGTATACGCCAGCTGATGCCCCAACTACAACAATCAAGAGGACTCCGATGAGTCTCTTATCCAATGCAATCCCTCGAAACTAGTTGTCTACAAGAACTAAATAAGGTTACTTCCCCCTGCGAGAAAGTATTATAAGGCTATTGAAAGGTATACCTTCTTGGAAGGAGGTTCGATTTTGAAGAAAAGGATAGGTCCTCTCATACTGGTAGCACTTCTGATGCTGGGGATTGCTGCACCTAGTCTTGTGTTTGCCGGTCCCAAGCCAAAGATAGTCGCACATGCTAAGGGTACGCTTGAAATCGACGTACATCTGAACATGATCATGAAGAACATAACTGAGGTTGACTGGGTTGTGGTCAAAGGTGAGCTGAAAGCCGCCGATCTCGCAGGAGCATCAATGTTGATAATGGTCAAGGTGGACTACTCACTGGAGTACACTAAGGCTGAGCTTGACGCGATAAAGGCGTGGTATGACACAGGAGGAAAGGGAATATGGGTGGCGGGCGACAGCGACTACCTGCCCGACCAACAGCCGAGGCTCCCAACTGCGAACGCTGTCTTGGAAAAGATCGGGAGCGTCCTCAGATTCGAAGATTGCGAGGCCGTGGACCCAGTATCGAGCGCGGGCGCCGACTACAGGGTGCTGGGGATTTCTGAGAAGTGCGACAAAGAAGTTAGCTTCTTAGTTGCTGGCGTCACAAAGGCTCTCTTCCATGGCCCAGGTATAGTCGTCGGCTACTCAGGCGGCAAGTACTACAAGCTGGAAAAGGAGAAACCTGCAGGCGTCTACGTAGTCATGGCTACAAGCGACAACGGAAGGTGCGACGACCTAAATCCACCGAAACCAGCGGTTCACACAGCAGGTGAAAAGGGAAGCTTCCCCCTTATGGCGGTTCAGTTCGACTACGCCAAGAAGAACGTGATAATCGCGTCTAGTGATGCGCCTTTCGACCACTACGACGGCATGTACATGCCTGAGCTGCGCAACTATAAGAGATACGCTGTAGACTATCCGCAACAAGGCGCGAGGCTCTTCAAGAACATAGTCGACTTCGTACTCTACTATGCTGGAACAATGATGGACAAACATAGCCAGATCACAGCCTTACAGGGACAGGTGACGACTCTGCAAGGAGAGAAGACGACGCTTAGTGGAAGGGTGGCTACTTTGGAGAAAGATGTGGCTGATCTGAAAGGTTCTGTGGGCACATGGCAAGGCATCTCAGCAGCTACATTCGTGGTTGGGCTGGTAATAGGCGTAGCTGTAATCTACCTCATGAAACGCAAATAGAGTTTCTCAACCCTTATTTTTTATGAAAGAGCTTTGAAGAGGCACCCCAGCCTTGAAAAGGTTAGGAAACACTCCTCAAACCTTATCAATTACTCTAAAATAACTAAAAATAGGGTTTACACGGTGATGTCAGACAGAGTCATAGTGATCTGTATAGGGCAGCCCGGTAGTGCCAGAGACGAGTACCTGCAAGAGTTGAGGAGGGAGCGGGACTTCTTCTACTACCACCTCTTCGACTACATAGTAGAGGAAGCTGAGAAAGAGGGATACGTCCTCAACAAGCTGAACGTCTTGGATTTTTACGACAGTAAACCAGATAAGCTAGAGGCTTTTAGGGCGGGGGCTTTGAAGAGGATCGCCGGAGAAATCAAGGAGAGAAGCGGAGTTCATGTCATAAGCACGCCTTACCACTTCGAATGGAAGGGGAAGTCTTATAAAGGGTTGAAGGACGAGGTGAAGGACTTGAACCCTGATCTGTTTCTGGTCATCATAGACGACCTGATTAGAGTGAGAGAGCGGCTGAAAGAGGACCCCCAGTGGAAAGAACATAACTTCACTCTTGTCGAGCTCGCCCAGTGGAGGAGAGAGGAGATCATGGGAGCCTACAATCTCTCCAGAGTCTTCATACCCCTCAAAGAGTTCTATTTGGTTGCCAGGGAACATGGCGTGGATTTCCTTCAGGATCTAATCTTCAACAGGCATAAGAAGAAGGTCTATCTAAGCCACCCTATAACAGGAGAATCAGGGGATTTCTTCAAGAGAGTCAGGAACTTCGCCTCTACCCTTCAAACCTACTACACCGTCTTCGATCCCTCTATGATCAAGGACTGGGAGTTAGTCGAGAGCTGGAGACAACTGAGAAACGAAGCCATGAGAGAGGGGCGGGCGATCCCAGAGAAGATTAAAGTCTCCATCGAATATACCGGCGGAATCAGAGAGTACGAGCTGGAAGCGTGGGATATAGAGGCGGCGATTAAGAACCTTAGAGCCCAGATAATCGATATAGACTACAAGATAATTGAAAGCAGCTATTGCGTAGTTGTTTACCATCCACGCGAAAGTATCTCTACAGGGGTGATCTGTGAGATGGTGCAATCGAAGAGCCTAGCAAAATTCGTGTACGCCTACTACCCCTTTGAGCCAAGCCCCTTCTTCGAGTGGTACTCGACCAAAATCTTTCTGAATGAAGAAGGTTTGATTGAGTTTCTTAGGGAAATCTCTGGCTGAAAGAATCGACTTCTGCTAGACAAGTCTTAAATTGGACTATGTACTCTTCCATAAGACACCTATCGGAGCGAACGTAATGAAGAGAGTATTCTCTAACAGAAACGTCTTGGTCATCTCTGCGACTTCATCCTTAGTGATGTTCTTTGATATGCTCTACTGGCCCTACTGGTCTAAGTATCTCAAGGATGTGATCCACTTGACAATTCCACAGATAGGTCTACTAAATGCAATTCAGCGCTCGGAACAGCTCCTTTTCCAGCTCCCGGGCGGAATATTAGCTGATAGAATTGGGAGGAAGAAGGTAACTCTGATCGCCGCGTTCGCACGCATCCTTGTTCCAGTCATCTATTTGAGCGCTAATTCCTTTGAGCTCCTAGTTCTCGGCACATTCTTCACAGCTATGAATTCCCTTGGTATGCCCGCCTTCACAGCCATGATCGCCGAGTCCCTGCCTAGAGATCGAATGGGTTCTGGATACGGCCTGTATGGAATGGTAAGAAGGGTGCCGATGCTCTTCACAGGAATCTTAGGCGGAATACTGATGGATGCGTTGGGCATAGAAGCAGGGTCAAGAATCTGCTTCATAGGGAGCTTCATCGGCGCCCTTATAGCCTTCTTGGCAAGATATTTCTTCCTAACTGAGACTCTCAATAGAAGAGCGGGGTCCAAGACAAGTATGACACAGGACTTCAGGGAGGTTCTTCCTCTCTTTAAGGGCAGTCTCCAAGCATTACAGGCGACCTCCGCCATATATCAGTTCGCCATGGGGCTGACGATGCAGTTGATTATTCTGTACGTTATAGAGGTCATAGGACTCAACTATACCCAGTGGGGTCTCATCAGCACAACGATGTCCGTCATCGGCTTTCTAACAGCTATACCGGGAGGCATGATGGCAGACAGGTTTGACAGAGTCAAACTTAATGTCTTTGCTAGGGCTCTCTCCCCAATAACAACTGTAGCGTATATTTACCTCAGAGACTTCTATCAGATCCTAGCTACCCGCGTGATTGCTGGAATAGGCATGGGGCTCAGTGGCGCCGAACTGGGGTGGATGGGCGGAGCCTCTTGGGAATCCCTAATGGCTGATCTTGTTCCTCCAGAAAAGAGGGGGAGAGTCACTGGTATAATGGGCACGGTTAGTGGAGCTGTGAGTCTCCCTGCTCCTTACATCGGCGCCTATATGTGGGAGAGTAAGAGCATAGGTCCAGAGAAAACTATGGGGACATCTATCATCCTCGGCTTGGTCTCCACATTCATCCTTTGGAGGTACGTTAAGGATCCCAAATTCCAGAAAGAAAGGATTGAAGAGAGAACTAGAGACGATGAAGAAGACGAAAAGCCGTCATAAAGAGGTTAGGAACCAAATTCCTAAGCCTATTCATGCCATGAGCGAGACTCGCCGTCAATAGGTTTTTATGGAAGCTTTAGGACATAATCTGGGAAGGGGGAAAGATGAATTTTTCCTACATTGTTTTCCCCTCTTTTCTCCTTCCCCCTTCACTCATAACTCAAAAACAAAGTTCTTCGGGAGACCCCTTAGAACTTTCGTCCTTTTCAGAGCATACCCGTCCAACCGGAATTAGTCTTTGGTAGGCGCTGCCTTAGAGGGCAGGAGGGTCATAAGGATTTCCTGTTCAAAGAATTAGAACGCTTGTTCAAAAGCCTAGCATTAAGTTAAGGGAAAACATCCATCATAACGAGTAAGATGGAGAATCCCAAAGCCTACATCAGCAGGAAGAGACTGCTTTCCTTTGCGCTTATGGCGCTAGTAATGGGTAGCACCCTCGGAGGCGCCTTGTGGAACTTCGGCGGAGTCTACTACCTCAAGAAACAGGCTCTTTCGAGGTTCTCATCTTATCAGGAGCTAGTAGACTTCCTAAAGACAAGTCCGCAGGACATGCCACAATCTCTGGTTCAAAGATTTCTGCCTATGTTCCAACCCAAGGCGGGAGAGATGATATTCATCAGCTTCGAGGTGGCAAGAAGCGCTTTAGCTGAGGGGCAACCGTCGTTAACTTCTGGAGGAGGCCTTGATTACTCGACAACGAACATCCAAGTGGAGGGGGTGGACGAGGCGGACATTGTTAAGACCGACGGAGAGTTCCTATACGTAGTCTCAGGTTCGACGGTCTATCTCTTACGTGCTTGGACCCCTCGAGCTCAGGCAGAATTATTGTCAAAGCTGAGTTTCAACACTACTGTTGCCGGGATTTTTGTGAGGGATAACAAACTAGTAGTCTTCCGAGATGGAGATAGTCCTCAGGTGCTCTACAGGTGCATGCCCTATGATAAGAGATGTTTTCCCTACTATGCGGCAAAGACGACCCTAATGGTCTATGACGTTTCTAACAAGGCTAACCCGGTCATGGAAAGAAACGTCACAGTGGACGGCCGCTACTTCAGCTCAAGGTTGATAGACAACTACGTGTACGCCGTGATCAACAAGCCAGCCTACCTTGTGAACAATACTGTAGTGAACCTCCCGGAGGTGCGGTCAGGGAACCACACAATCAAAATCGCCGCTACAAGCATCTACCACCCTGAACTACCAGACTACTATCACTTCTTCACAACCATAATCGCCGTAAATCTCAACGATGCAAAACAGAAGCCGACAGTTGAGACCTTCCTCCTAGGCGCCACCTCCTCCACCTACGTCTCAAAGGACAGTATTTACCTCACCGCTCCAGGAACCAACATCCATAAGATCAGCATAAAGGATGGAACGATCGCGTATGTGGCAAACGGGCTGGTGTCAGGCTATGTCCTGAATCAGTTCTCAATGGACGAATACAATGGATTCTTCAGGATAGCAACCTCTGACGGAAAATCGAACAATGTGTTCGTCCTCGACGGAAAACTGAATATTGTGGGGAGGCTTGAAGGTCTTGCGCCGGGTGAAAACTTGCACTCTGCCAGATTTATGGGAGCTAGAGCTTACCTTGTTACCTTTAAGAAAGTTGATCCGCTCTTCGTGATAGACTTGAAGAATCCCCAGAACCCTCAGGTTTTAGGTAAGTTAAAGATACCCGGCTACTCCGACTACCTTCACCCCTACGACGAGACTCACCTGATCGGTGTCGGCAAGGAGACTGTTGAGGCAGAAAAGGGAGACTTCGCTTGGTATCAGGGAGTGAAGCTGGCGCTCTTTGATGTCAGCAATGTGTCGCAGCCTAAGGAGATCGCTAAGATCGAGATCGGCGACAGGGGGACGGATACGCCTGTTTTACGGGACCATAAGGCGTTCCTCTTCAGCAGGTCGAGAAACCTCCTCGTGCTTCCAGTCTTGCTTGCGAAGATAGACAAGGCCAAGTATCCTCAAGGTGTTCCACCAAGCACTCAGGGGGAGTTCGTCTGGCAAGGTGCCTACGTCTTTGACATAACCCTAGATAAGGGGTTCGTGCTCAGAGGGGGAGTAACGCATCTAGACAACGCTGCTGATCTGATGAAGAGCGGCTTCTACTTTTCCTCTCCTTACTCGGTGAAGAGGGCGCTCTACATAGACGATGTGCTGTATACTCTCTCTGACAAGATGGTGAAGATGAACAGCCTAGTGGACCTGAAGCAGATGGGTGTTGTAAAGCTTCCCTAGACACCGGTTTTTATAAAAGGCTGGAGTAACAGAGATGATGAGGGCTCAAATGGCGGACGCGAACAGGAAGAGGCTCTCAGGGACTACGTGGGAGGTGTACCTCTACATCCTCACATCTGAGAAGCCAGCAGGCGTCAGAGAGGTCTGGCGGGGGCTGAACCTCTCAAGCCCCAGCCTAGCGCAGTACCACATCAACAAGCTCCAAGATCTCAAGCTCATCGAGCCGACTCCCGAGGGAAAATATCAAATAAACGAAGTGGAGCGGATGGACGCTTTGAAGAGCTTCGTCCTACTGAGAGGGCGGCTTGTCCCTAGACTGGTCTTCTACGGCGCCCTCCTCTTAGGCATCTTGTTGGCGTACCTACTCTTCTGGCCTTTCAGATGGGACTTCCGAGACCTTGTGGTTCTAGCTGTCTCTGTCTTCAGTGCCTCCGCCTTCTTCTTCGAAGCCTACAACCAGTACAAGGGTCTAGTAAAGAGATAACGGAAATTTCTGTTCACATATGCTCTTCTAATAGGCTGCCGTAGCCGAATATCTTCTGCCTGACTTCCCCGGTCTTGAGGGCCTTCCACATAGAGGCTTGATTGCTAGTCACCACGGGCCTATCGAGGTCCGCCTCCAGCGCCTCTATGACCTCTATTGTCCTGAAGTTCGTGCAACTGATAAAGATGGCGTCCGCCTCTGGTTTGAACACTTCACGTGCGAGACGATAAACTGTCGAGGACGGCTCCTTCCCTATATTCAAGTTGCTCACAAATCCCAGACCCTTCATCTCTATGACTTCAAACCCATGGGCTTCGAGGAAGCTCTTCTCCAAGATGTTTAGCTCTTCGATGTAGGGCGTCGCCGCAACGATCTTCTTCGTGTTAAACGCTCTGAGCGCCTCGATGACGGCTGAGGCTGTCGAGAAGGAGGGTGCTCCCCCGCTCTTCTGAACCCTGTCCATGAGCCTTTTTTCCCATTCAACGCCTCCTATGAGGGAGCCTGTTGTACATCCATAGACGAGCAGATCCACACCAGCCGCTGAGAGGAGTTCCGCTGCTCCTACAGCGTCTTCACCCATCTCCCTCAGCGCTTCAGCCCTCACCTCCCTCAACCTCATTCTGGCCGTGTGTATGGAGACGCCTTCTGGAGCCATCTCGTAGAACTCAGGCTCCATCGTCGTGTTACTAGAAGGAACGATAAGACCGATCCTCAACCTCCAACCATACACCATCAAGCACTCTTCTCCAATAATGATTGTTCTTCAGCCTTAAAAGCGAGTTTGTCTTGGCCTATTTGGCTAGGGTTCGTGGTAGTCTTGTAAAGCCAGCTTGCTCATTGTTCTGGTAGAACACCGTAGAGAAGTCTGTCGTGCTCGGTGGAAGTGCGCTCCTTCTTGCCCGTACCCTTCACAGAGGGCGGTTCCGCAAAAATAGGATCGTCTGGATGGACTTCATCTGAGAGGACGAGCCTAAGAGCGGCTTCTCGAAGAGCCTCCTTTATCGTCCTACCACGCTTCCTCGCGTAATCTACTAGGAGCCTATACTCCGCCTCGTTAAGCTCCGTCCGAACCACTTTCATCCTACATTATCCATTATAGATGGAAAATGACTCATAAGAACCTGCTGTTCCCATATTCCTTACAGTAACAGGGTGTCAGCGACGCTGTTCATATTTCATACCAACGGCGAGGCTGAGAGGACGCCGTAATCTCTTCTAGCCGATTCCGAAGAAACCAAACCGTTGATAACGTCTTGAAGAACGAGACTCGGTTCTCTCTCGTAGGGGTTGCCGTAGCCACCTCCGCCCGGCGTCCTTATGACGAGGATATCTCCCTCGTTCATTTTGACGGTGCACTTGGACCTCAGCTTCAATACTGCTCCATCTCTCTTCTTGAGGAGGTATTCTCCGAGGGCGCCGGGCTTTCCTCCGAAGAGACCCCAAGGCTGGTTCTTGTTTCTCTCCGCTAAGATCGAGAGCGTCGCAGAGGGAGCCAGAAGCATCCAGCTCCGTTCCAAGCCGCATCCCCCTCGCCATTTTCCAGGTCCACCTGAGTCGGGTCTCAGCTGGTATGTTAGGAATCTGATTGGATAGTCCAGTTCCATGGCTTCTATGGGTGTGTTCATCGTATTCGTCATGTGGACATGAATACCGTCTACGCCATCGATCCCCTGTCTGCCTCCGTATCCGCCTGCTATGGTCTCGTAGAAGGCCCAGGGTCGCCCTGTCTTCGGGTCGATGCCCCCCATGGAGACATTGTTCATGGTTCCCTGCCCAGCGGCGCAGACCTTCTTAGGCACTATCTGGGCGAAGGCTTTGAGGAGGACATCGACGTTTCTCTGCGAAGTCTCTACATTTCCCCCTGCCACAGGCGCAGGCTTCACAGGGTTCAGGAGGCATCCTTCGGGCACTACGACCTTTACTGACCTGTAGCAGCCGTCGTTGATGGGGATCGTCGGGTCTGTCACCGAGATGAGGGTATAGTATATTCCCGAGAGAGTCACGCCCAGCGGAGCGTTGATAGGTCCCTCGACTTGGCTATCTGTCCCCGTGTAGTCAAAGGTGATCTCGTCTCCTTTGATGGCGATACGCACCTTGATCCTGACGGAGGTCTCTCCAACTCCCGTGTCCTCTAGGAAGTCCTCTGCCTCATAGGTTCCGTCAGGCATCTCATCGATCTCAGCCTTCATCCTTCTCTCAGAGTAGCCCATGATCTCCTTCATGGCTGCTTGAAGCCGTTCGACACTATGTTCTTCTACCAAGTCTATGACTCGCCTGATGCCTAGGGTGTTGGCTGCTATCTGAGCCCTCAGATCACCTAGTCTGACCGTCGGCGTCCTCACATTGGACAAAATGAGCTCCGAGAGTTCCTCATCGATCTCACCGCCCTTCACGAACCTTACAGGGGGGATGATGATGCCTTCTTGGAAGAGTTCTGTGGCGTCCCCTGAGAGGCTTCCCGGTGCCTTTCCCCCTACGTCGGAGTGGTGGGCTTTGTTGGCGAGGTATGCAATGAGTTTTCCCTCATAGTATGCTGGCGCAATGAAGGTGATGTCAGGTAGATGGGTGCCGCTGATGTAGGGGTCGTTCAAGAGGAGCATGTCGCCTTCTTCAAGCCTCTTCCCATAGTGGTCTAACCCTGTTCTGACGGCGAAAGCCATAGAACCCAAGTGGACGGGGATGTGCTCTGCTTGAGCAACGGTCCTCTTCTCAGTGTCAAAGATGGCGCAGGAGTGGTCCATCCTCTCCTTTATGTTGGGTGAATAGGCAGACTTCTTCAAGGCGATGCCCATCTCCTCGGCAGCGTATATGAGGGCGCCCTTCACAACCTCGATAGTCACAGGATCAACACTCAAGAACCGTCACCTTTCGTCGCATGCAGCTCTCATCATCCTAAGATTCCTGAACCCATCTACCTGAGCGCTCCATGCTGGGTACAGGACAGTTGTAGCATCGTACTGCTCAATGATAGCAGGACCTTCCAACCTGTTGCCCGGCTCAAGCCTCTCCCGCATATAGATAGGAATTTCCACGTAGCCGTCGAAAGCCTCGAAGAAGACTTCTCTCTTCTCGATTGCGCTCTTCTTCGACGGTTCTAGTCCTCGCTCTTCAAGAGCTCTTAGTATCGGCTTCGCCATCGTTCCAACCGCTCTAAGCCTTGCATTGACAAGCTCCACAAGCTCCTCTTTGGCTGAATAGCCATAGACGGTTCCATGCTTCTCATGGAATAGGCGCACAACTTGCTGGAGAGATTCATCGGTAACAACGCTCGGCGCTTGCACAGTGAGTTCGTAGGATTGACCAACGTATCGGGCGTCAAACTCCCTGAGGAAGGCCATCCTGTTCAGAGTGAAACCGTCTTTGCCCAAGGTCTTCCTGCCTTCCTCTTCAAGTTTACTGAACACCTCTTCAAGTTCCGAGGGAGAGACATTATCCGTTGTTCTCATCACCGCTCTGAGGTAGCTGTGTACCACGTCTGAGACGAGGAGACCCATTGCTGAGAACAAGCCTGGATTGACTGGAACAACGATGAGAGGGATCTCCAGTTCCTCAGCTAAGGCGCAGGCGTGCATGGGTCCCGCACCACCGAAGGCGATCAAGGTAAAGGATCTAGGATCGTATCCTCTCTCAACCGAGACCATTCGTATGATATTCGCCATCATTGAGTTGGCTATCTTGACTACGCTGGAAGAGGCCTCGACGACGTCCAGACCTAGGGGCTGGCAGATGGTATTCTCGAAAGCTTCACGAGCCGAGTTTGCGTAGATTCTCATTCTTCCTCCGAGGAGATACCTCTGGTTGAGACATCCCAGAACAAGGTTTGAGTCCGTAATGGTCGGCTCTTTGTTCCCTAACCCATAGCAAGCAGGACCTGGATTTGCACCTGCACTTGTGGGTCCGACCCTTAGAGCGCCTCCAGCATCGACCCATGCTATGGTGCCGCCTCCCGCGCTGCATTCCGCTAGGTCTATGAAGGGGAACCTAACAGGGTAGCCGCTCTCTTTGACGAGTCTGCCTCTATGTACCTTTCCACCAACCTCGTACTCTGCAACAACCTCTGGTGCACCACCTCTCACCGCCCCAGCCTTAGCTGTTGTACCTCCCATGTCGAAACTTATTACATTCTTCAAACTAAGCAGACTTCCATAGAAGGCGGAAGCAACGACGCCAGAGGCTGGTCCCGACTCCACCATCGTCGCCGGTCTAAAGATTACATCGTCAGGAGGGGATAGCCCCCCATTGGACCGCATCACGTAGAAAGGCGCAGAAATGTCGAGATGTCTCAGCAATTTCAGTAGGTTCTCCATGTAGGTGCGGACTATAGGTATGAGGACGCAGTTGACGATTGTGGTGCTTATCCTCTCATACTCCCTGTACTCAGGCGAGACCTCAAAAGAAGCAGTAGTATGAGTCTCAGGGCACCTCTCCTCTAGAAGTCTCTTTACCTCATCTTCATGCCTCGGATTGACATAGGCGTTGATCAACCCAATGGCGACTGATTGAAAACCTTCGCGCTTAACTTCTTGCACAATTTTCTCCAAATCCTCTGAACTTGGAGATTCTAGTTCTTCTCCATTAGGTCCAACTCGCTCCCGAAGTTCGTAGCGGTGACTCCGAGGCACCAGAGGACGAATCCTCTGGAAGAAGAGGTTGTAGAGTTCAGCCCTCTTCTGCCGTCCAATCTCAAGGACGTCTCTGAAACCCCTCGTAGTTATGAGGGCCGCCTTTGGAAGTTCAAGCCCGATCTGACCTAAGAGTGCGTTTGTAGTTACAGTCGTCGAGTGAGCCACTAACTTGATATCCTTCGGGCTGTGGTCTCTAAGGAATTCCTCGAAGGCTTCTAGAACACCTTGTTCTATGTTCTTCGGCGTTGTCGGGACTTTTATGTTGATGAGAGTTCCTTCCTTGTCCATAGCGACAAGGTCTGTAAAGGTTCCTCCCACATCTATGCTGACCCTGAACAAAGGTGGAGAGCTCCTGTCTCAATAAACTAATCCCCAAATATTAAAAATACCTGTGGATTTGTTCGGGAGGAAAGAAGGGATCTGAATGAATTAGAAATCTGATGCCTCAGACCAGTTCCTCTATTGGTGTGAATTCGATATTGAATCCGAAGTGTTTGGGTCCGAAGATCTCGATGCCTTTCGGCGTTCTCCATTGATCGAGAGCCTTGATTCCAAGAACCGTGACTTTTTTCCCGGCGTAGGTTGCCCCGATTTGCCCAGAGTTCGCAAGCCCCTCACTTGTCTTGGCATCAACAACACAGATCAGGTCTGGGCACATTGCATATGGTTTATCATCCAGCCAGCTGACGAGGTTCTCGTTCTTCACCCAGATCCTGAGCTTCTTCCCCTTAAACTCTCCTTCTCCTTCTAAGTACCAGTTCCCCCAGTTGAAGCCGCCTCTTCCTTCTAGTTCCAAGGAACCAACCTTTCCTTCAAAGATTTTATAGGCTTTTGTCGCTTTCTGAAAAGCCTCAACAGGGTCAGCTCCCTTCTCCCTAGCCTTCCTGATAGCTTCTCCGATCCTTATACACCTAGTTATCTGACCCTTGGCTATGCCCTTCTCATACTCTTTAACTGTTGCTGGGCATCGTGCGGCTGTGCAACTTCCTCCCGACGCTACAGCAACATGCCTAGTTATGTCTTCACCTCTGTAGTCATCCACAACAGTCTTCACTATGACCGTTTCGTTGAAGGGGGTTAGAATAACAATAGGTGCTATTGGGATGCCTGCTACATGCGTCAATGAGATACCAATCTCTGGCTTGGCTCTACCACACCCATCGCCATCAACGATAGGCTTCCCAAGGATCGCATTCATACGCATCGGCGCGATGCCGTTCCCTGATCCTGTCTCACTTGATATGTAAGAGTGGATCTCATCTCCGATGTAGTCCGACAGATCCCTGTCAATCCTCTTCCAGCGCTGGATCTGAGCCTCCTCAGTCCTTTGAACTCTCTGGCTATAGGAAGCTACTCTCTCCCTGTCCTCCCTTGATACTCCTCCCCCAACACCAGAGATCGTGCATAGTCGCTTATCCTTGGGCGCCTCTGAGATATCTATGAGTTGGAACTTCACGCCTTTCTTTAGAGCGTCCTCAAAAAAGGTCATACTGCTTCCTGGGCCGCCGCCTCCACCGCAGCCGAGAATCCTTGCGCCAGTGATGTAATCCTCAAAGTCCTCCTTCAATAAACTCCTCAAAGTTGACACCTGAAAACATGTAGAAACCGTCTTGATATTTAAGAAATTCCTTGAATTTCGGGAATTGATGCCTAGGTCATTAATGCCCCCAGAAAACTAGATCTCTCTTCAAGGCCTCTATAGGAGAAGAGACAGATAATCAAGGATAGACGCCCTCTTTTTGCGCCCCCGAAATAGAATTGAGAAGGTGTAGGGGATTACTCACCCGTGGATTTGTGTATACCATAACGATGAAAAAAAGAGTTCTCCGGCTACTTAGGCTAAGGCTTAAGCATCCTCCGTTCGGGTTTGTGAATGAGCTGAGCTTTTGGGTCTAAACGAGTTTCTCTATTGGAGTGTATTCGATGTTGAATCCGAAGTGTTTGGGTCCGAAGATCTCGATGCCTTTCGATGTTCTCCACAGTTCGTGGGCGCTGATGCCAAAGACTGTGACCGTCTTTCCGTTATGGG